>Ga0209274_10001986_pt1 | contig 10250 bp, 4 predicted proteins | sample HubBroMetageREF1_FD_188343 | JGI IMG/M metagenome (GOLD analysis project Ga0209274, IMG submission 188343) | Reference soil microbial communities from the Hubbard Brook experimental Forest, New Hampshire, USA - Hubbard Brook CCASE Soil... | ecosystem: Environmental > Terrestrial > Soil >...
CGTGCTGGCTTCGGCCGCCATCGTGCTGGCGTATACTTTCCTCGGCGGCCTCACCAGCGCCATCTATAATGAGGTCCTCCAGTTTCTCCTCATCGTCATGGGATTCGCGCCGCTGGCCATCTTGTCGGTCATTAAAGCCGGCGGATGGCAGGGCATTGTCGCCCGCCTCCCACCCAACATGACCCACGCCTGGCGCTATATGGGCAGTCCCACCGACAACCCCATGGGCGTCGAGATCTTCGCCATGGTCGCCGGTCTGGGCTTCGTGCTCTCTTTCGGCTACTGGTGTACGAACTTTCTCGTGGTCCAGCGCGCCATGGCCGCCGATTCCATGTCGGCTGCCCGCCGCACCCCCCTGATCGGCACCTTGCCCAAAATGCTCCTGCCCTTCATCGTCATCCTGCCCGGCATCGCCGCGCTGGTTCTTTCGAAGATGAACCTCGGATACGCCTTCCCTCTGAAAGCCACCGGCGGCCCGGACTACGATAAGGTCCTCACTACGCTGATGGCCCAGTTCTATCCAGCGGGTTTGTTGGGCGTCGGACTGACCGGCCTCATGGCTTCTTTCATGTCCGGCATGGCGGGCAATGTCACGGCCTTCAACACGGTCTTTACTTACGACATCTATCAAAGCTATATCCGTCCCGGCGCGCCCGACCGCCACTACCTCACGGTGGGCCGCGTCACCACCGTGGTGGGCGTGCTCTTGTCCATCGGCGCAGCTTACCTGTGCACCCTCTTCAACAACATCATGGATCTGCTGCAGCTTGTCTTCGGAGTCGTAAATGCGCCGCTGTTCGCCACCTTCCTGTTGGGCATGTTCTGGAAACGCACCACCGCGCACGGCGCTTTCGCCGGATTGTCCATCGGCACCGCCGCCGCGATTCTGACGCTTTCGACCACCGTCGCGGAGGGCAATGGCGGCTGGATCGCTCACCTCCATACGTTCCCGTCGCAGATGGCGCAGAACTTCTGGATCGCCATCATCGCGTTTACCACAAATTTCGTCATCTCCGTTGTGGTCAGCGGGTTCACTACGCCGCGCACCGACAAGGACATGGAAGGTCTGGTCTACGGCCTCACCAAGGTCCCGCACGACGCCACCGCCAAGTGGTACCAACGCCCCGCGCCGCTGACTGTTATCGTTGTTATATTGCTCCTCATCCTCAATATTTGGTTTAGGTGATATGGATTTGAGAGTGCCTTCGGGCTCGTTCTTTACTCTGATCGGCCTCATCCTGCTAGGGATGGGCGCCTTCGCGCCGCACATGGGCGCGGCGCCACTGACGACGGAAAACGTCAATCTGTACTCCGGCGCCGCCATGCTGGTCTTCGGGCTCTTTCTTCTGCTCATGGCCTGGCGCGCCACACGTCAGGAGAAAGGAAGCAATCCGTGATCGAGGCCTTCCGGCGGCTCTACGGATCGGCGGAGGGCGTTCGCGTTTTCCGTGCTCCGGGCCGCGTCAATCTGATCGGCGAGCATACAGATTACAACCTGGGCTTCGTGCTGCCTGTGGCGCTCGACCTGGCTACCTACGTGGCCACAGCGCCGGCGGCCGACGGCAAACTGCACATTTATTCGGAGGACCGTAAAGAGCAAGCCGCGTGGCCCGCCGCCGAAATCGCCGCGCTCGCTCCGCGCCGCCACTGGACCGACTACCCCATCGGGGTGGCGCAGGAATTGATCCGCGCCGGACTCGCAGTCGAGCCGGCCAAGCTGCTGATCCGCAGTACGGTGCCCGAAGGATCGGGCCTCAGCTCCTCAGCGGCGCTGGAGGTTTCCTCGGCATTGGCCCTGCTCGGCGGCCGGCGCATGGCTCCGCTGGAGTTGGCCCGCCTCTGCCAAAGGGCCGAGCGCAACTTCGTCGGTATGCCTTGCGGGATCATGGACCAGTACATTTCCGTGTTCGGCGAGGAGCGCGCCGCCATTTGTATCGATTGCCGCAGCCTGAAGCATCAGGTCGTGCGGCTCCCCGAAGGCGCCGCGTTCGTGGCCGTCAACACCATGGTCAAACACGAATTGGCCAGTTCCGCTTACAAGGCACGCACTGAGCAGTGCGCCGCCGCCGTCGACTTGGTGCGCCGCCGCCACCCGCGCGTGGAAAGCCTGCGCGATGTCACGCCCGCGATGTTGGAAGAGGCCGAATCTTCCATGGATCCCGTCATTGCGCGGCGCGCGCGTCACGTAGTCACCGAGGATGCCCGCGTGGTGCAATTCGTGTCGGCCTGCCGCGAGGACGCCATCAAGCGCATGGGCGAGTTGTTTGAGGCATCCCACCGCAGCTTGCAGCACGATTACGAAGTCAGTTGCGATGAGTTGGATTTCCTGGTGGACGCCGCCCTGGGGATCGAAGGAGTTTACGGCGCGCGCATGACTGGCGGCGGCTTCGGCGGGTGTACCGTCAACCTGATGCGGCCCGCTGCGGTGGCGCACTTCGAGCGCGAGATAGCCCGGCTATACCGCGAGCGATTCGGCATACATCCGAGAATATATGCCTGCCGGCCTTCCTGGGGCGCGGAAGAAGAAAAGAATTTGGAGAAGATTCCGGCCACCGCGCAACTATTAGGTTAAAGGAACATCCTCTTGGACGGCTCGACCCCGTCCGAAACGTCGTCTCGTGCGCAGAGGGGCCGGCTTCGCAACCGGTCCCTCCTCCTATGTTATCTTGAACACAAATAGACTGGAGGGCGCCGATGAAGGTCCGTCTCTCTGTTTTTGTTTTCTTCGTAGCAGCCGCGCTGTGCGCACAACAGACCCAGCCCAACGCGCCACCAGCCGCGCCTGCCCAGAGCAACGCTCCCGCCACCCAACCGAACCCCACTAAACCGGAAGACCTGGGCGGGATTGAAGGTCAAGTTACAAACGTGGCAACCGGAGCGCCGGTGAAAAAGGCTGAACTGCGGCTGCAGCGCGTCGATCTGAACTCCAACACCGCCTCCATGCAAACCAGCTATTCGACTACCTCGGACGCGGGCGGGAAATTCGCCATGAAGGACCTTGAACCGGGCAAGTACCGGCTTTCGGTCAGCGGCAATGGATTCGTGCGCGCCAACTATGGCGCGCGCGGCCCGAACCGGCCCGGAACCACCCTCTCGCTGGATGCCGGACAGCATCTGAAGGATGTCAACTTCAAACTCACGCCGCACGGAGTTGTCAGCGGGCGCATCGTGGACGAAGATGGCGACCCGGTCGCGCGCGTTTCGGTGCAAGCGCAGAGCTACCGCCGCCTTGAAGGACGCAAACAACTTGTTCCAACCGGCTCGGCCAGCACCAACGACCTGGGCGAATATCGAATATTCGGCCTGGCTCCCGGCAGGTACTATTTGAACGCGACCTACAATCAGGCGATGTTCGAGCCCACGCTGGATCGTTCGGCCAAGCCGCAGCCGGAAGAGGGTTATGTGCCGACTTACTATCCCAGCGGCATCGACATCGCCAGCGCGGCCCTTATTGATGTGACTCCGGGCGCGGAAATCCGTGGGATGAACATCGCTCTCTCCAAGACCCGCACCGTGCGCCTGCAAGGACACGTCAACAACCCAGCCGGCGGCAAGCAAAACGTGACGATCCTCCTGACGCCCCGCGACGAGTCGGGATGGTATAACATGGCCGGCAGGCACAGTACGGATTCCCAAGGCAACTTCGAGATTCGCGGCGTGCGGCCCGGCGCCTACACGCTGATGGCGCAGTCCTTCGATGGTTCGCGCAGCATAACCGCGCGGCAAGCCATCGATGTGGGCAACAACAACATGGAGGGCATCGCCCTGACGCTGAACCCGGGCGTGGAGTTAACCGGGCAAATCAAAGCCGAAGGTCCCGACGGGATCGGCCTCACAGACATCTTCATTTCATTGAGGTCCCGCGAGACGTCGGGAACGTATATGGGACCCCTGCCGAACGGCCAATCAAAAGACGATGGGAGTTTCACCCTGAACCAGGTTTCCCAGGAGCAATACAACATTTTCGTGGGCGGCCTTCCGGACGGATATTACGTGAAGTCCATTCGCGCGGGCGACCAGGAGGTGCGCGATTCCGGGTTGGATATGACCAGCGGACCGGCTGGACCGCTTACCATAACCATCGGCCCGGGCGCGGGCCAAATCGATGGCGTGGTCCAAAACGATAAGCAGGAGTCCGCGGCGGGTGCTTTGGTGGTGCTCATTCCGAACGATGCCAAGCGCCGGGAAAGAAGGGATGCATACGAAACCGCCTCCACCGACCAGTACGGCAAGTTCACGCTAAAGAATATCGATCCCGGAGATTATAAACTCTACGCCTGGGACGATATGGAATCCGGCGCGTATATGGATCCCGATGTCGTGAAGCCGTTCGAAAGCCAGGGCGTGGCGATGAGTATCCACGAAAATAGCAAGGAGAGCGCGCAGTTGAAACTGACCGCTGCGGAGAAATAGAAATACCGCAATTCCACTTAGGGCTCGATGTGGGGTAGGCAATCGTGCCTGCAGGCGCGCTTTTAAGCGCGCCAAATCCGGCTGAAAGCCGGCTTGCAGCCAAGATTGGCCGCCCCACCAAGATGGCACGGTTATTTCGTGACAGACCCTAATCCATCCGACCGGCGTTCAATGAGGACCGTACCGATCGCAGGAAGAGCTTCATTGCGTCTATAATCTAAGAACAACGGGCATTGTGCCGGGGTCGAGGAGGGGAACCCAGTTTTGATGGAGAAATCGACAAGAACTTTGCATCGCGCGTATGAGCTACCCATCGCGGCGCTGATGCTCTGCGCGCCGGCCGAGGCGTTGGTGCATCTTGTCTCTCCGACACCGACGCTTCCATCTCCTCAACCGAGCCAGCGAGCGTGGCGCAGGCACCCCGCCCAATGCCACTTAATTTTGCCAAAATCGGAACTCTGCAAAAATTGTGGGCCGGACCCCCTGGTCCGCGGCCGACGCCCTTGTCGGCCGGTCGCGGCCGTCAAGGGACTGATTCCACGAGCGAAGAGCGGGTCCGGGCGCCCCACAATTTATGCAGAATCTAGTCAAGTGAGAGAGGTAGGTAGCATTGTGCACCCTGCCTGCCGCGCTGACACTCATGTCGGCGCAGGCGGGCGAAGCTCGCCCCCCCGATCAGCCCGCGTGCGTTCTACGGCGCCGCCCTTCGTAGCGGAACTTTCGGCTATGGCACAGTTTATTCCATTACTAAGTAGGAGGTTCGATGAAGAAAATTAATAATAGCGGCTGGTGGCTTGCCATTGCGGCCCTGGCGGCGCTCTGCGCGCCGGCCTACGCCACGGTGACAATCGCCTCCCTGAAGGCAACCCTAAAATCGCCACAACCGATAGGCGCCACAATCGGCTGGACGGCCACCGCCACGGACACCAATTCGGGCCCGCTGACCTTTCAGTTCAATGTGGCTCCGCCTGGCGGAACCATGGCTACGGTTAAGCAGTTCAACGTGGGCACCCTTAGTGGCGGCACCTGGAAATCCCAGGCATTCTCCTGGGCTCTGACCGGACTGGACGGCGCCTATCAAGTGCAAGTAGTCGTCAAAGATTTCACTTCCGGGGAATCGGTTTCGAAAACGACTTCATACGTTGTGACTTCGCCTTTGACCGGCGCCAACCCGGTAGTTCAAAAAACACAGAATCCGCTGGTGGCTCTGTTCACCGCGCCTTCCTGCGCCGCCGGCAGCACCATGCGCGTCTCCTTCCAACCTCAATCCGGGAGCGTGCCGGCCACCACCACGAATTGGATGAACTGCCAGCCTCCGTCCCCGATGACGTTTGAGATAGCCGGCATGTATCCCAGCACAGCTTACGATATGTTTGCCCAAGTCTCCACCGGGGGCAATATTGTAAACGGATCGGCCGCGAGTTTCACCACCGGGGTCCTTCCTTCCGACGTTCCGTTTCCCACTTTCCAAGTGGCGATTCCGGACAGCCCCAACGATCCGAACCAGGTGATCCTGCACGGTCTTTTCACGGGAACGGGCAGCACCTACCCGGACGTCGCTACGGACTCATCCGGCAAGATCGTCTGGTACAACTACCCGAACGACTTGGCCCACACAACCATGATGGTGCGTTCCTTTCCGAACAGCTTTCTCGCGGACCAAAGCGGGCCAAGCTGGGCGCCGGGAGTGCAGGCGTATCAAGTTCTCCGTCAGGTCGATTGGGCGGGAAATATCATACGGGAAACCAATATCGGCATCCTGGAACAGCAACTGCTGGCCTTGGGGGACTCCGATGCGCAGCCTTGCAACGCGATTTCGTCGCCGCCGCCGGTGGGCGCGGCCTGCATCGGCATTTTCAACCATGATGCCATCCAGACCCTGCCCAATGGCTATACAGCAGCCATAGTGGATGTGGAGAAGATTTTCCCGCCCGGGACTCAAGGCGACACCAGCGGCCTTCCAGTGGACATTATCGGATGCATCGTCGCGGTGCTGGATGAGAACTGGAACGTGGTCTGGTATTGGGACGCCTTCGACCCGCTCAACGGCGGCAACGGTTATCCGCAAATGCCGGTGAGCCGCACGGCCGTTTTGGACGAAGAGTGCTCAGGTCCGCATTCCGGGTGTCTGAGCCTGTTTCTGCTCGGCCCCGGAGTGGCGCCGGAAGTGCACGACTGGCTGCACTGCAACAGTCTCTATTATTGGCCGGCGCCACAGGACGGCAACACCACCGGTGGAGATCTCATCGTGTCGTCCCGGCACCAGGATTGGGTCTTGAAGGTCGATTACCGGGACGGCGCCGGCGCCGGGGACATCCTGTGGCGCATGGGCCCCAGCGGCGACTTCACTTTCGTGAACACATACAACGATCCCTGGCCGTGGTTCTCGCACCAGCACGAGGCCGGTATCGAAGATGGCGGAACGGGTGTGCTCAGTCTCATGGACAATGGCAACACGCGCGTGTCCCCTCCCGGCGAATCGACCGGCGGCGTGCCCGGTCTGGGAGCCAATTGTGGCCCTAACGACTGCAACAGCCGCGGCATGGCCCTGACGTTCGATGAGACCACCATGCTGGTTAACCCGGTCCTGAGCGCAAATCTTGGAGTCTACTCCAGTGCCATGGGCAGCGCTCAATTGCTGGCCGACGGCAACTATTACTTTCTGGCGGCGATTGTGGTCGTCGACCACGTCCAGAGCGGCTACGACATTCAGATTCAGCCCACGCCAGGCACCGATACCGGCCCTCAAGTCATGAACATTGCGGGTCCCCCATCGTACAGATCCTGGCAAATGCCGAATCTGTACAGTCCTCCGATAACGTAGTACGACGACGTGGCGCAGGCACTCCTGTCCAATGCCGCATACTTTTCCCAATGTCGGGAAATGCTGCGGAATGCTGTGGGGCGGACCTCCAGGTCTGTCGATATGGGCCTGCGGCCCACGAATAGTGATGAAAACCATGTGGGGCGGGCGTCCACGCCTGCGGCGGGTAGACCCGCCTGTTCCCCCCACAGGTTGCGCTGGGTTTTCGACTGTGCGCGGGTCCTCCAGGACCCGCTCTTGGCGCAACGGAACAGGCGGGCGTGGACGCCCGCCGCAGGCCTGGAGGCCCGCCCCACGATTGATGCAGGTGTTCGGTTGCGGGAAAAGTATGCGACATTGGGCACTCTTTGCGGTCGCCGGAGAGCGAAGCTCGCCTGAGCCGGCTTGAAAAAATTGCCCGCCCTCACTCGTAGCGAAGGGCCACTGTCGGATCCACGCTGGCCGCGCGCCTGGCCGGCAGATAGCTGGCCGAGAGCGCCACGGAGGCCAGCAACGCGGCGGTGGCGGCCAGCGTGGCGGCGTCGGTACTGCGCACTTCAAACAGCAGGCTTGCGAGGAACCGGGTCAACATCAGCGATGCCACCCCGCCGGCTGCCAGCCCGACGCCCGCCAGCACGGCCGCCTGCCGCAGCACCATCGCCAGCACGTCGCGCCGCTCCGCGCCCAGCGCCATGCGGATGCCCATTTCGCGGGTGCGCGAGGTCACCGCGCAGGAAACCACGCCGTAAATCCCCACCGCGGCCAGCGCCAACGCCAGTCCGCCAAAGACCGCCAGCAGCGCCAGCGTGAACCGCCGCTGCGCCAGCGAGGATGCCAGGTAGTCTTCCAAAGGCTGCACCTGGGACACCGGCTGCGTGGGATCGACGGCCAGGAATGCCGCACGCACGGTCCGCTCCAAACCGCGCGGATCGGTGGTGGTGCGAGCCAGCAGCGCGTACCCGAATGAAAGATCCTGGGCCTGTGGGATGTAGGCGGCGATGGAGGCTGCCGCGTCCAAGCCGTATTGACGCACGTCGCCCACGACACCCACGATGGTCATCCACGGTTTGGCGTCGTCGCGGCCGCCCAACTGGATCTGTTGGCCAATCGCATCGCGGTCCGGGAACCGGTCGCGCGCGCAGGCTTCGTTGATCACCGCCACTAGGGGCGCGGCAGCCGTATCATGGGCGGTGAACACGCGGCCGCGCTTCAGCGGAATTCGCATCACCCGGAAATAGTCCGGCGTCACGGAGTTTCGGTCGGCGCTGGGGTCCTCGGAATCGTGCGTTGGGCGGCGGTCGCGGATGTGGAAACCGGACCGGTCGAAGCTATCCATCGGAAGCAGGCTGGTCATGGCCACGCTCTGGATACCGGGCGTGGCCCGCAAACGCGAGAATACCTGCTCGTAGTAGCCCAGCTCGGCTTCCGGCTTGCGATAGCGCGCGCCGTACACGTAGGTCTTGAGTGTCAGCACGTTATGCGGATCGAATCCGGGATCCACGTTCATCAGGCGCAGCAGACTTTTGCCCAGCAGCCCTGCGCCCACGGCTAGCACAAAGGCCAAAGCCAGTTCACCCATCACCAGCAAGTCGCGCAGATTGCGTCGGGAGCGGCTGCCGGTAGACTTGCCCGATTCCTTCAAAGCGTCATTGGCGTCGGCGCTAGCGGTTCGCAATGCGGGCATCAGCCCGAACAGGACGCCCGTAAACAAGCTCGCCGCAAGGGCGAAACAGAGAACCATGGCGTCCATGTGGATTTCGTTGAGGCGGGGCATTTCCCTGGGAGCGATGGCGGCCAGCCGCGACGTACACCACCAGCCCAACAGCACGCCGGCAACGCCTCCGGCCACAGCCAGCAGCAGGCTTTCGGTGAGCAATTGGCGGATCAACCGCCCGCGCGCGGCGCCCAGGGCGGCGCGTAGCGCCATTTCCTTGGCGCGGCCCGCGGCGCGCGCCAGCATCAGGTTGGCCACATTCACGCAGGCGATGAGCAGCACGAATCCGACGGCGCCCATCAGCACCCAAAGGGCCGTGCCGACGCTGCCAACAAGGTGGTCGCGCAGCGGTTCAAACGCGACTTTGGCGTTCGGAGGATAAGATCCCGCGTAGTGCCGCACCAAGTCGGCCATAATGGTGTCCAGCTCGGCATGCGCGCGCGCCGCCGGCACCCCTGGCTTCAGACGGGCGATCAGTTGCAGGTGCTGACAGTCGCGGCAGGCAAACGGATCGGTCAACGCGTATCCCAGGGGTTCGAAGATCTCGGGCGCGCCGAAACCTTCGATTTCGAGCGGCCGGAAACCGGCGGGCAGCACGCCAACCACGGTGAACGAAGCGTCGCTCAACCGGATCACGCGGCCCAGGATATGGGGATCGCCGCCGAAACGCCGCATCCAAAGGCCGTGGGCGAGGATCACCTCGAAGCGACGGTCGGGGCGGTCCTCCTCCGGCAGGAAGGTGCGGCCGATCTGCATCCGGATGCCGAGCGTATCGAAGAAATCGTAGTTCACACGGAGGCCGTTGAGCAATTCGGGCGCGCCGCGCTCCACGATCGCGCCCGCCGCGGTGCGATAAAGAGACATGCTCTCGAACGAATGGCTCAGCCTGCGCCAATCGTAGACCGTCGTATAGCCGATGGTACTGGCGGTGGTTTCACCCGAATCGGCCTCACCCAGCTTCACGAGGCGTGCCGGATCGCGATATGGCAGTTGATTCAGCAGCACGGCTTTCACGGCGCTGAAAATGGCGGTGTTTGCGCCTATGCCCAGCGCCAGGGTGGCCACGGCGGTGAGAGCGAAGGAGGGACTCTTGCGCAGAACGCGGAAGGCGTAGCGCAGATCCCCGCGCAGTTCGTCTATGGGACGCAGACCGCGCGCTTCGCGGCACCCTTCCTTGTATCGTTCCATACCCCCGAACTCCAGGCGCGCGCGGCGGGCGGCTTCGGCAGGCGGCACGCCGGAGCGCGCCAGATCCGCGGCGCGGGTTTCCACGTGGAAGCGCAGTTCCTCGTCCATGTCGCGCTCGAGCGCGGGGCGTCC
>Ga0209274_10001987_pt1 | contig 10250 bp, 9 predicted proteins | sample HubBroMetageREF1_FD_188343 | JGI IMG/M metagenome (GOLD analysis project Ga0209274, IMG submission 188343) | Reference soil microbial communities from the Hubbard Brook experimental Forest, New Hampshire, USA - Hubbard Brook CCASE Soil... | ecosystem: Environmental > Terrestrial > Soil >...
CAGGCGGTCAAGGCTTTCGGGTAGGCTGCCATTCAGCGCGAACTGGATGGCGGGCTTTAGCCGGCGCGGGGCTTAAGCCCCGCTCTTTGAGCCGGCTCAGGCCCGCACTGCCTACGCGTACTCCCAGCGGCGCGCGAAACGGCGTGCGATCAGGAACAGCACGATGCCTGCGCCGATCAGCACGGCCACTTGCGGCGCCAAATGCGGGATCGGCTCATCGCGCCAGAAGACCTTGGTGTATCCGTCGATGGCCCAGGCATTGATGGTGACCAGGCCCACCTTCTGCATGGCCGCCGGCATGAAGTAGCGCGGGAACATACTGCCGCCGATGGCCGACATGGTCAAGATCAGAAGCGTGGCGACCGCGCCGGCCTGCGCGCGGGTGTGCGACACGCTGGCCAGCAACATGCCGAACGCCGCCACGGCGAACGAGGTGGCCGCTGTCATCACAATGAAGCCGGGCACGTGCGTGAACAGATCCAGGTGGAAGACGGCAGCGCCCCACAGGAACATGAGAGTAAGCTGCGCGGAGGCCAGTAGCGCGCTGTAGGCCATTTTGCCGGCCAGCAGGGTGGTCATGCTCACGCGCGCGCTCAGAATGCGGTCGAGCGCGCCGCTTTCGGCTTCATCCAGCAGGCTGCCTCCGGCGGCGCTGGCGGTGAACAGCAGGAACATGACTCCGATCCCCGCGGCGTAAAACGCGATCATGGAGTTGTGTTTTTCGCCCACGACGTCGCGCACATCCAGCGCGATGAATCCGGTGTCGCGCGGGGTGCCGCTCTGTGCCCCGCCCTGCACGGGCGCGTTCGGTATCCGCGACATCGCCGATTCGATGCTCTGGCGTTGCTCGGGCGTCAATCCCCCGCTGGCCTTCTCGAAGTACTGCATGCCCACCTTGGCCATAGTGTCGGGCAAGGAAGTCATCACCACTTTTTGCAGGATTCCGCCGACCATCTGGGCGGCCACCGGGTCGGAGCTATCGTGCAGCAACCGGATCGGCGGGCTACCGGTGCCCGGTCCCATCGCGATGGGATGCGCGCCGAATCCATTGGGAATAATGAGCGCGGCGGGAACCTCGCCCTGTTTCACCGCGGCTTCGGCGCTGGTTGCGGAGTAGTCCGGCGGAATGGGCTCGCCCTTTTTCGGCTTGGCATGGGTGCTCGCGTCGAGCGATGGTTCCTGGAGCAGGGCTTGCACCAGACGCCCGGAGACGCTACTGCGATCCTCGTCCACCACCAGCACGCTGACACGCTGCGTGCCGCTGCCGCCCATGCCGCCGAAGATCATGCCGAAGATGCTGAAAAACGCGATCGGCAGAATGAACGACAGAATCATTGCGCCGCGATCGCGGCGGAGAGCGCGGAATCCGTTGAGTACGATGGCGGCGATCATTGGCGTAAATCCCTCCCGGTGAGTTGCAGAAACACGGATTCCAGATTGGGGCGGCGTAGCACGACGTCTATCACTTCCAGGCCGTCGCGGCCGGCGGCATCCAGCAACGCGGCGATGTCGGTGGGCTGCGCCACGGCGAAATGCGCGACGCCCCCGTCGCCCTCCTGCAGCGTGCCGCCGTGCGCCGCGGCCCAGGCGGCTGCGTTCTCGACGCTGGAGGCGAATCGCATTAGCACGTCGCTGCGCCGTCCGAAGGAGTGCTCGACAAGTTCCTCCTTGGTACCCTGCGCGATGACGCGGCCATGATCGATGATCGCGATGGTGTCGCAGAGGCGCTCGGCCTCTTCCATGTAGTGCGTGGTGTAGATGACCGTAGCGCCTTGGCCGCGCAGTTCCGCGACCATGTCGAAAATGCGGTTGCGCGATTGCGGGTCGACGCCCACGGTGGGTTCGTCGAGCAGCACGATGCGCGGGCGATGCACCAGTCCGGCCGCCATGTTGAGGCGTCGCCGCATGCCGCCGGACAGCGTTTTGACCGTGGCGCCGGCGCGGTCGGCCAGCGCGGCCCACTCAAGGCACCACGCGATGCCGTCGTGCAGGGCTTTGCCGCGCAGGCCCTGGTAGCGCCCGAAGGCTTCCAGATTCTCGCGGCAGGTTAGCAGCGGATACAGCGCCAATTCCTGCGGCACCCACCCCAACTCTGCGCGCGCTGCCGCGGACCCGGCCGGCTGGCCGAAGACGCGGATGCTGCCGGAATCGGGACGGACGCGTCCGGCGATGCTGCGAATGAGCGTGGATTTACCCGCGCCATTAGGGCCCAGCAGGCCGAGACAGGCGCGCTCGCGGACATCCAACGAGACACCTTCCACAGCGGTCAGGTCGCCGAAGCGTTTGACGACGGAATCGATGCGCAAGGGTATAGCGGGCGCCGGAGAGGCCATTGAACGATCATACGCGCAAGCGCGGCAGGATGTTCCGCGCCCAATCGTCTGCTGCCACCAGATCATGATTGGCGTGGGTGGCTACCATTCTCCGTAGCCGAGGCAAAATAAATAAGTGCTGCCTGGCGTGATAGAGATCGACGATAGCTCGGTTGTGTGTTCACACAGACGAGGGTCGACGACGAAGGCTGGCCTATTCGCGATCCGGAATCCACCACCTATACCGGCGCCATAGAGACCGCGGAGCCATCCAAACCCTGTATTTCTACAGCCATGAACCTAACGACCGCCGCATGTGCACGCCAGAAGCCATACGCCAACAGCCCCACGGAACCCGCTGCACCACGCGCTATAATTGCACTGGAATGGATGTCTACGAGGAAATCTTGCGCCTGCGCAAACTCGGCCAGAAATGCGCAATCGCCACCATCGTGCAGGTGCGCGGCTCCATTCCCAGCTACGAGAGCGCCAAGCTGCTAGTGCGGGAAGACGGCTCCATGATCGGTACCATCGGCGGCGGATGCGTGGAAGCCGAGGTGTGGAACGCGGCGCGCGAAGTCATCGAGAAGGAACAACCGCGCCATCTCAGTTTCAACCTCGGCCAGGAAGCCGCTTATGACAACGGGCTCATCTGCGGCGGCCAGCTCGATATCTTCGTCGAGCCGGTCTTGCCGGTGCCTGGCGCGTTCATTTTCGGCGCAGGCCACATTTCGAAAAGCCTTTCCAAGGTGGCCACGCTGGCCGGATTCTCCACTACCATCGTCGATAACCGGGAAAACTTCGCCAATCGCGACCGCTTTCCCGAAGCCGCCGAAATCTACGCGGAGGAATACGAGGAAGTCTTCTCGAAGCTGCCGGTCAACGAAACCAGCTACGTGATCGTGGTGACGCGCGGCCATCGCGACGACATGCGCGTGCTGCGCTGGGCCGTCTCCACCAACGCGCGGTACATCGCTATGATCGGCAGCAAGCGCAAAGTCATTAACGTGGTCAAGGAACTGGAAGGGGAAGGCGTCGCCACGGAGAGCTTCGCGCGCGTGTTCGCGCCGATGGGCCTCGAGATCGGCGCTATCTCGCCCGAAGAAATTGCGGTATCGGTGGTCGCCGAGATGATCGCCGTGCGGCGCAACGCGGACTCGGGTTGGCGGGCGCTCTCCAAGTCGGTGTTTTCCGACGAGTCCCTGCGGGCGCTGTTGCTGAAGTGACCTGCGGACTGATCCTGGCGGCCGGGGAGTCGCGGCGCATGGGCTCGCCGAAAGCGTTGCTGGAGTTTCAGGGGGAGACTTTTCTGGACCGGTTGATCGGCCTGTTTGCGCGGCGGTGCTCGCCTGTGATCGCGGTGCTGGGCGCGCACCGGGAGATCGTGCGCGCCGGATTGCGCCGCGCGGGCGATGCGGATCTCGTGGAGAACCCGGATTTCCGCCGCGGCCAACTTACGTCGATGCAATGCGGTTTGCGGGCCGTGCCCAACGATGCCGACGGTGTGCTGTTCACCCTGGTGGATCATCCCGCCGTGCTATCCGCCACGATCGACGCATTGCTGGATGCGTTGCCTGAAGCCAGCGCGCCTGCGCCGCTACGCATCCCACGATGGAACGGCCGCCGCGGGCACCCCATTTGGATTTCAAAATCCCTCATACCGGAATTACTGGCGCTTCCGCCTGGCTCTTCGGCGAAGGAAGCGGTAACGCGCCACGCCAGCGAAATCGCCTACATCGACGTGGACGATCCGGGCATCCTGGCGGATATAGACGACCCGGCGGCTTACGCCAGCCTGCTGGCCGGGGGCCGCGCATGAAGCGCACCGTGAAACGCGCGGCGAAGTGGCTGAGTATCGCGGCGGCGGTGCTATTGGCCTCCGGCGTGGCCGCGCCCTACCTCAGCGGAAACCGGTTTGCCCCACGTATTCGCACTGCACTAGAGCGCGCGCTGGGACGTAAGGTAGACCTGGGAGCCATCCACTTCAGCCTGTTCGCCGGGCCGGGATTTTCGGTGGACAACGTGGTCATCCACGAGAACCCGGCGATTGGCATCGAGCCGATTGCCTATGTGGGGTCGCTCGAAGCCGTGCCACGGCTCACGTCCTTCTTCGGCGGGCATCTGGAATTCGCATCCATCCGGCTGGACGACGCTACCATCAATGTGGCCAAGACGGGCGGCCCTGCCGACCCCGGCCGCTGGAACTTCGAGGCGCTGCTGAACCGGTCGGTAATCCGCGCGATTCCGGAAGTGCACGTACGTTCGGGGCGCATCAATTTCAAGTTCGGCGACACCAAGTCCGTCTTCTATCTGACCGATACGGATCTGGATATCACACCGCCATCCCGCGGTGCACCGGCCTGGAACGTAGAGTTCACCGGCGAACCAGCGCGCACCGACAAACCGGCGCATGGATTCGGCGAGTTCATCGCCAGGGGCCGCTGGACGCAAGCCGGGGCGGGCCGCCTAGATCTCGACGTGCGCCTGGAGAAAGCCGCGATCAGCGAAATCGTGGCGCTGCTGCACGGCTTCGACGCCGGGATTCATGGCACCGTTGCCGCGCGGATGCATCTGGCGGGGCCGCTGGACGATATCCGCATCTCGGGCAACATGGACGTCGAAGGAGTACACCGCTGGGACCGCATGCCGCCCTACGGACAGAGCTGGCCTTTGCGGCTTTCGGGGCGGCTCAACGTGCCGGCCCAAACGATTGAAATGGAATCCACCACGGCGGGCGGCGAAACGCTGCCGTTGGCCGTGCGATTTCGTTGTTCCGATTACCTCGCCCAGCCGCATTGGGGCGTGGCCCTCAACTGGAATCGTTTTCCGGCCGGTCCTGTGCTGGATCTGGCCCGGCACATGGGCGCCGATCTGCCGCCCAAGCTGAACATGACCGGTTCGCTCGATGGCGTGCTGGGCTACACGGGCCAAGGCGGCTTGCAGGGTGTGCTGGACTTCCACGACGCTTCGATCGCCATCCCGGATTCCCCGCCCATTCGCTCGGAGCAGGCGCGCTTGATTTTCGACCGCGGCCACGCCAAACTGGCGCCGGCCGTGGTGCGCACCGCCCAGGACGAGAACGCGCAACTGGAAGCCGACTACGACTGGAAAGAGCAATCGCTCGATCTGACGATATCGAGCGATTCCATGCGCGTGGAATCGTTGCGTGCGCAAGCCGCGCTGGCCGCCATCCCGTGGCTCGATCAGGTATCGAGCGGCACTTTCAAAGGCCAGCTTCGCTACCAGATGGCCATGGCCCCCGCCATCGCAATGACCGGCTGGACGGGCACCATCGATCTGCTGGACGCCAAGTTCCCCTTGCCGGGACTCGCTGAACCGGTAGCGGTCGAATCTGCCACCGCGCATATCGATGGGGCGCGGGTGGCGCTCGAGCGCATCCGCGCGCAAGCCGGCAAAATCGCCGTGGAGGGCGACTATCGCTATGAGCCGCAGATGCCGCGCCCGCATCGCTTGCGCATCCGGATTCCGGAGGCTGACGCGGGCGAGATGGAAGGATTGCTGATGCCCACGTTGCGCCACAACCGCGGATTGATCGCGCGCGCGCTGAGCCTGGGGCGAGCGACGCTGCCCGAGTGGCTGGCCGATCGGCATGTCGATGCCACGGTGCAGATCGGCTCCCTGCGTCTGGCCGGCGCGGAGGCGCGCGATTTGCAGGCGCACCTGCTTTGGGACGCGGCTAAGGTGGAGTTTGCGGACATCCGCGGCAGCCTGGATGGCGGCCGCATCACTGGCATCCTCTCGGTCGGCCTGCGCGGGGGCCGCCCCACATACCGGTTGGAGGCGCATGCGAAGGGCGTCGCATGGAAGTCCGGAACGGTGGATGCGGAAACCGTGTTGGAGTCGAGCGGTACGGGAGCGGAATTGCTGGCTCGTCTGCACTCTACCGGCACATTCGTAGCGCGCGGGCTGGAGATAGATGCGCTGCCCGATCTCGAGAGCGTCTCGGGAGTGTACGACCTGATATGGGCGCAGACAGCGCCAAACCTGCGCTTCACGGATCTGCAACTGGTATCGGGCGATGAAACTTATACCGGACAAGGAGCCACGCAGCCGGATGGCCGGCTGCTGTTTCAACTCACCAGCGGGAGCAAGGAAATGCACATGAGCGGCACATTGGCCGAGTTGCGGGTGGATCAGCCGGTGGCCCGGTAGGACAGTCATCCTCCTGGACTTTCCGCATTGGCGCGGCCGGCGGATCCGGATATGCCCAGGGTCCTGGGGGCTGGAGATAACTGTGCCACCTTAGTAGGGCGGCCAATCTTGGCTGCAAGCCGGCTTTCAGCCGGCTTTGGCGCGCTGAAAAGCGCGCCTGCACTTCTCCCGTTTTATCGAGGCACTTACATGTGGTACAGCATCAGATATACCACCACACCGGTGACACTGACATACAGCCAGATGGGCAGCGTCCAACGGGCGATTTTGCGATGCTTGTCGTAGCGTCCGCCGAGGCCTCGGCTCAGAGTGATGACTGCCAGGACGGGAACCGTGGCGGCTAGGATTGTGTGAGTAGTCAGGAGTGTGAAGTATGTCGTCCGGATCGCTCCGGTCTTGGCAAAGTGCATGGACTTGGCTCCGACCTGCACGTGGTAGACGATGTAACAGATTAGAAAAATCGACGAGGTAACAAACGCCGCAATCATCACTTTGCGGTGCGTCTGAATGCGCTTGCGGCGGATTAGCGTGTAGCCCCAGACCAGGAGGATGGCCGCGAGGGCGTTGAGCGCGGCGTTGATGGATGGCAGGTCGTGTACGGTCATTGAGCTTGTTTCTGGGGGGCGGAGTAGCGGGACTGAAGTCCCGCGCCGGCTAAAGCCCGCCCTCCATCTGGCTCCCCCACCAGCGTGCGGATATCGTGCAGCAGTTTGGGCAGCGCGCCATCTTCCAAGGTGCTATAGAAACCGCGTACGCGGCTGTGGCGGTCGAGCAGCACGAAGCGGGTGCTGTGTACCAGACTGCCATCCACATCGCCCAGCTTGAATCCGTTGCGGCAGAGGGTTTCCAGAGCCGCCTGTTCGCCGGTCAGAAAAAACCAGCGCCCCGGTTCTGCATGGTAGCGTGTGGCATAAGCCGCCAGAGCCGCTGGCGTATCGTTCTTGGGGTCCACAGTGAACGAAACCAGCTTCACGCCGGGCATACTTTCGACCGCGGTCTGCACGCCGCGCATTTGCGCGCTCATGCGCGGACACGGACCGGGGCAAGTGGTGAAGATGAAATCGGCCACCCAGATATTGCCCTCCAGCGATTTGCTGTCGAATGGCTGGCCCGACTGCGACGTCAGTCGAAACGCTGGGATCTGCCAGTAAACCGGCAGCGGCGGTTCGCTGCGGCAGCCTGCCAGAGCGATCGACAGCGCGACTGGGAGGAACAGTTTCATGCGTTGCTTACGAGGCTCTTTTGATTGGCCACCAGGCCCGAAGCGAGCAGCAGCACCAACCCGAAACAGGCGGTAACCAGCAGACTGACACCGATGCCCGGCGATCCGGAACCGAGCTTCAGCAAGCCGTTCAGCAGTGAGATAGAGTAGGTCAACGGATTCACCCACATGACCACCTTGATCCAGCCGTGCGCGGTAGCCATGGGAAACAGCGAGCCGGAAACCATCCACATGGGGACCAGCAGCAGGTTCATGATGGCATGGAATCCGGATGTGGAAGACATGCGCCAGGCGATCACAAAGCCGAGGCCAGTGAGCGTGAAGGAAACCAGGAACACCGCGCAGATCACCGCCAGCACGTCTTCAATGCCGATTGAAACTCCCGCCAGCGGCGCGAAGGCTAGAAAGATGATGCCTTGAATCCAGGCCAGCGTAGCCGAGCCCAAGATCTTGCCCAGCACCAGGCTGGTACGGGAGGCGGGCGAAACCAGCATGGAGAGCAGGAATCCTTCGCGGCGATCTTCGATGATCGAAATCGTGGAGAAGATGGCCGAGAACAGCACGGTCAAAACCAATGCGCCGGCGAAGAAGCGGCCCAAGTCGCCGGAACCGGATCCGATGATCAGCCAAAATACCAGGGGCGATGCCACCACCCCCAGCACGCGGCTCTTCTGCCTCCAGAAGCGCACCAACTCGCGCTGCCACAACGTCACAACCGGTAACCAGAAATTACTCAATCAAAGCTCCCGTCTCCCGCACGAACACATCTTCCAAAGTCGGCTTATGCAATCCGACCGAATCAATCGCGCCTGGGAAAGCCTCCACCACCTCGGTGATGAAGCGGTGGCCATTGGCGATCTCCACGCGGAGCGCGCCGTCCATGAGCACAGGCTTTAGTCCGAAGCGGGTTTCGATCCGCCCCGCCAGCGCAGCCGCGTCCGCACCTTCGGCAGCCTCCAGCACCACCACATCTCCGCCGATACGCGAGCGCAAATGCGCGGGCGTGCCCTCGGCCACCACGGCGCCTTGATGGAACAACGCCAACCGGTCGCAGCGATCTGCCTCATCCAGAATGTGGGTCGTCAGCAATATGGTAACGCCTTCGCGGCTGCGCAATTCTTCGACGTACTGCCACAGCTCGCGGCGCGCGCCGGGGTCGAGGCCCGTGGAGGCTTCGTCCATCAACAGCACGACCGGACGATGCAGCAATCCTTTGGCGATCTCCACACGGCGCTTCAAACCGCCGGAGAGAGTCTCCACAATGTCGTTACGGCGATCCGCCAAGCCCAGACGCTCCGTCACCTGCTGCATGCGGTCGCGGAGTTTGGGGCCGGACAAACCGTGCAGGTGGCCTTGGGCGCGGAGGTTTTCCGCCACCGTCAGAGCTTTGTCGAGGCTCTGCGTTTGAAACACCACGCCGATCGCGCGGCGCACCGCGGCGGGATCCCGCGCAACATCGTGACCGGCCACTTCGGCGCGGCCGCTGGTGGGGGCCATCATGGTGGAGAGGATGCGGAAGAGCGTGGACTTTCCGCCTCCGTTCGGCCCTAGCAAGCCGAAAATCTCGCCCGCTTTGACTTCGAAGTTGACATTCGAAAGCGCCAGGCGAGATCCGTACCGATGGCTCAGGTTTTCGGCGAGAATCACAATCCAGGTCTATCCAACAGCATCAGCCCGTAGATCAACGGAAGGTAGAAAACGGAAACCATAAGTACTTGACGGGCGCGCAATATGGTGCGATCCAACGCCACCCGCACTCCGGAATACAGGAAATAAACACCCAGCAACAAAGCGCCTACCAGGTAGATGCGTCCGGACATACCCAAGATGCTGGGCACCAGGCTTACGGGTATGAGGGCCAGCCCGTAGAGCACGATCTGCCGCGCCGTGGAGCGGCCATCCGGCTCGACTACGGGGAGCATACGAATGCCGGCGCGGGCGTAATCTTCGCGGTACATCCAGGCGATCGAGTAAAAATGCGGGAACTGCCAAAGAAAGAGAATCGCGAACAGGACCCAGGCTTCGCCGGTGATGGAGCCATGCGCCGCGGCGAAGCCGATCATCGGCGGCATGGCGCCGGGAAACGCGCCGATGGTGGTGGATAGCCACGAGCGGCTCTTCAACGGGGTGTAAAGGAAGAGATAGCTGAGGAGCGTGAAGAGGCCCAGCAGCGCGGCCAACGGATTCACGCCCAGCCAGAGATCCGCGAAGCCCGCGAGCGAAAGAGCCACGCCGAAGGCCAACGCGCGCGCGGGAGTTATGCGGCCCGCGGGGATGGGACGGTCTGAGGTGCGCCGCATCCGGGAGTCGGCCTTGCGTTCGGACCATTGGTTGAGGGCGGCGGTGCCGGAGGCGATCAACCCAGTGCCAAGGATGGTGTGCAGCAGGCCCAACCAGGGAACCGCCGCTGCAAAAGCCCACCAGTTTCCGGCCTTGGGCATGCCGAAGAAATAGCCGATGCCGGTGCTCATCAGGATGAGCCAGGTGATGCGCGGCTTGGTGAGCTCGATGTAGTCTTTCATTTCTTGTGGGCGGGCAATCTT
>Ga0209274_10001988_pt1 | contig 10245 bp, 4 predicted proteins | sample HubBroMetageREF1_FD_188343 | JGI IMG/M metagenome (GOLD analysis project Ga0209274, IMG submission 188343) | Reference soil microbial communities from the Hubbard Brook experimental Forest, New Hampshire, USA - Hubbard Brook CCASE Soil... | ecosystem: Environmental > Terrestrial > Soil >...
CGCTCACGAAAACCACAACAAACAGCCACATCAGACCCCTCGTCAACCCCACGCCGAAGCGGAATCCCGAATGGAAAAAGATCAATGGAAAACTTATGAAACCCAGCCAGAGGTGGCCGCGCATCCAGGTCTGCGCCCGTCCGACGCGCCAGATCGGCACCTTCTTCCGGGCCCCCAGCAGCCCCGCGAACAGCATAAATGCGAAGGCGATGCTCCCGTATATCAGTCCGACCGTGGTCCCGCCGTTGGCACCCTGCGGCGCATTACGGTTGTAGGGAACATAGATTATGGCGGCGACGATCAGTCCCGCCAGACTGCCGATGAACCACTTCCGATGTGTCTCATCCATGCGCAATGGTCACGGTCCCGGTTTGCTTACCTTCTGTTTCTGGAGCAGACCGCCGAAGAATTCCAGCGGGTTTACACGATGAGCGGCGTCATGCGGGCAAGCATACACGCAACTCGGTTCCTCGTGGTCCAGGCAGAGATCGCAAGAAGTGGCTTTCACCTTCACGCTAGCGGTCCTTCTTCCCGGATAGGAGGCATCCTCCAGCTGCACCGGGAAAGGATGCATATTGATATTCCCGTAAGGACAGTTGTTTGCGCACAAGCCACAACCAATACACCAGTCCTCAATGATCACCTCGAGCGAATTGCGACGGCGAATCGATCCGACCGGACAGCCCACCATGCAAAGCGGATCGCGACATTGCCGGCACGAGGTGGCGACCAGATACCGGTCGAAGCGAAGTCCTTCACGAATCAGGCGGCTCACCCCATCGTGGGCGTCCGCACACGCGCGTACGCACTGATCGCAGCGGGTACAACGGTCGAGATCGAGAAGCAGCAGGCTTTGCGCTTCCATCAGGCCCTGCTTGAGGAATTGGTCCATGGAGACATCGGCGGCCGGTGTGGCTCTTTGCCGGTTCTGCTCAGCATGTTCCGCCGCTCCCGCTTCTAGCTTCGCCCGGATTTCCGGGAAGCGGTCGAGCATGAGCTGGAAATCGTCTCCGGGAATGCGCACCACTTCCACATGATCCAGCGCCGTGCACGTGGCGATGCGCGGCGTGCCCGTCAGGAATGCCATTTCGCCAAAATACGAACCTCGCGCCAGGTAAGCCAGGACGATATCCCCGCCCGGACGATGCTGGGACACTTTCACGAACCCGAGTCGCACCAGGTAAAAGCTATCGGCCACCTCACCCTGATTGCAGATGACCTGTCCCGGTTGAAAGCGAAGCAGTTCGACGTGCTCCCGCAAATGGTCGATGAAGTCCGCGGTCAGCGGCGCTAACACCGGAACGCTGCGCAGGTGCGAATCCAGCGCGCGCTGCCGATAGGTGCGGTCAAGTTGCTCACGGAAATTCTTATTGCGCTGCATGATGTCGAGAACATTGCGGAGCATCTCGAGCATCGTGCAATCGGTTTTCGCGCGGACTGTAGCCGAGCGGGGGTAGTAACTCATGCAAGTCATCTCGCCGAACAGTTCGCCCGGGCCTAACTCGGCAATCGGGTTCTGGTATGGGAGATCCACCGAAGCGTCGATGGGTATGTAGGGCTGAGTGCTTTCTTCCTTGCGTTCATCCTCCTCGCGAGAGGTGAGCAGGCTCTTCAGCTTGCTCAGGAATCCGCGGGCACCGCCCTCGGTCTTGACGTGGGCAATCGGGCTGGCAAGATACACTTCCGCGGTGCCATTCACGATATAGAAAGCGGTCGCTCCAAACTCCCCCTCACGACAAATGATGTCTCCTGCCTTGAAGCGCCTGTCGACAATCGCATTCTGGTTCAGTTTGAGAAATGTTCCGGAAACGTTTTCGAAAACTGGGAGGCCCCCAAGAAAATCTGGATCGACAGTCCCACCTTCCAGGTGGCTCTTAACGACGGCCCGATTCGTCAAAGCTCCGGTGGGGCAGGACACCATGCACTCGCCGCAGGAAACGCAGGAGGACTCTCCCATCGGCAAGTTATTATCGAAGGCAATGCCTGCCTGGTATCCTTTGCCGCGCCGCGCCAGGACCCAGTTGTTGCGAATATCATCGCAGCCGCGAATGCAACGGTCACAGAGGATGCAAGCTTCGTGGTCTACCTCGATGGCCAACGAGGACTCATCGTGCCCCCGCGGTGTGGTGCGACTGGGGAACCGTGGCTGCCCCATTCCAGCCTGGGCGGCGAGCCGCTCCAATTCGCAGTCTCCGGAACGCTGCTGCCGCACGCACGGAGAGGGATGGTCGGACATTAACAGTTCGACGAGAGTGTGGCGAACGCCTAATACGGCCTCGGTGTTGGTCTTGACCGTCATCCCCGGTTCGGCTTGACGAATACACGAAGCGGCGTAAACTCTCTGGCCCACGTCCACTACGCACACACGGCATACCCCCACCGGATTCTCATTCTGCTGGTGACAAAGTGTCGGGATAGGGATGCCGAGGGCGCGGGCGGCGTCAAAAATAGTAGTGCCCTGAGGGACGGACACGGCTGTGCCGTCGATGGTCAGTTGCACGGGTTTTGCAGGGATCGGTTTGCCTGCCACTGCATTGGAACTCATGATTTTCTTAAGACTGGAAGCAAACCCCTCCTGGACAGCGGCGGCGCACGACGTGCTCCTCTACCGTACCCGGAAAATGCTTTATCACCGAAGCGATGGGGACCGGCACCACTTGCCCCAGTCCGCAAATCGACGCCAGCCTCATTGCTGCCGAAAGCTCCCCCAAAACCTGCATGTCTTCGTTCGAATATTGCCCCGCAGTCCAGCCTTTGAGCATCTCGACCATCTTCTGCGAACCCACCCGGCACGGTACGCACTTACCGCAGGATTCATTGCGGTAGAAGCGAGTGGCATTGAGCGCCATGTCCAACATGCATCTGCCTTCGGCGCACACCACGATGGCTCCTGACCCGACCATGGATCCCGCAGCCGCCACCGCGTTCCAGTCCAGCGGCAGGTTGGCCATCGAAGCCGGCAAATATCCCGAAGAGGGGCCGGAAGGGGCAAAGGCGAGAAGCTCCAAACCGTCGGGGATGCCCCCGGCATTTTCATAGATCATTTCGCCATACGTGGTTCCCATCGGAACTTCAAAAATGCCGGGGCGAAGCACGTCGCCGCTGATCCCCACGAACTTCATTCCCACCGATCCATTCTTGCCTTGCGCCTTATACCAATCGACACCGCGAGCCAGGATCACCGTCGCCAAACAAAAAGTCTCAACGTTGTTGATGACGGTGGGCTGGTTCCACAAACCATGGGTGACGGGAAAGGGAGGCTTGTTGCGCGGTTCGGCACGCTTGCCCTCGATGGCCTCGAGAAGAGCACTTTCTTCCCCGCAGATGTAGCCGCCCGGGCTGACAAAGATCTCCAGATCAAAGGCCAAATCACTCCCCAAGATCCCGGATCCTAATAAACCCTGCTGGTAGCAGCGATCAATCTCTTCCTGCAGAACTTCTTTCGGTTCTTCGTATTCGTGCCGGATATACAGAATCCCTTTGCGCGCTCCCGTGAGCAGGCCAGCGGTGATCATGCCTTCGATCACGAGATAGGGGACATTCTCCATGATGCCGCGGTCTTTGATGGTGCCCGGTTCGCTCTCATCGGCATTGCACACAATGTACTTCGGCGAACCGGGTGCGTTGCGTACCAGTTCCCACTTGCTGGAGGTTGGAAAGCCCGCGCCACCCATCCCACGCAGGCCAGCCTCTTTCAAATCCGCAATGATCCCCTGCCAATTCCGGGTTTCAACAAAGCGCCGCACCACCGCATACTGGCCTGATCCACGATATGGGTCAGACACCACCGCCATTCGTTCTGCATTCCGGTGTCTTCCTTGGGGAGGTTTGCCCGCGAGGACATCTTGCGCCATCGTGACGACGTTCCGGCTGTTCACCTGGGCGTAAATGTTGTCGTTCACCGTGATCGCTGGAGCTTGGTCGCAGCGGCCGAGGCAGGAAACGTCACGGATACAAACTTCTTTCGGGTCAGTACCTTGAAAGGCGGAGTCGAGCGCGGACCGAACCTTGTCGCCGCCACGAAGGTGGCAGCTCATGTCGGCACAGACGCGCACGTCCACCTTCGGTGGAGGACTGAGATGAAAATGAGGGTAAAAGCTCGCTACCGCATGGATTTGACTTACAGGGACCTTGATCCTTCCCGCAAGCGCCTTGAGTTGGTCGGCGGGCAGGTAGCCGAAATCGCGTTGTATGGCCCTCAGTTCTTCAAACACGATGCCAGACACTCCGCATAAGCCTTTGAGGTCGAACCTTGCTTAAGATGGCGAGAGCGCGAATGCTATAGCAAAACAGATTCGATGTCTAGACCTGACTGAATCGTGTCTCACTTTGGCCAAGCGAGAGATCTCCGTTTGCTTTTGATTGATTTCTTGCCCGATTCGTCGTATAACCGACCACCCCGACAAAAATCACTCCCGGCGCGTGGGTAGGGGTCACCCGGCTAAGCAAAGTCCGTTTCGTAAAGTCGAGTTCGTGAGGTAGAGAATATCAAAATGCGAAAGCAACTGCTAGCGGCCGCCTTGTTGCCGCTCCTGCTGCTGGCCGTGGGCGACACGCAGAACCCTAGCCCGAGCGGACAGGCCGCATTGCAAAAAGTGGACCTAATCCGCGATGGCGACTCCATTCGCGTGGAGATCAGCGGCCGCGGCCAGTGGACTCCAAAATTCATGACTTTGGATTCGCCGCCTCGTGTGGTTGTGCTTTTGACCGATACAGTGATGTCCACTTCGTACAGCCACATCGACGTCAACAGCCGTCACGTCAAGGCGGTTCGCATAGGGACCGACGGCCGGACGCCCCCGACCACCAGCGTGGTGATTGATTGCCTGGACACCTGTCGATACGATTTGATCCCTGGCAGCGGCGCCCAAGTGATTTTGCGGATCGATGCCGCCAGTGCTACGAACACGCCGGTCGCGCCGACGAATGCAGCAAGGGCGGCACCGAACAATGAAGCGCCGGCACGCGCACCCGCTCCAACCCCCGCGAAGCCACCTGAAAACACCGCGGCTTCTCTCGGCGGCAATGCTAATGCTATCGAAGCTCCCCCGATGGCGGCGCCGCTTTACAATCAGAAAACTGTCCCTGCCGGTAAATACAACGGCCCCGGTGGATGCGCCGCCAGCAGTTGCCATGGCAGCGTGCAACCGAGGACCAACACCCGCATTTTGCAAAACGAATACACGATCTGGATCGCGCAAGACAAACACGCGCGAGCTTTCAGTGTGCTGCAGAACAATATTTCCCAGCGTATCGGCAAGATCCTGAATATCGGACGGCCCACGCAAGCCCCCAAGTGCTTGGTCTGTCACTCGCTCTACGTGTCTTCTGAGCAGCAAGCGCAGACGTTCGAACTTGCCGATGGGGTGAGTTGCGAGAACTGTCATGGTCCGGCGTCGGGGTGGCTGGGTCCGCATACGACGAAAAACTGGCCCCACGAGAAGTCGGTTCAGCTGGGCATGTACGACACTCGCAACCTGGAGGACCGCAGCGCAAAATGTCTGACCTGCCATCTAGGGACAGCGGAAAAATTTGTCGATCACGAGATGATCGCCGCCGGGCACCCCGATCTCACTTTTGAGCTGGGCTTGTTTACCTCTTCGATGCCGCCCCACTGGAGAATGCCGGAGCAAGGCAACCCCTGGCGACAGGTGCAGGCATGGGGCGTCGGGCAGGCCGTACAACTGCGCGAATCTCTCATCCGGTTGGCACGCCGCGCGAACAGTCCTGTATGGCCTGAGTACGCTGAAATCGATTGTTTTAGCTGTCACCACAGTCTGACGCGAGCCGAGGATAGCTGGCGTCAGGCGACCGGCTATGCCGGCCGTCGGCCCGGCAATCCACCGTGGAACGAGTCTCGCGTTGCCGTATTCCGCGATCTGGTGGAAGAGATCAGTCCTAACGCTAGCAAGCAATTGGACGATGAGGTTTCGCAGCTTGCGAGCCTCATGAATCAACTGAACGGGAATCGGGAACAAATCGCCGCGTCGGCGATGCGGGCCTCCGCCCTGGCCAACCAGTTGGTGAAGCAGGTTGACGCGCAGGGCTACGACTCGGCGATGACGTTGCGCCTGATGCGGCGGGTTGCCGGTGATGGCCTTGCCATCTCCATCGAGGGCGAGCGCGCCGCGGAACAAGCTGCTTTCACGCTGGACTCGCTGTTCCGGGTCTACAACCAGAATGTGAAGCCGGCCAACGGCACCGAGTTCCGCACGGCGATCGACGGGCTGTTCGCGCAACTGCAAGATCCGTCGACCTATTCGGCGCCTCGGTTTACGGCTCAAATGCAAAGAGTCAGCGAGATCATTGGCCGATAATGGCGGCTAGCTTTCATGAATCCTGAAGGCATGTGCTTGGTACGGCGCTAGCCTCACGTATAGGCCATTGCTCTCGATGTCCGCGCGCTCCCATAAATACTCGCTGCCATCCAACAGGTCGCAGAACAAGCACTTCCGGGACACACCCGCCGCCGCTTTTAGGACCTTCCCCTGCGCCGTTCGATTCCCTAGATTCACTACGATGAGCCGGTGATCAGCCTGGTGATGCCAGCAGTAGGCGATGAGACCCTGAAACGTGTCGTCTCCTGCAGGCTGCACTTCGAGAAGCTGCCATTCGCCGTCGTGAAAGACCTCGGCGTCAGAGAAGCGCAGCAACTGCTCGTACAATTCCTGAATCTGCCGATCGTTAGATTCGGATCGCGCCTTGGCCAGGGGCATAGGCACGAATGTCTTCCAGCCGTTCAGTTGACCGTGATGGTAAAAACGCATCCCCGGCAGCGTCGCAAGCAGAGTCGCCACGAAAGCGATTCTTTCGCGCGGGAAAACCACTGCCGAGCGCGGCTCGTCGTGGTTCTCGAGAAAGCGCGCCAGTTTGCTCTGGTAGCGCGGGTCAGCGCCGAGATGGGCACGCACCTGTCCGGTCGAACCCTCTCGCAGCCGATCGTACAGGCGCTTATCATAAGTGAACTTGAACCCCAGTTCTTGCATTTTCCATTCCAAGTCCCAGTAAACTTCCGCCAGCCACACGAAGTCTGGTAGTGCCGCGGTCGCATCCTGCCAAAATTCGGTCTTTGGCACGGGCCACGATTTGAGAAAATGCCCCCAGGTCCGATTGAAGATTTCATTCGTGACCAGCATCGCCATATCGCAGCGGACCCCCTCACAATAATGGGCGATGTTCTTCAGGATCTCGATCATACCTTGGCGGCAATCGGGGTTGAAGTAATTGAGCTGTGCGACGTCAGACCATGGTGGAAAATACGGATCTCGACCGCGAGCGACGAACAAATTCTCATCACCCGCTCCCTCCCAAAGGTAAAAAGCTGCGGGATCGCTTCGAAAATCCTCTTCCCTGCCCTGGATGTAGCGGTCAGGATGCTGCACCATCCAGCTGTGGTCGAAACCGGTGTGGTTCGGCACGAAGTCGAGAATTAACCCCATGCCACGCCGTCGCAGCTGGTTGTGTGCTTCGCTCAAGCCGTCGGCGGTGGCGATACGAGGGTCGGGACTGTAGTCCTGAATCGAGAAGGGTGAACCTACTACATCACGCATTTTCCAATCCGGCAGCGCGGCATCGAAATTCGAAAAATTCTTGGGATCCGTGCGAAACATTCGCCGCCCAATCAAACTCCGCCGCCACACTCCCATCAGGTATACAAAATCGAATCCCAAGCCTGCGAGGTGGTCCCATTCTTCGCCCGGCACGTCCTCGAGACCGAGGCAGCGGCCGTGCTGGGCAGAAAGCTCTTCCAACCACACCCAGGTGTTGATCTCGTACAAATGCGGGTGGGCACGGTAGGAAAACCTGGTCAACCGTTCGCGACGATGGCTCGGCGTCATGTTACGGGTTCCTCCCGGTCAGTGAGTCAGCTTGAGAGTGTACTCGTGTCCGCAGGAAATCCCGCTCGTTTTTTCCGAGACCGCTCGCGAGGATTACACACGCTCGAAAAAAGTTGGTGAATCAAATCGTAGGACTTCGGATACAATTTGGCCCTCACGGTTTGCCACCTGCAGTTTTCGTTGTTCGTCGCAGCATTGTTCGCGGCGGCGAAGAGGCTGGAGCACAGGAGAACCATTGGTCAATCGCAAGCAGCGGGAGGTAGGTTCTTCTCAGACCAAGAACGCCGCCGCCCCTACGAAGGAGCATGCGCGCTTAGCCGAACCCTACCTGGACCCAGTGCCACCCTGGCGCCGATGGGGGCCTTACGTCAGCGACCGGTCCTGGGGAACCGTACGCGAGGACTACAGCGCGGATGGGAACGCGTGGGACTTTCTTACCCATGATCAGGCGCGCAGCAAGGCCTACCGCTGGGGTGAGGACGGCATTGCGGGGATCTGCGACCGCTATCAACTGCTGGTGTTCGCTCTGGCGTTCTGGAACGGTCGCGATCCCATTCTTAAAGAACGCATGTTCGGGCTCTCCTGCAACGAAGGCAACCACGGCGAGGATGCGAAAGAGTACTGGTTCCACCTTGATAACACACCCACTCACAGCTACATGCGTATGCTTTACAAATACCCGCAAAAGGAATATCCCTATCAGCGGTTGCTCGAGGAAAACCGCCGTCGGGGGAGCGGAGCTGAGTTCGAACTGCTGGACACCGGCATCTTCGATGATGATCGATACTTCGATATCTTCATCGAGTACGCCAAAGAATCGCCGGAAGATATCTGCATCCGCGTAAAAGCATTCAACCGCGGTCCCGACGCTGCTGAGCTCCACGTATTGCCGCATTTGTGGTTCCGCAACACGTGGAGTTGGACCGATGTGCCCAGCGGCAAGCCCACGATTCGGGCACGCGCGGCGGGGGAACAGCAATTGATGCTGGTGGCCGACGATTCAACAGCTAAGCCGTTGCAAAATATTCAACTGCAATACGCCCTCGGCCGGCGCTACTTGTACGCGGAGTCAGGTGGCGAGCTGCTTTTTACCGACAACGAGACCAACGCCTCGCGTCTCTATGGCCCGTCTGCGGTCAACGGTTCTCCTTATGTGAAGGACGCCTTTCATCGCCACGTCGTAAACGGCGAGCCGTGCGTGAATCCGCTGCAATTAGGGACCAAGGCCTGCATACACTACCGCGCCCAAGTGGGGGGGGAGAGTTCGATTGTCTTTCATCTGCGCCTTACCAAACAAGAGATGGCCGACCCATTCCGCGACGTGGACGAGGTAGTGGAAGCGAGAAAGAAAGACGCGGACGAGTTCTACGAAGCCATCCATCCTCCCAAGGCGACGGTGGAAGAGAAGCTGATTCAACGGCGCGCTTTCGCGGGCATGTTGTGGGGAAAACAGATTTACCTGTTCGACGTCGAGCGCTGGCTGGAAGGCGATGGCATTCCCCCGCCCGAAGGTCACAAGAGACAACGCAATATCCATTGGCGCCACCTGAATTCGATGCGAGTCCTTACCATGCCCGACAAATGGGAATTCCCCTGGTTTGCCTCGTGGGACTTGGCCTTTCAGTGCACAACGCTCGCCCTAGTGGATCCGGAGTTTGCCAAGGAAAATCTCTTGGCCATGCTGTTCGAGCAGTTCCAGCATCCGAATGGACAGATTCCCGCCTACGAGTGGGAGTTTTCCGACCTGAATCCGCCGGTTCATGCGTGGGCCGTGTGGCGCGTCTATCAAAACGAAAAGGTGCGCACTGGCAAAGGAGACACGGCTTTCCTGGAAAAGTGCCTGCACAAGCTGCTGATGAACTTTGCCTGGTGGGTGAACCGCGTGGACAGCACCGGGAACAACGTCTTTGAGGGCGGTTTCCTGGGGTTGGACAACATCACGGTCGTGGATCGCAGCGAAAAACTTCCCGGAGGAGCCATTCTCGAGCAGTCCGACGCGACCGGCTGGATGGGCTTTTTTTGCCTTTACCTGATGCGGGCAGCGCTCGAACTGGCCAACTTCGATAAGGCCTATGAGCTCCTCGCGACCAAATTCTTTGAGCACTTCATATACGTCGGCGCGGCCATGAAGAAGATGGGTGGCCGCGACTATCAACTTTGGGACGAGCAGGACGGTTTTTTTTATGACGTTCTTCGCCTGTCCAACGGGAACTTCAAGAAATTTCGCGTGCGCTCCATGGTCGGCCTGATCCCGCTCTACGCGGTTGAGGTGGTGAATCGCGAGGATCTGGATCCGCATCCCGAATTTCTCGGGAATGTCGAGTGGTTTATCAAGAATCGCCCTGACCTGGTAGGCAACGCCTGCTACGCGGCCGATGGGCAACGTTACGTGCTTTCGATCGCGGAC
>Ga0209274_10001990_pt1 | contig 10238 bp, 10 predicted proteins | sample HubBroMetageREF1_FD_188343 | JGI IMG/M metagenome (GOLD analysis project Ga0209274, IMG submission 188343) | Reference soil microbial communities from the Hubbard Brook experimental Forest, New Hampshire, USA - Hubbard Brook CCASE Soil... | ecosystem: Environmental > Terrestrial > Soil >...
CATACTGGTAAAGAGTTATTTCGCCCATTCCCTCAAATCCTCGTAACAGTGAGTGCGAAAGTTACGTCGTCGCGGATCAAATTCCGAATGTGGCAGCCGCGCTCGGCGACTTCGACCAGCCGATGAAGCTGCTCGTCGCTGCCGCTGAATTCAACTTGAAGTTCTACTTTAATTTCTTTGACGTGGCCTTTTTCATTAGCGCGCGCATGCACCGACGCTCGGCCGAGATCAACTTTGCGCACGCGCGCAGCAACTCGGAGCGACATCAGCAGGCATCCACCGAGTGCGCCAAGGAACGACGACACCGGATCGGGCGCCGCGTCATCTTCTCCCGAAAGCCGCCATAGCAACGCGCCATACTTCACTTCGGCGTTGAGCGAATCGCCCACGCCCTCGACCGTGACGTCGCGATGATGCGCCGGCGCCTGCGATGAATCCGTAGCCGACACGGTCGCGTCCTCGTCCATCGCCCCAACCTAGCCGAGACGGGGACTTTTCTACAAACCGTTCGTTCAGGGGTTTATTCGGCTGCTCGATTTATCCGCGGCGAAGTATCATTCTACGAGATAGTCCGAGGGTAAGGCCATGAAAACACGATTCATATCTTTGTTCGTCGCCGTCACATTGGTCGCCACGCTGGTCTCGTTCGCCGTCGCCCACGACATGGACGGGATGGACATGGACTCGGGCAATAACAGTGGCGGCACCGGCGCGATGGGCCAGATGGGCTCGCACATGAAGATGACCGACCACATGACGATGACCGCGTCGCGGCCGACGACGCCGGCCGACACGCAGCGCGGCGAACTGATCGTCTCGACGATGCGCGCGAAGCTCTCGAAGTACGAGGACTACAAGGCCGCGATCGCCGACGGCTACCAGCCCTACATGGAGTCGGTGCCGCAGGACGTTTATCACTTCGCCAATCGCGAGCGGACGGCCTCGGAATACATGGGCGACTTCGATCTCGCGCGCCCCGGCTCGCTCCTCTACGAGAAGAAAACTTTCGGCGGATACAAGTTGGTCGGTGCGATGTACGACGCGCCGGCCGGCGATACTCCCGAACAGCTCGACGCGTTGATCCCGCTGAGCCTTTCGCACTGGCACGCGCACACCAACATTTGCCTGCCGAATGGCGTGACCGAGGCCGACGTGATGAACGGCAACGTCGCCGCCCGGATGCGGCCGGATATTTCCTCGGCCTCTCATGAGCCGGATGAGTTTGGCCGCAGCACTGGCCCGCGCGACGCCATCCGCATGCGGGTTGGCTACCTGGCCGATCCGCGCTTCGGCTTCACCGGCACGATTTCAAATGAAGCGGATTGCGAGGCGGTGGGTGGAAATTTTCACAAGCAGATCTTCGGCTGGATGATCCACGTCTATCCGTTCGCGAGTGAAGATCTCAAGGTCGCATTCAGCCTCGACGCGCCGTGACCGACGCCCGCTGCTAGTCCGCTGCGGTGATTCTATACGCGCAGCGGCGCGCGCCTGCCAGTATGTGATCGATTCGCTCGACCTGCGCCTTGTCGCCAAGCACGGACCGGAACAGCGAGAGCTCTTCGCGGCATAAGCCCTGGCAGGTCGATGCGGCGGCGCAGATCGGGCAATGATTTTCCGCCAGCAGCATCGAGCCATCGGGCATCCGCGAGCATTCGGCCATGTAGCCCTGCTCGCGCCGAATCTCGGCCAACGCGAGCGCGCGCTTTGCGATCGAAGTTCCCTGTGGGCGCAGCCGCGCGCGGTATTCGTTGATCTGCCGGCGCGTGCGCTCGCGCAGCAGCTTGTCCATCCCCGCCTCGCCGAACGCCGCCCGCACCGCGCCGATTATCTCGACCGTCAGATCGCCGTGGGTGTCGGGAAACCGATCGGCGGCGGCGCTGGTCAATCTCCACACCCGCGCCGGCCGCCCAACCTTGCGGCGCTCGTCGGTGAATTCGACCAACCCATCGGTCTTGAGGCGATAGAGATGCTGGCGTACGGCCATCGCGGTCACGCCAAGGCGGCGTGCGACCTGTGCCGCGGCTTGCGGCCCCCGAGTCTTGAGCTGGAAGAGGACGCCCTCCTCCGCGCGCGCGTCATGCTGCATGGTATGAGATGGTACCGGCCGAAAAATATTAGTCAAGTTGTCGCTTGACTTAGTTAGTAAAGCGAGTACTTTACTAATCATCGAACGCGAGCAGGAACCCATCGAGGAGGATCGCATCGATGAACACGCACGCTGCCGAGTCGCCGAATCGCACCTTCGTACGCGCCGCATCGCTCGCCGACCTTCCCGCGGGCGGCCGCATCACTGTCAACCTCGACGGCCACGTGATCGCGCTCTTCCACACGCCCGAGGGCATTTTCGCCGTCGACAATCGATGCCCCCACATGGGTTTCCCGCTGGATCGCGGCACCGTCAAGGATTGCATCCTCACCTGCCACTGGCATCACGCGCGCTTCGACCTGCACAGCGGTGGCGCGTTCGACTTGTGGGCCGACGACGTGCGCGCGTTCCCGGTCACGATCGAGGGCGGCGACGTCCTGATCGATCTCGCACCGCGCGGCGACTCGCACCGGCATCGCGTCGAGCGCCTGCACGACGGCCTCGAGCGCGACATCTCGCTCGTAATCGGCAAGTCGGTGATTGCAATGCTCGACGAGACCGGCGACGCGCGCGAGGCGTTTCGGATCGGACTCGAATTCGGAACCCACTACCGCCGCGACGGCTGGGGCAGTGGCCTGACCACTCTCACCTGCATGATGAACCTGCTGCCACGCCTGCGCGACGAGGATCGCGCGCGTGCGATGTTCCACGGATTGTGCTCGGTGGCCAACGACTCCGACGGTCATCCGCCGCGATTCGAGATGCGCCCGCTGCCGGGCAACGGCGCGAGTCTCGCGGAGATCAAGCGATGGCTGCGCAGATTTGTCGAGGTTCGCGACACCGAGGGCGCCGAGCGATGCATCGTCTCGGCCGTGCGCACCGGCGCCGCGCCGCGCGAAGTGGCCGACATGATGTTCGCCGCCGCGACCGACCATCGCTATCTCGACGGCGGCCACACGCTCGACTTCACCAACAAGGCGTTCGAGGCGCTCGATCACGCGGGATGGGATCTCGCGGAACCGGTGCTCGCGAGCCTTGCGCGCGGCTATGCCACCGGCGATCGCATGGAGGAATCCAATTCGTGGCGCAATCCGGTCGACATGGTCGCGATTCTCGAAAACGCATTCGAGACGATTCCCGGAGCGCTCGATCTGGGCCGGCGCGCCAGCCGCTCATCGGATCAATTCGGACGCGACGCGCTCGTGCCGGTAATCCTCGGCGACGATCCGCAAGCTATCGTCGACTCGATGCTCGACGCCCTGCGCGAAGGATGCGCGCCGGCGGATCTCAGTGGCACGGTTGCCTACGCGGCGGCGCTGCGGATTGCGCGCTTCCCGACCAGCAACGAATTTGGCGATTGGGACACGGCGCATCACAGTTTCACCTTCGCCAACGCCGTTCATCAGTCGGTGCGCCGGGTCGGTTCGCCGGAGTTGGTGCGCGGAATCTTCGACGCCGCGATGACGGTCTATCTCGATCGATTTCTCAACGTGCCCGCCGCGAAGCTGCCCGATCTGAACGGCAACGGTAGAAGCTGCGCGGCTCAACTGGTCGAGCTGCCGGCCCTGCTGGATCGACAACAGCAAGTGAATCAGACGGGTGCGCTCGTCGCATCGTACCTCGGCGCCGGCGGAGATCCCGACGCACTTCTCGCGACACTGGGCAGCGCGTTGCTGCGCGAGGATCGCGACTTCCATACGATTCAGGACCTCGAGGCCGCCGTCCGACAGCATTCGATCCTCGAAGGAACTCCCGCAGCCGCGCACGTTCTGATCGCAACGACGCGCTACCTCGCTGCCCACGCTCCTACTGCTCGCGCGCAGGCGCAGACCTATCAGATCGCACTGCGCTTGAATCGCGGCGAGCACGTCTTCGACGAAGAATGATCACAGGTAAAAAATGAATCCCGCCGATTACTCAGCTCTCGATGAAACTCTCGAAATCATGGCGCCGATAGGCCCCGACCTGAATAACGGCTTCTCCAATCACGCGCCGATGGCAATCGAAGCGATGTGCGCGATGCGCCGCGGCGACGCCGTGATGCCGTGGTTCGAGCGTTACCGGCACTCGCTCGCGCCGCGTCATGCCCGGGTCGCGCGCCTTACGAATGAGAACTGGCGCGCCGCGCTCGGCGACCTGCGCCGCACCCAGGATTGGTTCGAGTTCTTTCGCAACGAGCTCGAGGAGCGGCCGTGGCAACTCGTGCTCGACGATTGGGCGGCACGGCTCGCGCCCGGGCTGATGGCGGCCGCAACGCACGGCGTGATTCGCACCGGGCACGCGACTCGTGCGCTCACCCTCGAGGACACGTTCGCGCGCCGCGGCGAACTGGCGGACGGTCTTGCTTATTGGGCTGCCGACTACATGCCGCTTCCCGCCGAGCGGCATCGTCCAGCTCGCGCGATGCCGTCACAGGCGATCGCTCGCGTGCAGCTGATTCCCCCCGGGATTCATCGCGGCAACTTCGGCGCGCTTACCGACGCGATCGCGCAACTCGATTCCTTTCCGCCGTTCGTGGAGACGCTGGACGCGGTCGATCCCGGCGGCGACGCGTCCGCCTTCCTCTCCGATCTGACTGCTACCTTTGCGCGCGTGTTTCTCGCCAATGCCCGCGACACTTACACGACGATCGCCTTCGTGCACGCCGTGACTGGCCCGTCAGCCCTGCGCCCTTTCCTTCCCTACCTGCGCGACGGGACCACGCACGCGGCACTCGCATACGCATGGCAAAGCGCGGCTGCGATGTACGCAACGTTCGGCACGCAGGCAGACCTTTCGCGCGGCTATAGAGGCGAGGTCAAAGCCGGGGGCGAAGACGAACTGATCGACCGCGCGATTGCGTGCGGCGACGAGCACGCGATCAAATTCACCGAGGTTTGTTTGCGCGAGCACGCGCTCAATCCGGACCCGGCGTTCTTCGCCGCCGCCGATCACGCGATTCACATGCTGAGCACTACTTGAGGCCGCAGTAGACCGCGAAGATCAGATTCTTGTAGGCGCAGTCGATATCACGGAAACCGGCTTCACGCAGCCATTCGAGCTGCTCTTCGAGCGTTGCCGCGCGATCGAACTTCATCCGCTCGAGCGCCGCCGTCAGGTCGCGATCGTCCACACCCAATTCGCGCACCCGCGTGACCCATCGCTCGTGATGGAACTTATGCCGCTCCGGCGTCGCGCAACGAAACTGCTCGGCGTTGACGAACACTCCGCCATCGTTGAGCGCGCCGTAGATGCGATCGAACAGCGAGCGCTTTTGCTCGTCGCTCAGGTGATGTATCGACAGCGCCGAAACCACGACGTCGTACTTTTCCTGGATCCGATCGACGCCGTAGTCGGAAACCTCGAAGCGGAAGCGCTCACCCGCCAGTTCGAAGCGCGCACGCGCGCGTTCGAGCATCTCGTTCGAGATATCCACCATCGTGATTCGCGCATTCGGGAAACTGTACGCGATAAACGCGGCCATGAGACCCGTGCCGGCGCCGAGGTCGAGAACCTTGAGCGTGCTTTCGCGCGGAAAGCGGATTAGATCGATTGCCGCGCGGTAGAAGTCGTCGAACCCGGGCACCAGGCGACGCCGCGTGCGGTCGTAATCCTCCGCCGCAAGATCGAACGCGTGCTGTACTGTATTCGCCATCTGAAGATTGTGCGGACGCGACGGTCGTGAATCAACCGCACACTTAAGACGGGTATCGAACCGGCCGGACCGCTATTTGCCGAGCTTCGTCATTCCTTTCTTTCTGCGCTCAGCCCACCGCTTCTTCATGAGTTCCGACAGCCGCTTTCTGCCTTCCCTGGAGATGCCGCCGCGCCGCTTTTGCTTGGTAGCAGCCGCCTTAGGACCGGGCTTGCGGCCTCGCTTGGCGCCGGTAGTTGCTCCACTCGCTCCTACTAAAGCAGTGATCGCTCGTACCAGCCGGTCCCGCTCCTTCTTCAAGTCCGCAACGATTTTATCGATCTCCAAGTAAGTGCTCCTTTAGGTCCCCGGATAGGTCCCCATGCTTCGCTAGTTGCAACCGCAATGTATCCTACAGCTATAATTGCTGGAGTTAGCGGGAATTGCAATTCAGGGATCTAGGTTAGGCGAAGCCGCGGATAGGAGTCGGCGCACGCTCCCCCTGCAGACCTTCTCCTAGGACTCGGGCTACAGCCTGGCGTGTCCGTGACGCAGCAACCTGCCGGGCAACACTCCGTCGGCAGCGACTCGATCCTTGTTCTCGCGACGGATGACAGTGCCGTTAACTATTACCGCGTCGATTCCTTCCGCGTCGGCTACCAGGCGGTCCTGATTCGCCGGGAGATCGTACACACGCCGCAGCTTGCTCGCACCTACCTTGTCGGGATCGAAAATCGTGACGTCGGCAGCAAGGCCCGGCATCAGCCGTCCGCGATCCGTGATGCCGAATACCTCGGCCGGTCGCGCGCTCAGCATCCAGATTGCTCGCTCCATCGGGATTGCGCGCTTCTCGCGCACCCAGCGGCCGAGCATGTAGGTCGAGAAGCATGCGTCGCAAAGCTGGCTCGCATGCGCGCCCGCGTCGGACAGCCCCAACACCGTATGCCGACCGGCCAGCAGCTCCGCGACTTCATCTTCAACGTTGTTGAGGATCGACATCCTGAAGCGCGCTTCGAGATTCGACGCCAGCGCGAGATCGAGCGCGAGATCGATCGGATCGACGCCGCGCTCGCGCGCCACCTCGTTCAGATTGCGCTCCTCGAGCGACGGATCATCCGGCGAGAACGAAATCACCGTGCGATCCCATCGGTTGGCGAATGCGCCGCGCGAGCCCTCGCCCGCCTTGGCCTTGAATGCACGCCGGAATTCCGGGTCGGCGTAGATTTTCTTCTTGCCTTCGAAGTCGGCCGCCGAGACCGGCGCGAACACACTCATGCTCTCGAAAATAAACGGCGCCTTGAACTGGAATTCGAAGTTCAAAGGACGACAGGTTACCTGCGGTATGATGCTGAGCCCCTCGTCGCACAGTTTCTGCGACGCCTCGAGCGGCCCGCGATGGCCGCCGGGACCGTTCATGCCCGCAAGCAACGCGGTGTAGGTAATCGGGCGATGAATCTCGCGCGCGATTTCGGCGAACTCGCGCAGAAACAGTTCGCGTCCGATCGTCGCCTGCATGATTCCGTGGCCCGCCTCGCCCATTGCCGACGCGAGCGACCTTATCTCGTCGAAGTCCGACATGCGGCTCGGCACCGGCTTGCCGCTGTATCCCACGTGGGTTGGTGACTTCGAGGTGGCGAAGCCGATCGCGCCCGCGTCCATCGCGCGGCGCACGAGGGTCTTCATCTGAGCGACTTCGTCCGCACTGGCGGAACGCTCGGTCGCTTCCTCGCCCATGACGTAGAGTCTTATCGGCGTGTGTCCGACCAGCGCGCCGAGATTGATCGCGGTGCCGCGCTGCTCGATCGTGTCCATGTACTGCTCGAAACTCTCGAACGGCCATTCGTAGCCGAGCCCGGTCTCGAGCGCCTTCAGGCTCATCCCTTCGACGTTCTCGAGCGTGCGCATGATGAGCCCGCGATGCTCGGGGCGCGTCGGCGCCACGCCGAAGCCGCAGTTCCCCATGACAACGGTCGTGACGCCGTGCCACGGCGAGATCGTCATCATGCGATCCCACATCACCTGCGCGTCGTAGTGCGTATGAATATCGACGAAGCCCGGCGCGACGACCTTGCCCTTCGCTTCGAGGGTCGTCGCCGCTTTGCCCTTCGCTTCACCGACCGCCGCGATTTTGCCATCTTTGATCGCAACGTCGCCGGCGCGTCCAGGCGCGCCAGTACCGTCGTAAATCGTGCCGCCCGTGATCTTCAGATCGTAGTCCATCGCAGTGTCCCTCGATTCCCTACCTATATCGCGCGCGCTTCCACGCGGTCCAGACCGATCGGTATGGAACCGCGGCGTTGTAAAGACCACAATGCTTTAGTAATAGAAATTCAAGCGCAACGGGCAATCGAGGGCATACGATGCAGAAGCCAATTATCTCCGCGGACTCTCACATCACCGAGCCACCCAACACTTACATCGATCGAATCGATCACAAGTATAAGGATACCGCTCCGCACATGGTCCACGACGAGAAGCTGGGCGATGTGTTCATCGTCAAGGACTTCCCGCGTCCGATCAACGTCGCGCTGGCGGCGGCCGCGGGCAAGGATGCGAGCGAGCTGAGGACGATAGGCGCAAAGTTTTCGGAAATGCATCGCGGCGGATGGGATCCCAACGCGCGCATGGCCGATCAGGATCGCGACGGCGTCGCCGCCGAAGTGATCTACCCGACCGTCGGCATGATCCTCTGCAACCATCGCGACTTTGACTACAAGAAGGCCTGCTTCGACGCCTACAACCTCTGGATAGGCGAGTACTGCGCCGCGCATCCCGACAGGTTGATAGGGACCGGGCAGACTGCGATGCGCTCGGTCGAGGAAGGAATCTCGGATCTGCGCAAGATGAAGGAGCTCGGGCTCAAGGGCGTCATGATGCCGGGTAACCCGGCGCTCGAAGACTACGACAGTCCTATCTACGCGCCCTTCTATGAGGCCGCGATCGACCTCGAGATGCCGCTCAGCTTTCACATCCTGACCAGCAGCAGCGACAATTTTCAGACCCGCGGGCCCAAGCTCAACAGTTTCCTGTCGATCATCCGCGGATGCCAGGACATCATCGGCACTTTCGTTCTGGGCGGAGTTTTCGAGCGCCATCCGAAGTTGAAGGTAGTTTGCGTCGAGGCGGACGCCGGATGGGTGCCGCACTACATGTATCGAATGGATCATGCGTATGACCGGCATCGCTACTGGCTACCGGCGGGCACGCTGTCGAAGATGCCGAGTGAGTATTTCCGCGAGAATGTCTACACCACCTTCCAGGACGACTACGTAGCATTCCAGGTGCGCAATCTTTGCAACATCAAACGGCTGATGTGGGCCAGCGATTTTCCGCATAGCGATTCGACCTGGCCGTGGTCGCAGGACGTTATCAGCAAGCACACGGTCGGAATGACCGCGGACGAGAAGAACCTGGTGCTGCATGACAACGTCGCGGAGCTGTATCATCTGAGCATCTAGCGGCTGCCGCGCGCGCCCGCCGTTTCGGCCCCTCCGGTTCCTTCCCACTCGGGAACTCCCTACTATCCGGTTCCCCTTCCCGCTCGGGGAGGGGTTAGGGGTTAGGTTGTTAATCGGCTCACATTGCTTGCCTCGCCCAATCGCCTCAGCATTAACTTGAATAGTCACTCAGATAATTTCGCGCCGCCGCCGCGCTCAACGCTTAGCTGGAGTTCATCCAATGCGTATTGAAGGACTCGAAGAAAATCAGATGAGTTGGATGTTGAGGCCGCTTACCTGGATGCTGAAGCGGCGGGTCGGCAAAGTGCTGAATCCTATCAAGGCGTGGGCGTATCGTCCCGGCATCACGATCGCGATGTCGATCTTTATGCAGTCGGTCGAGGGTTCCAAGGTCACCCCTGAAATCTTGAAACGGATGGTCTGTCTGCGCGCCGCGCAGATGGTCGGCTGCGTTTTTTGAATAGACATCAATGCTGCCGGTGGCAGCAGGCTTGGAATCAGCGATGAGAAACTCGCGGCACTGGCAGAGTACACCGAGAATCCGCTGTTCACGCCGGCCGAGCGCTCGGCGCTCCGCTATACTGAGGAGATGACGCTGGCCTCGGTCGACGTTCCCGACGAGGTGTTCGAGGAACTCAAGCGCCATTTTAATACCGAGCAAATCGTCGATCTGACTGCGACCATCGCGCTCGAGAATATGCGCGCGCGATTCAATCGCGCTCTGCAGATCGAGAGCGACGGCTTCTGCCGGCTGCCGGCGCATCACCCTGCTCTAGTGTCCGAGGCCGCGCGGTAGTGGTTCTGCAAGCGCTTAGGGGAAGACCGACAACCTAAGCCCTAACCCCTAACCCCTTCCCGCGCGGGAAGAGGTTAGGATAGTCGGGAGTAACTCCTTCCATCGAGGGAAGGGGGACATCGAAAGAGAGAAGCAGAATCCTCGTAAGGGCGAGGAGATAGAAAAACTGACCGGAAGCGACGGTTCCGTTCACCGGCTGGATTTTCGTGACTCGGGTGAGCCTGATAGTATCCGCGACACTACTTTGCCGGGGCGTAACTATGGCCCGGCGGCGCGGTTAATTTA
>Ga0209274_10001992_pt1 | contig 10237 bp, 8 predicted proteins | sample HubBroMetageREF1_FD_188343 | JGI IMG/M metagenome (GOLD analysis project Ga0209274, IMG submission 188343) | Reference soil microbial communities from the Hubbard Brook experimental Forest, New Hampshire, USA - Hubbard Brook CCASE Soil... | ecosystem: Environmental > Terrestrial > Soil >...
TTTGTGGGTTCTCGGGACTTTGGCGGAAGGCTTTGTCTTTGGGGCCGCGGCCGAAGGGGACGCGCGGTACGGTTGGATCCTCGGCCGCAACACCCGCGGCTAAATGTTCCGGCTGGAGTTCGGCGCGTTCGGGTGCGGGTGCCGGAGCGGGTTTTTGCATCGTGGGGCTGCTTGCTGACGCCGCAGCGGGCGCGGTCGCCGGCCTCTGCGCTGGATTTTTCGCGCCGTTGCCGCCCGCGATTGCGGCTTGGGTGTACGCGGGGAGATCTTTCAGGCGCCAGGTGGGGTCAATGCTGGATTTCGGCGGCGTCACTTCGGATTTTGCGCGCTTCCAGTCGGCTTCGATTTTGTGGCAGCCGTCGCAGTAAACGCCTTCTTCGGCTAGTTCGGGCGGCGGCAGCGGCGAATCTTCGGCGAATTTCTGTTCGACGTCGAGCTCCCGTTCGATGCGCGCGTCGATTTCGGATTTGGCGGCGTCCCAGATTTTGTTTTCGGTCAAATATTTTTCGTAGAGCGCGATGGGATCGCGGGCCTTCCAGTAATCGAACATTTCCTTGGGAACGTATTCGGCGGGATCGTGCTGGGCGTGGCCGCGCATGCGCATGGTTTTGACTTCAATGATGCGCGGGCCGCGGCCGGCGCGACATTCGTTCACCGCTTCTTTGGCGGCTTGATAGACGGCGACTACATCGTTGCCGTCCACGATAGCGCTCGCGATGCCGTACGCTGCGCCGCGGTCGGCGAGATTCTGTATGGGGACCTGGCGCGAAACGGGAGTCGAATACGCCCACTGATTATTCTCGATGATCAGGACGAATGGCGCGCGTTGCGAGGCGGCGAGGCCCAGGCCTTCGTGAAATGCGCCGGTGGAGCTGCCGCCGTCGCCGATCCATGTGAGCGCGACGATGTTTTGTCCGAGATAGCGGCCAGCCATGGCGACGCCGGTCATCACGGGAATTAGATCGCCGAGCATGGAAATGGGGGAAACGATGTGGCGAACTTTGAGGTCGCCAAAATGGCTGGTGCCGTCTTTGCCCAGCGTGGGCGAAGTGAATTTGGCCATGTGCTGGGTGAAAATGTCGCGCGGCGGGACGCCTTTTACCAGCAGCGCGCCGATGTTGCGAATCATGGGGGCGATCCAGTCGCGTTTTTCCAGGGCGTAGCAGGTGCCGACGGAGACCGCTTCCTGGCCGAGGCTGGAGTAGAGGCCGCCGACAATTTTATTCTGGCGGAAGAGGCGGACCATGCGCTCTTCGAGCTGGCGATTTAGCTGCATGTAATAGTAGAGATCGAGGTGCTGCTCGCGGGTGAGCGCTTGGCTCATGCCAGGCCCCCTTTCAGTTCCAAGAGTTCGCTGGGGCTTGGCGCGAGCGCGTGTGGTACGTGAAGTTGCAATTTTTCCTCGAGTTCGGCGCGCGTGACTTGCAGCATGTTGCGCTCGAACAGTTCGCCGAAATGCGCGGCCAGCCTGGGCCGGACTTCGTGGGTGCGGACGGCGCGGTCGAGCACGCGTTCCAGAGAGGTGGCGCGCTTGCTGGCAATGCCGCACGGGACGATTAGATCAAAGTATCGCAGATCGGTTGCAACATTGTACGCGAAGCCGTGGGAAGTGACCCAGCGGCTGAGGTGCACGCCTAGGGCGGCCAGTTTTTCTTCTGTTGGGGGCTGGCCGACCCAGATGCCGTGGCGGCCTTCGACTCGCCGGGCGGTAACTTTAAAATCGGCCGATGCGCGGATCATGGTTTCTTCGAGTTGTTGGACGTACCAGCGGACGTCGCGGCGATGCTCGGCGAGATCGAGGATGGGGTAGCCGACGATTTGGCCGGGACCGTGGTAGGTGACGTCGCCGCCGCGGTTAGTTTCGCGGAACGCGACGTTCATTTGGGATAGCAGGTGGTCGCTCGCGCGGAGATGTTCTTTTTTTCCGTTGCGGCCCAGGGTGATTGTGTGCGGATGCTCGCAGAAGAGCAGGACGTCTGGGATTGCGCCGGCTTTGCGGGCTTCGACGAGTTGATGTTGGAGCTCGCAGGCGAAGGCGTAGGGCAGGAGGTCTGCGTTTACGTGCCAACAGATTTTTTCTGGTTGCTTCACGAAACCGTAGCCATTTCCGGCGGATTGCCGCCGATCAGTGTTGCCTTAACAGCACAGGCAAGATTGCCTGCGCCACCAAAACCGCTGCCGCAAATTTTTCCGTCGCGCGCTAGTAGTTGATGCTCAGACCGCGCACGGCGTTGAATGCGTCGCCCATTGCTTCCCCTACTGTGGGGTGGGCGTGGATAGTGGCGGCCATGTCGTCTAGCGTGGCTTCAAGGCCGAGCGCTGCGACTGGCTCGGCGATAATTTCCGTCGCGAGCGGGCCGATGGCGTGGACGCCGAGAATTTCGCCGTACTTTTCTTCGGCTACCACTTTGATGAAGCCCTCGTGCTGGCCGAGAATTGTGGCTTTGCTGTTGCCGAGAAACGGGAATTTTCCAGTCTTCACCTGGAAGCCGGCGTCGCGGGCTTGTTTTTCGCTGAGGCCGATGGAACCGATCTGCGGCTCGCAGTAGGTGCAGTTGGGGCAGCGCTTGCGGTCGAAGGGCTGGACTTCTTTACCTGCCATGCGGCCGACGGCGATGATTCCTTCCATGGAAGCGGCGTGCGCGAGTTGCGGCAGGCCGGCGACGATATCACCGATGGCGTAGAGGTGCGGCTCGTCCGTCTCGAGGAAGGCGCTGGTGTGAATGAAGCCGCGCTCGAGTTTGGCTTTGGTTTTTTCCAGGCCAATATTTTCGGTGAGCGGGCGGCGGCCGACGGCGATTAAAACTTTTTCGGCGCTGATGGTTTGCGATTTTCCGCTTTTGTCCTGGTAAGCGACGGTGGCCCCGTTCGCGTCTTTCTTCACGGACTCGACTTTGGCTTCGAGTTCGATTTTCATGCCGCGTTTCACGAGCGCTTTGTGCAGTTCGGCGGAAATTTCTTCGTCTTCGAGTGGAACCACGCGCGGGAGCGCCTCGAGCAGTGTGACGTCGGAGCCGAAGGTGCGGAAAATGGAGGCGAATTCGACGCCCACGGCGCCGCAGCCAACTACGATCATGGATTTCGGGATCTGCTGCAGGCCGAGAATTTCACGGTTGGTTAGCACCGTGGTGCCGTCAATTTCGACGCCGGGGAGAGAGCGCGCTTCCGAACCGGTGGCGAGCAGGATGTCGGCGGTTTCGAGTTCAGTGATCTTGCCGTCTTTTTCCACGGAGACGCGGCCTGGACCGGCGATCCTGCCCCAGCCGGTGATGGATTCGACTTTATTCTTTTTGAACAGCAGCCCGATGCCGCCGGCGTGTTTTTTTACGATTTTGTCTTTGCGCGCGAGGATGGCGGGCCAATTAATTTTTACATTTTCGACGGAGAAGCCGAATTCTTCGGCGCGTTTGAAGTGATCGTAAATGTCGGCGTGGTACAGGAAAACTTTGGTGGGGATGCAGCCGACGTGCAGGCAAGTGCCGCCGAGAAACGGATCTTTTTCGACGACGGCGACTTTCAGGCCCCACTGCGCGGCGCGGATGGCAGCGACGTATCCGCCCGGTCCGCTGCCGATGATCACGACATCGTATTTAGCCAAACCAGTCCTCCCCCAGAAGCTGTGCTGCGCGCGAAATGGTTCCGATCATGGAAGGATGTCCAGGATAGCGGATAAGGATTGCGGCTCTTCCAGGCTCGCAAACGTAAGATTTTAACAGCCGTGGGGGTTGGCCGCAACCCTGGGCGTGTGCGGGTGGCGGGTTTATTTTAACGGACGAGTAAGGCGAGAGGTCGGTGAGACCCGACGCCGTGACAAGCTGGAGCGCGGCGGGCGGTTCGCGAATCGCCCCTACAAATTCAACGACGATTTCAAAGGGCGCGCGCGGCGATACGAGGTCGGTAGATCATCGTCTAAACCCCCACCCTTCACAAACCGAAGGGTGGGGCACCCTCTCGCGGTGATTTGACTGCGAGGTAAGCTAATTCGTTGGCACGCAGCCTGATAACACATGGGCGCGAGGGCGCGTTGCGGCGGTTTGGCGCAGGCTGTATAATCTTGGCTGGACGCTTGGGGAATCGTAGGGATTTCTAATTTGCAGGGCCGTCCGAGGAGTGCTGGATGTCGTTTTCTGGTTTGTATTTGACGCGCGTGTGGCTGGGGAGCAATTTTACGCCAAAATTTTTGCCGGCGAAGATTCAGCCGCTGGCGGCTCATGTGAAGCTGACGGAAAATTGCCAGGCGAAGTGCATCAGCTGCGATTATTGGAAGACGCGCTGGCACGATGGGATCAAGGCCGACCGCGCGGTGGAGCTGCTGAACGAGATCGGAGCCGCGGGAATTCGCTCGTTGCGATTTACCGGAGGCGAACCGCTGCTGCGCACCGATCTGTTCCAGATCATGAAGCGCGCAGACATGCGCCCGTTCAAGGAAGTGATCCTGCAGACAAACGGGCTGCTGATCAAGAAGATGCACAAGGAAATCAACGAGTCTGCGATTACCAAGGTGTGCATTTCGATTGACGGGCTAGAAGAGACGAACGACCTGATTCGCGGGATTGACGGCTATTTTGATCTGGCGATGCAAGGGATCAAGCTGCTGCGCGGGAAAAAGGTTTCGATTGCCGTCACGCTGAACCGCATTTCCGCGAAGGAACTGGGAAAGCTGGCGGAAGTGGCGCACGGAATGGGCGCCGAGGTGCAGTACAACGTCCTGAGCCAGAGCATTTATTTTATCAAGGACGCGGACATGGAATCGATGTGGCCGGAGGGCGGCGACGTGAAGGAAATCGCGAAATTTCTGCGCGACGACCTGAACCGGCCGGAGTACGAAGTGGAGTACGTCACCAAATATTTCAAGCGGCAGCTGGTGGCGGAGCCGCCTTGCATTCTGGGCTACCTGCAGATGTTCGTGCTCTCGAACGGCGACGTGATGACCGGATGCTATCCGCTGAAACCGGTGGGAAACATTCTGCGCGATAAGCTCGAGACGATTTTGGCTTCCGAGGATTACGTGCGGCAGTGCGAGGCCATGGTGCGGCGTGAGTGCCCGGGCTGCACATGCGGCGTGGAAAGTTCGCTGGCGATGCAGAACGCGGCTTCCAGCGCGTTTTTCGAGTTGGGGCGGCTGACGCACCGGCAGATGCCGGTGAATATGGGAATGCCGGCGGAAGTGGCGTCGGCCGAGAACGCGTAGGGCCGACATTGTTGCGCGGGCGGTTTGCGAACCGCCCCTACAATAGCAACCCATCTCACAGCTTGCCAACAGACGTACATACCTCCTAGACTCCTGCGGTGAACTTCCTGTCGCGAACTTCAGATTGGATCGCTTTGAATACTTCTGACTTTTGCTGTTCCATGTACGCGCTTGTAGTCTCTCTCGCCTGCACTTCGCTGCGGAGTTTTTCGTAATGACAATGCTTGTTTACAGCCTTTTCGTCATCGGCGCGGGTGTAACGTTGCGCGCGGATGTGCAGCGCCGACGGCTGACGTTCCGGAAAAGTGCCGGTTGGCGGCTGCTGACGGGGCTGGATGTGACCTACCTCGCGGCGACGGTGGGTGTGGCGTTCGGGCTGATTCCACTGGCGATCGCTAACGGCAGCGTGCCGTTGTACGCGCCGGAAACTTGGGGAATCGCGGCGGCTGGGCTGCTGGCGCTGTTTCTGTGGAGTGAAGGCCGGCGGCAACTGCAATTTCAGCGGCCTGCAGGAATCGTATTCGGGGAGTGGCTAATCCTGGGAGGCGCGTACCAGCTGATCGAAACCGCGGTGTTCGGCGGACGGCCGCACGTTCCGCACGGCGCGGCGGCGGTGACGGCTTGCGTCGTGGCGATTCTGGCGGGCGCAGCGGTGATTGCGGTGATCGTGCCGCGATTCGTGAAACGCTACGAGGGACATCACATTCTGGATCGCGTGAGCGAGCAGGAGGAATTCGTTCAGCCGGAGTACGTGGGCGCCACGCCGGAGTGCCCGCATCCGGAGTGGTGGCAGATGGTGGATTCGCAGAGTTCAGAGCTGGAGGTGCTGGATTTTCTGAAATCCATCGTGATTACGGCCAAGCCACGATTGATTGTGGAGACCGGAACTTTTATCGGGTACAGCGCGATCAAGATGGCGGAGGGGCTGAAGGCCAACGGATTCGGAAAGCTGATCACGATCGAGTTCGATCCCGATATTTTTGCCAAGGCCAAGCAGCGCATTGACCTTTCCGGGCTGCGCGATTGGATTGAATACCGGAATGCGTCGAGCCTGGAGACGCCGATTGACGGGACCATCGATCTACTATTCAGCGACAGCCATTTGACGATCCGCGAGCAGGAGATACGGCGTTTTCTGCCGCAGATTGATCCGCGCGGATTGATTTTGATTCACGACGCGAGCTCGCATTTTAAGGTGGTGCGGGAAGCGGCGCTGCGTTTGGAGCAGGAGGGGTTGATTTCGGTGGTGTTGTTGTCCACGCCGCGTGGGTTGGTGATCGCGCAGAAGCGGGCGGGGCGGAAGTAGAGCGGCGCTCTGCGATACTGAAACGATTTGGGTGGCCGTGCCGTATAGTAGGCAGGAGTGGGGAGGGGTGCGATGAGCATGGACGGCGAAACGAGCGGTTTGCCTGCAGCGGCTGGGGAGATTCATCCTGCCGGAACGCAGCGTCCGGCGACTGAGAATTTCTTTATGGGGCCGAACGGAATTCGCGCGGGGTGGCGGCTGCTGCTGTTTGTTTTTCTGATGTTCTTGTGCCTGAAGGCCGAAGGATTCATGCTGAAACATATTCCGGGTTTGGATGCGTGGTTCAAGGCTCAAGATCCGAATGTGATGACGCCCCCGACGACGATATCTTTCGAGGCCATTCCATTATTGGCGCTGGGGATCTCGACGGCAGTGATGGCACTGATCGAAAAGCGTACATACGCGGATTACTATTTGCCGCTGAAGCAGGCGTTCGGGAAACGGTTCTGGCAGGGCGTACCGTACGGGTTCGCGATGCTGTCGTTGGCATTGGGGATGATCGCGGCGCTGCACGGGTTTTCGTTAGGCAGCTTGGCGCTATCGGGCGCGGACGCGTTGAAATATGGCGCGCTTTACGGGATCGCGTTCCTGATGGTGGGGCTGTTTGAGGAATTTTCGTTCCGCGGGTATATGCAGTCGACGCTGAGATCGGGAATCGGGTTCTGGCCGGCGGCGATTATTCTTTCGATCCTGTTTGGCGCGATCCATTTGAGCAATGGCGGAGAGGCGTGGTTTGGCGCGGCAATGGCGGGATCGTTTGGGGTGCTGGCGGCGTTCTGCTTGCAGCGGACAGGGAACATCTGGTTTCCGATTGGGATGCATGCTGCTTGGGATTGGTCGGAGACATTTTTTTATTCGGTGCCGGATAGTGGATTCTTGGCGAAGGGGCATTTGTTTAATTCCACGTTTCACGGGCCGACTTGGCTTACGGGTGGGACGGTGGGACCAGAAGGCAGCGTGTTCGCGTTCTTGGTTTTGTTGATCGGCGGCATCGGGGTTCATTTCATTTTTCCGAAGAAGCAGATTCCTTCATCGTAGCGGGCGATTTCGCCACAACGTCAAAAGATTTAACACCGAGGACACAGACAAGAGCGGAGGGCACAGAGAAAGACGCGCAGAACCTGCAGCGCGCTGGTGCTTGCTTCGTCGCGGATGTGAATCTCTGGCGTGAGAATGCCCGCTGCGTCCTGAAAGGAGCGGGACACAGCCACCGCCGTATAACCCCTTTTAAACTGAATGTTGCTGGTGCTGCGTTCGCGCGTCGGAATCCTTTTCGTGTGATGCAGCATCTACTTCAGACCGACCTGGTACTTGCTTCCCGGTGAGGGTGTCAGCGCTGGCGGCGCTTACTGGTGGCGCGAGGGATGAAGTTGGGCGTTTACCTTTTGTCGCTGGCCGCCGCGCGCTGATTTGACAAGGGAAGTGCGTGCCGTTACACTGGGCGGCTTTGAGCGAGCTATTGGGCCTCGCATAGGGACTGAACGATGGACAAGAAACGATTGGAGTATTACAAAAAGAAACTGGCCACGCGGCGCGAAGAATTAGTGCGCGGCATCGCTCGCACCGAGCAGGAAGGGCGCGAAGCGGACGAAGATCCCACGGTGGATCTGGGCGACAAGGCGGCGAATTCCTACACCAAGGAATTCCTGTTCGGCCAAACGCACAACGACCGCTCGCTGCTGGCGCTGGTGGATAACGCGTTGGCGCGTATCAAGGATGGCACGTACGGCGAGTGCAATTCGTGCCACGAAGAGCTGCAGCAGAAGAGGTTGGAAGCTGTGCCGTGGACGCGGTATTGCATTACCTGCCAGGAAAAGACGGAGCAGGGGCAGCTGTAAGTCGCGCGGCGGCGAGATTTTGTAGCGGCGGTTTTTGCACCGGCAGCGTCTGTTTTTACCGATCCGATGGCGCAGTGCAGTGCGCCGCTACAACTGCCCGGTCAACACCGGTCGAACCCTTCCAAGACGAGCCAGAGATTCCGGGCACGGGTGTGCCCGGACCATCCGGCCGTGCGTAGAATTACCATCTCTCCTTCGTGGCTGCGGTGGAGTAGCAGTTCGCACTGCCCCTGTCGCTTGCTAAACGTGACATTTTGATATTGCGAACTGCGTTTGCTGCGCTTGCCGCGGTATTGTTTTCTGCGCCTTGCCGGATCTGCGGGACTACACTACTGACTGCCAGCCGCATTCCGATCTGCGATTCGTGCCTGGCGTCGTTCCAGCCGATAGTGCAACCGATGTGTGAGTGTTGCGGGCGGCCGTTTCCCGCGTTGGGGGTGGCAGCTGGCGTGGGCACGGAATCGGCGCGACAGTTTTCCGCAGTGGCGGCTGGCGGGTCGGCGGCGGCAGCTGTTACGGGTGTCGAAGTCGCGAAACCTTTGTGCCGGCTGTGCCGCGATGGCAACTACGCTATCGATCGGGCGCGCAGCTATGGGCTCTACAACGATGCGCTGCACCACGCGATCCTGCTGCTGAAATATGAAGAAGTGACGCGGCTGGGCGATTGGTTTGCGGCACGCCTGGCGGAAATTGTGGCGCGGGAAGGCGAGGCGTTTCGCGCAGACGTGATCGTGCCGGTGCCGCTGCATCCGGACCGGCAGCGCGAACGTGGTTACAACCAGGTGGAATTGATCGCGCGCCCGCTGGCGCGACGGCTGCATTTGAAGCAGGGCGCGTTTTTGCTGATGCGGACGAAACCGCGGCCGGCGCGGCTGGTGCTGTCTCGCAAGGAGTATTGGCCATCTGTACGTGGCACGTACGCGACTCGCAAAGGGCTGCGGGTTGACAAGTTGCGAGTTCTGCTGCTAGATGATGTATTGACGACTGGCGCGACCCTGGATTCATGCGCGCGGGCCCTGAAGCAGGCGGGCGCGGCAGCAGTGCTGGGATTGACGGTGGCGCGAGTCGTGCCAGGCTGGTCACCCACGGGTCCCCAGCAGCAGTTGCGGCGAGATACAGATTCAAGCAGGAAAAAGCAACAGGGTGCGACGAGCATCCTTAGAGGCTAAGGAAACTCGTCGAGCGACGCAAAGGCGGCGCAAATGGAACTGCGGCTCAAGCATGGCTTACGGCCCCGGCCCGCAATCGGGCTGGGCGGAGTCGCGCCGGATTCTGTCGCCAATGCTGGTGGTTCTGCGATCAAGCCCGCTGCAAGCCGTCCTTCCGTGATGCAAGCTCCCGTGCTGGTGCTGAACGCGACGTTCGAGCCGATCAACGTGACGGCGGTGCGGCGCGCGCTGGTGCTGATGCTGAAGGGCGTCGCGCAGGCTGAAGAAACCAATCACACCGAAGTACATTCCACGCAGAAAGCGATTCAGGTGCCCTCGGTGATTCGTCTGCTGAGTTACCGGCACATTCCGCAGCAGAGCCGGGCGCTTTCGCGGAAGAATATTTTGCTGCGCGATCGGAATACTTGCCAGTTTTGCGCGCGCGCGTTCCCTGCTTCCGAGTTGACCCTGGATCACGTGATGCCGCGTTCACGGGGCGGGCGTTCGACGTGGGAAAATCTGGTGGCTTGCTGCTACACGTGCAACAACCGCAAGGGCGATCGCACGCCGGAAGAAGCAGGAATCAAATTGCAGCGGCGGCCGCGGCCATTTACGTTGCACACATCGCGGCAGCTGATGCGATTGATTGGACATCGCGACGAGAAGTGGCGCAAGTACCTGTTTTATTGAGGTTTGTGATTTTTTGTGGCGGATGCAATTTGGTGCAACCTTTTCCCGCCGCAGGCGTCTAATG
>Ga0209274_10001993_pt1 | contig 10235 bp, 7 predicted proteins | sample HubBroMetageREF1_FD_188343 | JGI IMG/M metagenome (GOLD analysis project Ga0209274, IMG submission 188343) | Reference soil microbial communities from the Hubbard Brook experimental Forest, New Hampshire, USA - Hubbard Brook CCASE Soil... | ecosystem: Environmental > Terrestrial > Soil >...
GTGAACTACGCGTTGTGAAAGCCCCGCGCGAATTGCATCCGTGTCTTTTCCTGATGGCCTGGCATCCAAGGCTCAACAGCGATCCGCACCACGTGTGGCTGCGCGAGGCGATGCGATCAACTATTGTTGCGGCAGACGCCGATTGATTGAGCTGCTGCGCAAACCATCGGGAAGCGGAATGGCAGAACTAAACAATTCAGATGGTTGCAGGCCCCGCAACCAAAGGCTTCTTTTCTTGCAATCACTTCGGAATCATTCCGATCGTGACCAGCCACGTCTCCACCAGCTGAGGCCACGCTGCAATCGGAAGCTCCGTGCGCCGCAGCCCAAACGCGTGGCCGCCTTGCGCGTACAAATGCATCTCCACGGGCACACCGGCGTTCTTCAGCGCGATGTAGTAAACCCGCGATTGGTTTACGTTGTCCACGTTGTCGTTCTCCGCTTGCAGCAAGAACGTCGGCGGCGTCTCGCGGGTGATATGAGTGCGAATATCCAGATTCAACTCGAATTTTTTATCGTCAATCCACAGATGCCCTGGATAAAGAGCCACCGCAAAATCCGGGCGGCAGCTTTCTTTGTCGGCCGCATCCACAGCCGGGTACAAACGATGCGCAAAATGCGTGCTGATCGCCACCGCTAGATGCCCGCCCGGCGAAAACCCCAACACTCCAATCTTGTGCGGATCAATGTGCCCCTCCGCGGCGTGCAAGCGTAGCAGACCCACCGTCCTCGGCGCATCTTCCAGCGCCGTCGGTGAGTTCGGACTGAACTGGCACTCGCAGCGCTCGTCCCAGTGCATCCCCGAATTCGGCACGCGGTACTTCAATAGCACGCAGCTAATCCCCTTGGACGTGAGCCAGTCGCAGACCTCCGTGCCTTCCAGGTCGATGGCCAAAGCCTGATAGCCGCCGCCGGGAAACACCACGACGGCAGCGCCCGTGTTCTTCTCTTCCGGCGAATAGACGGTCATCGTAGGCTGCGTCACGTTCGCCACGTACATCCACGGCCGCCCTGCGACCAACGAGTTCTTCGCCGTCCCCATATTCTCTGGACTCGCGGCAGGTTGTACATCCGGGGGACCGCCCCGGGCCATATCGGAACTTGCGTATGTCCCGGCGAAGGCTGCCAGACAGCCGTCTGCGCGCTCACACGGCCCGACCCAAACAGAACGCCGAGAGCCCCAACACAAAGAACAGAGTTCAAACGTTTCATCAAAATCTCCACGGGCCAATATAAACCAGCCACAGCCGTTCCAGTGCGTGCAGCGCAGCGACTGTCGCGCGGTCCTAACTGCTCACCAGACCGAGTTTCCAGCAGAGTCGATACGCGCGTTTCCGCCGACAAAAAACAAACACATCTTCGCAATTCGCGGAACGATGCGAAGCGTCTCAATTCATCCAGGCCAGTGGGCATTAGTTCTGCTCCAAATCTGTCCTGACGTGCAGCTGTTTTCGCAAGTACAGCGTGCGAACATCGTGGGGAAACTAAGACATGAAACCCAACGCACGATCGCGGCATTCGTTTTCACCGAGGCCCTGCCACCATCCGGAAAAAGGGATCGATCTGCGCGCCTGCTTTCGGCTGGATCGCGGCAACTCTTCCACTCATCACTCATCACTTTTCACTCTTCACTGCTACTTTCTAATTGGTTGTGCCGCGATTAAAATTCGCCGTAATCGCCTGAAAACAAAGAGCGGCGCAGGGTTTTAATTGGTCATAAAATCGAGCTTTCCGCGCACCCCAATTCGCGCTTTTCACAGCAGCGCCGCAGCGAGTATAAGATGTCCATGACACCTTCACTCGATTACGCCGCGATGCTCGCCGTCGCGCTGCAGGAAGCTCGCACCGGCCTGGCCGAAGGCGGCATCCCCATCGGCGCCGCCATCTTCGACTCAGCCGGAAAGCTCATCGGCGCAGGCCACAACCGCCGCGTGCAGCAGGGCGATCCCTCTGTTCACGGTGAGACCGACGCCTTCCGCAATGCCGGCCGCCAGCGCAGTTATCGCAACCTTACTATGGTTACGACCCTGGCGCCTTGCTGGTATTGCAGCGGCTTGGTGCGCCAATTCGGCTTTGGCACGGTGGTGGTCGGTGAGAGCCGCAATTTCCAGGGCGGGATCGACTGGCTGCGCTCGCTCGGCGTCAACGTGATTGATCTGGACTCGGCCGAATGTGCGTCGTTGCTGGCGGATTACATCCGCGCGCACCCCGCCGTGTGGAACGAAGACATCGGAGAGGAATAGCACGAGCGATGCGGGCCAGTGCGCGAAGGCGATCGGCTTACAACGCGACGCGATGGTTCGTTCGTTACCGCGGCGCGGCGCTACGTCGGCCGCGTTCCTACCGCTTTCGCGTACGCCAGCAGCCGAGCATCAGAATTACGCAGCGCGATCAATTGCACGCCCGCGCCGGTCGTGGTCGGCAGCGTCACCACGGGCGCGCCAGCCAGGCTCATCGGCGTGGTGTAACGCAGGATCGCGGTGCGCGATGCAGTGTGATCCGCGCCAACCGCAAGTTCGTGCAGCGCAGCGCAAGGCGCAAGGAAGAAATCGAATTGGCGCAGTTGCGATTCTGCACGCTCACGGAACCGCAGGTGCCGCGCGCGAAATAGCGCGATTTCATCCGCTGAAATGGACGCGCCCCACGCCAGCCGTTTGGCAATCGCCGCGGGAAAGTGCGAAAAATCTCCGCCGGTTTTCGCGCCATGAACTGCCGCGGCCTCCTGCGCGGTGACCGCGGTGTAAATCTCCAGCGCCTCTTCCCAGTACGCCGTGTCCACCGGTGTTATGGTCGCGCCGCAGTCGCTGAGTTTTTTCTTCCATTCCGCAAATCCAGCCAGCGCCTGCGCATCGCAATCGTGCAGAAACTCGTCACGCACGCAGCCGATGCGGCAGCGCGTTTCGCTGAGGTCCGCAGCGCGCAGTCCAAACAGCGCTTCCACCAACAACGGAGCGTCGCGCAAGTCCCCGAACAACCATCCCAACGTATCGAACGCGGGCGCCAGATGCACGCCCCCGCACCACAATCCACTCTGGTGCGCCATCTCCCGCGACGCACGATACCCGGCGAGTCCACACAGCGCCGCTGGCAGCCGCACCGAACCTCCGGTATCCGTTCCGATCGCCGCCAGCGCCGACTGCTCCTGCACGCTGGCCGCGCCGCCGCTGGAGGAGCCGCCGGTGAGCCGTCGCGCGTCCCGTGGCTGCACGCAGTCGCCGTAATCCGGATTCTCTCCAGTGATGCCGTAGGCCAGCGGATGCATGTGTGTCTTGCCGATGATGAGCGCGCCCTGCGAACGCAGACGCGCCGCCACGGCGGAATCTTCGCGCGCCACGCCGTCGCGCGCGGCGTAGAAACGCAAACCGAGCGTGGTCGAGAAGCCAGCGACGTCGAAGCAATCCTTGATCGATACCGGCACGCCGTAGAGAAGCGGCTTGGCAGCGTGCGGAAATCTCGACGGCAACGCCTCCGCTGCCTGCCGCACTCTGTCGGGGTCGAGCGCGATGTAAACGTTGTGGCCGGCGTTACTGTTGGCGCGAGCGAGCGCTTCTTCGGCTGCGGCGCGCGGTGTGATGTCTCCGCGGGCGAGCTGCTCAGCGAGCTGTTGCAGGGGGCTGCGCGCGGGGTGCACGGACATGGACGATATTTTAACCGCATCCATAGAACAGCAACGGGTGGAATTTCGCGCGGCGCAAGAAACGTGCACAGAAGAGAGCAGGAACAGCCGCCGGGACGGCCGCCGTTCCTGCGCAAGTTGGCTGAGCTAAAATTGAAGACTGAGAGACATCTGAATCTGCCGCGGGCTGCCGATGGTCTTGTTCACCACGCCCAGGCCGAATGGGCAGTTGTAGAAACTACCGTTCGTGGCGGTCGGACAACTGTTCGGCAGCGCAGGTGTCCCTTCGATGGGTGCGTTGTTGTAATACTGGTTTTGCGAGACATCGTCGAGCGGGAGGTCAAAGCTGGCAGTGTTGGTCAGATTGAAGACATCGAAGCTGTACTTCAACGTGACGCGCTCGGTGATATTGGTGTTCTTCACGATGGAAATGTCCGCACGCCTTTGCCACGTTTGCCGGAAGATATTGCGTTGGCCCGTTGTGAAGTTGGTCTCGAAGGTATCACCTGGCGGAATGGCGCCATTCAGGTCACCGGGCGCAAGCAGCGGGAGCGTGAAACAGTCGGAATTGAGCGCGTACTGAGGGTTGTCGGGAGTACCGTAAGCGCCCGATTTGCCGGTGAGCGCGCTCTTCGGCGTGCAGCCCGGCGCCAGCGGCACGATGGGGTTGGTGATACCATCGTTGACGCCGTAGAAGATGCTGCCCACCGCACCCGTGTAGTCAATGATGCTGTAGGGCTGGCCGCTCTGGAAAACTCCGATGCCCTCAACGGCCCAACCGTCCGCAACCTTGCCCTTCCAGGAAGATTCGCTGAACTTGTTAGGAAATTGATAGAGGTACGTGAAGTTGAAGACGTGGGTGCGGTCAAAGTCCGAGTTGCCGTATCCGGAGCGCAGGTCCAGCGGATTATTTCCGTTGTAAAACAATCCCATGGCGCTCTGTTCATCCAGGGCGTGAGAGTAAGTGTAGGAGAAGCCCGCTTGAAATCCGTGGCTGATGCGTTTTTCCACGTGGACCTGCAAAGCGTTGTACGCCGATACGCCCGCGGCATTGTACGAAAGTGCCTCGGACGAATATCCGATGTACGGAACACGAAGGTCCGCATTGCCTCCCTCGTAATTGTTCAGCATCTGGGTCCCGTCGGGAAGAAAGATCGCGCAGGCCGTGGGGCCTGCGGAGCAACCGGGTTGTTGCACCGTGTAACCGTACGTATAGTTCTGTTGGAAAGGTGTGCCCTTGTGCGTGGGGTTGGTCGGAGAGGCGATCTGGGCCTGGTTGAACGGAACGGGAATTACTTCGTGGCGGCCGAGGTTTCCGACGTAGCCGATGTCTATGGCAATGTCGTTGCGCGGCTGCCACTGAATGTCCAGGGTCTGGTTCATGGTGTAAGGGAGCTTGTTCTTTCGGTTGTAAACACCGAAGGGGAAGAGCGGCTGCCCTTCGAGAATGCCAGCGGCAATGCCAACTCCCGGAACGCCCGTATTGGGCAGATAGTTATCGATGGACGCGGGATTGCCTGTCGGAGGAGGGCCCAGGGTCGTGCCCCAAGGATTGGTGAGGCCGTACGTGCCTGGATCGCAGGTGGGAATGTAATTTTGATAGAAAGTGGACGCGGTGCATTCCTGCGCGCTGACGAATGGCGGCGCTTGGTTGACGCCGAAAGGTCCGCCGGTGACGACACCGGCCGCAAAACCCGGCGACAGATAGGTGAACAATTCTCCGCGGTCGTAGTACATGCCCCAGCCAGCGCGGACGACGAGCTTGTTGCTAAACCTGCTGGGACTCCACGCCAAACCCAAGCGCGGCGCCAGGCCCCATTGGCGGCCGGTGAGAGTGGAAGCGCTGACCCCTTTGCTTGCAAACTGCTGGTTGTTGCCGGCGACGATGATTCCGTTCGAGACCAGCGTGTCAGTCGTAGGGTCGTAGCTATAATCCGCGGGATCGAAATTATAGAGACGCCCGTACTTTTCAGACATACCGCCGTCGTCGTCAAAGCGCAATCCAACCGTGAAGCTCAAGTTGGGCCGGAACTGGAACTTATCTTGAACGTAAAGGCCCCATTCATTGGCGCGCAGATAACGGTTCGCGTTTCCCTGCAACACGTTGGTAGTGACGTACCCATCTGTGGTGTAGGGCGTGACGAATCCCTGCAGGAACTGCGAAAGATCCGCGGTACCGAGCATGCCAGTGCCGGGTCTCTGGTCAAGCGTGTTCAGCTGGGTGTAGGAATATGTACCGCCGAAAGAAAGCGTGTGCTTGCCACGATTCCAGGTGGCATTGACCGAGGGCATGAAGCGATTCTGGAAAATTCCGGTGTTAGCTCCCTGGGAAGCCGCACCCTGGCCGATGGTCATCGGCGATTCGTTGACAGGCGTCGGAATGCATGCCGTATCGGTCGGAGCGCAGCCGTCGTTATTCGCTCCATAGCCCAGCATGTTGACGATGGTGATGCCGGGGAAGAAATTGGAGCCGAATGTATTGATGGTGGATTGCGCCGGAGTTGCTCCGGTGGAAGATTCAACGAAGCTGGCGAATTGCGTTGGAGTGAACGGTTGCCCAATGGTGCTGTAGATTTTCTCTCGGATGAAGCCAAATACTTCGGCAACGTTGAGGTTGGGCGTGATTATCTGGGTGTTAGTGATAGAGGCGACCTGACTGCCGGCATCGAGGTGCTGCGTAAATCCAGGCAAACTGGAATAGGCGTAGGGAGCGATGGTGGGATCGTGCTGGTAGTAATACTTCAGCGCCAAGGTGTCTTTGGAGTTGACGATCCAGTCGAGATTGCTGACCGCCTGGTCGGACAGGAAATACGCAGTGCCGGGTACCAGGGCGTTTTCCGGAAAGTTGATGGTCGGGACGACGCCGTCATTCCACGGCACGAGGTATTGGCCGTTGGGTAGTTTGTACTGAAAGATGCCCAAAGCAATCGGACTAATCTGGTTAGGGCCGGTGCCAACGGTTCCGGTCAGAGCAGAGCCGACAGAGCCGAACTCGTTATTGGAGATCGCGGCAAGGCAAGGAGCGAGCGTGGCTGTGGCACGAGTGGCTCCGCAGGCCGGCACGCCATCCGCGGCGTTCCCGGTAGGCGTGAAATCGAACGGTACGGTGACGCGGCCGATGCCGATCTCCTGATCGGAACTGTGCACGTGCTGGTATCCGAGATAGAGGAAGAGTTTGTTCTTGATGATCGGCGCGCCGCCCGCCCCGCCCAAAGTGTAGCGATGTAGTTCGGGAACTTTCAGATTGGCGGGAAGATTGGGATCCTGATTGAAAAAGAATGGCGCGGCGTTGAGCCAGTCCGTTCCGCGATGCAGGTAGGCAGTTCCGTGGATCGCGTTGGTGCCGGAGGCGGTGCTCATATCAATGTGCGCGCCGCTGGTGGAACCCTGCTGCGCGTCGTACATGGAAGTATTGACGCGAACTTCCTGGATGGTTTCCGGAGCAGGAGTGGGCAAGGACTGGCCGACGGCGAGGTAGGGTGACGCCGTGCTCTGAATCACACCGCCGTTACCGCTGGCCGCGCCGCTGACGCCCGTGTTGTTCACAATGCGCGCCGAGGCTACCTGGCTGGTGCTCTTGCCGTTGAACAAATTCTTGGCGTCCACGCCGTTCAACAAAAAAGTGTTGCTGGTATCACGCTGGCCGTTGGCCCAGATGGGCTGGTTGCCGAGGCCGGAATTGGCGCCGGTGCCGGCCGGCAGTTCGGCGCTCACGCCAGGAGAAAGAATGGCCAGCCCCGTGAAACTGCCCGTGGGCAGCGGGATGGCTTCGAGCTGCCCTTTGTCGAGGACGTAGCCGTTGGTGGTGTCCACCGCGTTGAGCAGCGGAGTTTCCTCGACGGTAATAGTAGTTCCGACCTGGCCGACTTTCAGCGCTGGGCTCAGGGTGACGGTGCGGTCTGCCTGCACCAGGATGGAAGGGATTTTTTGCGTTTCGAAACCGTCGTGGGAGAAAGTCAGCGTGTAGGTGCCGATCGGCAAGTTCACGAATTCGTAAGAACCGCTGGAGTTGGTCTTCTGCGTTCGCGTCAGCGTGGTTTGATCGCCGACGAGCGTCACCAGCGTGTCCGTCAACACGGCGCCGCTGGTATCCGTGACCGTGCCGGTGATGCCGCCCAGAGTTTGCTGCGAACGCGCGCCGGGTGCGAACGGCAGGGTGAGGCAAATGCACGACACTAGAAACAAAATCGAGAGCCGGACTCTCGCAAACATTCGTGCCTCCGATCCGTGTGGACAAACTTCGCAGCGGGAATGCCGTCCGAAGATTCGCACGGAAAATTTATGCGTTTTATTAGAAACGTTGCCCAGATTCCTTACTTCACCCCGAAGATGGAGGGAAGGTACGCTTTTTTTGCCCGCGTGCGAAGTATTTTTAATCTATAGCAGATATCAATTATTTCTATAGTTGATTTCCACAGGGAGCATCGGATTTCGGGGCACGTTGCGTGCCCGAGGCTCGGAGATCGCGAGATTGCCGCGCGCTTCCTGCTTGTGATGCGATACCATCCGTGCTCGCGGGAGCTGCGATGACGCTGCGAGCGGTCAAGCTGGCGATGGTTTTTGCCGTGGCGCTGTATTACACGCTGCTGGTGTTCAACAACACCACGGATTTTGATGCAAACTTCCAGTTTGTGCGCCACGTGCTGAGGATGGACTCGACATTCCCTGGAAACCACGGGATGTGGCGCGCGTTGAACCAGCCGGCTTGGCACACCGTCTTTTATTTATCGATCATTGCGTGGGAATTCGCGACCATGATCCTGTGTTGGTGGGGCGGTTTGCGGCTGGCGCGAGCGCTGCGCGGAACAGCTGTCATGTTTGCGCACGCGAAACGCATTTCTATTATTGGGCTGACGCTGGCGCTGCTGATGTGGCTGGTGGCTTTTCTGACCGTCGGTGGGGAATGGTTTCTGATGTGGCAGTCAAAAATGTGGAACGGTCAGGAAGTGGCGGTTCGGATGTTCACGGTGATTGGGATTGTGTTGCTGCTGGTGGCGCTGCCGGATACGGAAGAGCAGCCTTAGGAATTTTTCTCAGTGGCGTTTTTTCCGCGGCTGTTAATGAGGAACCACAATAGTCCGGCGGCCAAATACACGAGATAAATGAACGGGAGCTTGCCGTACGGGCCTTCGGGAACGGGATAGAGGTTGCCGACGAGCGCGAGCCCCATGGCGAGGCCCGCGAGCCAGGAAAGAATTTGCGCACCGGGAGTGTACGCAGCGTGATTGCGTAAATAGCGGGGCAGGGCGATGCACACGAGCGCATAGGCGACGATGAAACCGTAGGTCGCGAGCGAGCCGAGCCAGCCGTAAACGTCGAGGCCGCTTGCGCCGCGCGCCGCCAGCACGATCACCGGCAGAGCCGCGGCGATTCCGGTAACGACTACTGCGTAGCTGGGAGTTTCGTTGCGCGCATGAGTGGTGCGCAGCGAGCCGTGCGCGAGGCCGTTGTGCGCCATCAACAGCAAGACGCGCGCGGCCGCGGTGATGCATGCGAGAGTTCCGGCGAACATGCTGACCAGCGCGCCGATATCAATCAACAATCCGAACAGTGGAACGCCGCTTATGGCTGCGACTACGTGCATCGGCGCGGGACTGCTGCCCAAATCCTGTCCCGCGGTGCGGAAGCCGAGAACTTCGGTGTACGCGCAGACGGTGAAAAACGCACCGCCGATGATGGCGGAGTGAATCACGGCGCGCGGAATTGTTTTCAGCGGATTGCGGGCTTCGGCGCCCAGCGTAGTGGCGCTTTCAAAGCCGACGAAGCTGAAGAGCGCGAGCACCAGGCCGAGGCGCAGGCCGCTCCCGGTCATGCCGCGCAATTTCAACTGCTCCCAATCCAGATGCAAGCCGTGGCGCACCAGCACCAGCGCAATTACGATGACGATCACCGCGACGGAAACCGCTTCCATCCACAACATCATGCGCGCGGAGATTTTTACATCGCGCCAGGCGATCCAGACGCACACGCCTGCGCCGACGAGGACTAGGAGCACGGCGGAAATTTCGTGGCCAGTGGCGTCGCGCAGAAGAAGATTTGCGAAGTGGTAAAAGCCGCCGATTACGCTGGAGCCAGTCGCAACGTACGCAAGCAGCAGACTCCATGCGGCGGTGGCGCCAAGCCACGGCGGCAGAATCATGGATGCGTAGGTGTAAAGCGAGCCGGGCGAGGCGGAATATTTTGCAAAGCGCGCGATGCATAGCGCGACGAGCAGCACGGCGATGGTGGCCAGCAGATACGCGAACCAGGTACCGTTGCCGGCTAACGCGCAAACCAGAGGGATGGTGGCAGCAGGAGTTGTGGTTGGGGCGATGGTCGAAACGGATTGCGCCAGAGTTTCCAGCGGGGAGAGAGCGCCGCGGCGCAGGCCGTAAGCGGCGGCTTCAGCATTTTCTTGCGACGACGAAGGTGCGGTGGATGCCTGGTTCCGCGATTCGCCAGAATTTGCGGGCGCGTGCATGGCGTACCATACAGGCTGATCGGCGACGGCGCAAGAGACACCAGGGCGAGTGGCAGCTCGCTGTGATATAGATTCGCATTCTTGCTGACGTTTCGCGGGCGGTTCGCCGAGTAGACTGGGGGAGCACATGGTGAAAATTGCGGCGCGTTTTGTGGGGTT
>Ga0209274_10001995_pt1 | contig 10234 bp, 9 predicted proteins | sample HubBroMetageREF1_FD_188343 | JGI IMG/M metagenome (GOLD analysis project Ga0209274, IMG submission 188343) | Reference soil microbial communities from the Hubbard Brook experimental Forest, New Hampshire, USA - Hubbard Brook CCASE Soil... | ecosystem: Environmental > Terrestrial > Soil >...
GGCGGCGTAACTGACACCTACTTCGTCGCCTGCCGCTTTTTCGCAGTAGAAAAATGGGAGTTCGCTGAGAATACCGCCGCGAACACGTCACCGGAACATTTCGACTTGCTGATTTTTCTGGAAGGCCGCGGATCGATCCGGCGGGGCGACGAATCCGCAGAATACGCGCCGGCGCAAACTTGGCTACTTCCCGCGGCGCTCGGCGCGTATCATTTGGCGCCGCGCGAACCTACTTCTGCGCTCCGCGCCTACGTTCCCGCGTCTCTCGATGAATTCGCGCGCAAGCTGGCCGCTCAAGGCGTCAGCCAGGCCGCGCTGTCGCGCGTGGTGTATCCATGAAAAAGCCCGTTGCGACAAATCGCGAATCGCTTCCCGCATGCGCCGTGCTGCTCGCGGGCGGACGTGGCACTCGTTTCTGGCCGCGCAGCCGCACCCGCACGCCGAAGCAGTTGCTGAATATCACCGGCGGCGAGAGCATGCTGCGCGAAACCGCCTCGCGCCTGGATCCGGTTTTCGCGCTGCGCGATTTCTGGGTGGTCACCAATATCGAACAAGCGGCTGCGGTGCGCCGTCCGCTTCGCGGAGTCCCCGCCGCGCACATTCTCGCCGAGCCTGTCGGCCGTAACACCACCGCCGCGACTGCGCTCGCGGCAATTCATTTGCAACACGAACACGGCGACGCGCTTATGACCGTCCTGCCATCGGACAGCTACGTCGCCGACGCTGCGCGTTATCGCCAGCTCGTGCGCGCGGCGCTCGATCTGGCGCGCGCACCCGGTAACTTGGTGGTTTTCGGCGTTCCACCCACGCGCCCGGAAACAGGCTACGGATACGTCGAAGCCGGACCCGCTACCGCGCGTGTTCGCGGCAGCCGCGCTTTCGCGGTCCGCCGCTTCACCGAAAAGCCCGCGCTACCGCTAGCGCGCCGCTACCTCGCCTCCGGAAAATACTTCTGGAACGCGGGAATATTTTTCTGGCGCGTATCCACGTATTTGGATTGCTTGCGCCGCTTTCTCCCCGCCACGCACTCCGCGCTCATGCGCCTCGCCGAAACCATCGGCACGCCGAAATACGCGGCGGCGCTGCGGCGAATCTATCCCAGGCTCGAAAATATTTCGGTGGACTATGCCATCATGGAGCCCGCCACTCGCTCGACCAGCGGCGTGCGCGTATCGGTGATTCCGGCCAAGGTCGGCTGGAGCGACATCGGTTCGTGGAATGCCGTGTACGAATTGGTCGCGTCCAAACCCGGCGCAAATGTTTCCGCCAGCCCGTCCTTCACATTGGACGCCAAGGGAAATTATTTCTGGGCGCCCGGAAAATTCATCGCCGCCATCGGCGTGCACGATCTCGTCCTGGTGGAAACAGACGACGCCATCCTGCTCTGCCCGCGCGACCGCGCCCAGGACGTCGGCAAAATCGTAAGATATCTCGAGCAGCAGAGACTCGCGCGCCTGCTGTAGCACCCGCCATCTTGGCGCGTCGTGTAAGCTGTATTTTTCGCCCTCGCAGCTTCCCGCCGCAAATTCCTTCGCTTATACTGGTTTACCGTGAGCAGCATTCAATTTGGCACCGACGGCTGGCGCGCCATCATCGCCGAAGATTTCACCTTTGAGAACGTGCGCAAAGTGGTGCACGCGATTGCGCGTTACGCGGTGCGCGCGGAAAAACCCGGCGCCGGCATCCTGGTTGGTTACGACACGCGCTTCGGGTCGGAACGATTCGCACGCGCCGCCGCCGAAACGGTTTGCGCTGCTGGAATTCCCGTGTGGCTCGCCGCTGAGGCCGCGCCCACGCCAGCGCTTTCCTTGCTCGTGAAACTGCGGGGCGCCGCCGGCGGAATACAGATCACCGCCAGCCACAATCCGTGTCCTTGGAACGGCGTAAAATACAAAGCCAGCTACGGCAGCTCTGCTTCGCCCGCCATCGTCGCGCAAATTGAATCCGAGCTTGCAAAAGTCCTGCGCGACGGCGTGCCGTCTCTTCCGCCGCGCACGGACCTGCTTCATTCGCTCGACGTGCGCGCGCCATATCTGGAATCGCTCGACGCCCTGGTAGAATGGGATCGCCTGCGCGCCGCTAAATTCCGCTTCGTGATTGATCCCATGCACGGCGCCGGACGCGGCCTGTTGCGCGATCTGTTCCGCCGCCATGAAATCGTCTGCGAAGAAATTCGCGGCACGCGCGATCCGCTTTTCGGCGGCGTGAATCCCGAACCCATCGAACCGCACATCGCAGCGCTACAACGTGCTGTGGTGCAAGGCAAATTCGACGCGGGCTTCGCGCTGGATGGCGATGCCGACCGCATCGGCGCAGTGGACCGCGACGGCTCGTTCATCAACCCGCACCAGATTTTCGCGATCCTGCTTTGGCATCTCGCCGGCACGCGCAAAATTGAAGGCGCAGTCGCCAAAACTTTTTCCACCACGAAAATGATCGACAAGATCGCCGCGAAATTCGGCCGCCGGGTTTGGGAAACTCCCGTCGGCTTCAAATATATCTGCGACCGCATGTTGGAAAGTGACATCCTGCTGGGCGGCGAAGAAAGCGGCGGCATTGGAACTAAGCTGCACCTGCCCGAGCGCGACGCGACCGTGAACGCGCTGCTCCTCGCCGAAGTAATGGCCTGGCACGGAAAGAGCCTCGGCGAACTCGTAGCGATGCTGCACGCCGAATTCGGCGAGCATTATTACAACCGCGTGGACCTGCACGTGAAAAACGGCCAGAAGGAAAAAGCCATCGGCCATTTTTCCTCACCGCACCTTCAGCGGCTGCTCGATTGGCCCATCAGCCGCCGCGAAAACCTCGACGGCATCAAAGTGTACCTCGACGATATCGGCTGGCTGATGCTGCGCGCTTCCGGCACCGAAAACATGCTGCGGATTTATTCCGAAACCACGCGCCCGGAGACCACCAAGTGCGTGCTCGATGCCGCTGTAGCGCTGGTACAAAAATTGTAGGCAACATGCAGCAAGCTTTCCGGGGCGGTGGCCCGCTGCAAATGCCATAAGGAGAATGGCGATGGAATCAGTAAACCTGAACGAAAAACTGTCCCGCGTAAGCGAACACTGGAGCCCCAAAATCGTCGGCGAGCTGAACGATACCTATATAAAAGTCGTGAAGTTCACCGGCGAATTCCTCTGGCACCATCACGACGACGAAGACGAGATGTTTCTGGTGGTCAAAGGCCGCCTGCGCATGCGCTTTCGCGATGGCGAAGTCGCCGTGCTACCGGGTGAATTCATCATCGTCCCCAAGGGCGTTGAGCATATGCCCGTCGCGGACGAAGAAGTTCACGTAGTGCTGATCGAGCCGAAATCAACTCTCAACACGGGAAACGTCCGCAACGAGCGCACCCGCGTCGAACTGCAACGCCTTTAAACCGAAACAATTTTTCAGCCATTACCGAAGCGCTACTTGCCGCGCCGTGCAACCACGGTTTATTTCCCGAAGGCAACGGCGGAAAGAGCTATCATTCATCTCGCGCGCGCCCGTTGCCGGGCCGGGCTAGAAAGCGGAACGACATGAATCGCCGACTCTACACGCTCGATGTTTTCACCACCAAGCGCTTCGCGGGAAATCCGCTCGCGGTCGTCACCGATGGCGACGGAATTCCCACCGCGAGAATGCAAGCCATCGCACGCGAGATGAATCTTTCCGAAACTGTTTTCATCCAGCGGCCCACGAATAATCGCGCGCTCGCGCGCCTGCGCATCTTCACCACGACGCGTGAGCTGCCGCTGGCCGGCCATCCGGTGATCGGCGCGTGGTTTCTGCTTGCCGAGCTCGGCGTCGTCCCCGCCTCCGAAGGAAGCGTGCACATCCTGCAGCAAACAGGCGCCGGAATTCTTCCCGTGGAATTAGCTTTTCACAACGGCCGGCCCGTGCGCGTCACCATGACGCAACGGCCTGCGCGTTTCACGCGGGCGCCGTTCACGCGCGCGGCGCTCGCCACCGCGCTCGGATTGAAGCCCAGCGACCTCGCGCCTTCGCTGCCCATCGAATTCGTCTCCACTGGGATTTCCAACCTGATGGTTCCGGTGAGCCGCCGCACGGTGCTCGCGAAAATCCAGATGAACTTGCGCAGCCTGGCGCATCTGGTTTCGCCGCACGGCACCATGGCGTATTGTTTTGCGCTGAATGGACGCGGACGCGCCTACGCGCGCGGCATGGTTCCCTGGGGGACGATCGAAGATCCCGCAACAGGCTCCGCCGGCGGCTCGCTCGGGGCGTACCTGATGCATCACGGCCAATTGCAACACGCGGAGCGATTGCAAATCACGCAAGGCGTGGAAATGGGCCGCCCCAGCGAAATCCACGTGGAAGTGATGGTGGATAAGGGAAAACTCACGCCGAAAGTCAGCGGGTCGGCCGTGCGCATTTTCGAAGGCCACATCGAGGCGTAGGCGAAGTCTACTTCTTGGCGGGATGCGGCGCCTCAACGCTCTTGCTCGCGGCATCCAGGATTCCGTTGAGGAAAGCCGGGGATTCCGCCGAGGAAAATTTCTTCGCCAGTTCCAGCGCCTCGTCAATCACCACTTTCACGGGCGCAGTGCCGAAGCGCAATTCGTAAACCGCCAGGCGCAGGATGCTGCGGTCCACCGCCGCCAAGCGCTCGAGTTTCCAGTTTTCGGAAAGTTTTTCGACGGTCTTGTCGCTCGTGTCCACCGCGGATACCGCGCCTTCGAACAATTGATTGGCAAATATACGCGTGGAATCCGCCGCGCGCGCCTGCTTCCAGAAATGCTGCTCCACCAGCGACGGTTTACGCCGAGTCATATCCCACTCGAAAAGCATTTGCAGCGCGAACTCGCGTGATTTGCGGCGCAGCGTCATGCTAACGGCGCCGCCCGCGACGCGCAGCACTCTTCGACCCGCCGTTGGATGCCGCGCCGGACGTGCCGGCAATCTTGCGCACCAGTTGCGCCATTTCCACAGCCGCGAGCCCGGCCTCATAACCTTTATTACCCGATTTCAGCCCGGCGCGATCAATCGCTTGTTCTAGCGTATCGCACGTCAGCACGCAAAAAATCAGCGGCACGCCGGTATCGAGCTGCGCCAGTTGAATGCCGCGCGCCGTTTCCGACACGACCACATCGTAGTGCGAAGTCTCGCCGCGCAACACGCAGCCAATGCAAATGATGGAATCAAAGCGCTCGCTCGCCGCCAGTTTTTTCGCCGCTATCGGAAGCTCGAACGATCCGGGAACGCGCACAATCTGTAGCTGCTCTTCTGCCGCGCCGGCCTGCTGCAAGGCATCGAGCGCCCCAGCCAACAACCGGTCCGTAATGAAATTATTGAACTGGCTCGCGACCACTCCAATGCGCAGCCCCGCCGCGCTCAAACCACCCCGCATATTCGCCGGCTTCAATTTGTCCGCCATTCGTCAGCGCCCCTCGAATTTCGGCGGCCGCTTCTCCAGAAACGCACGCGTGCCTTCGCGCATGTCCTGCGTCGCGCAGCACAATCCGAAAAGCGTGGCCTCCAGGTACAAACCCTCTTCCTGCGGCATTTCCATCCCGCGCTCCACGGCTTCCAGCGCGTACTTCACGGCTAGCGGCGCGTTCGCGATAATTTTTCTGGCGATCGCTTCCGCCGTCGCGAGTAGCTCGGCCGATTCCACTACGCGATTCACCAGCCCGACGCGCAACGCTTCGTCGGCCGCAATCATTTCACCTGTCAGAATCAATTCGTGCGCCACGCCTTTACCGCACAAGCGCGGCAGCCGCTGCGAGCCGCCGTAGCCCGGAATAATTCCCAGCTTCACTTCCGGCTGTCCCAGCTTCGCGTTGCGGCTGGCGACGCGCAGCGTACAGGCCAGCGCCAGCTCGCAGCCGCCGCCCAGCGCGAAGCCGTTGATCGCGGCGATCGCGGGTTTCCCCAACGTCTCCAGCCGGTGAATAATTTCCTGGCCATACAAAGTAAATTCCCGGCCGTTCACGGGAGTCTGCTGCGAAAGCTCGTTGATGTCCGCGCCGGCGATAAAAGCTTTCTCGCCTGCGCCGGTGAGAATCAGGACGCGAATCGCATCGTCTGCGCGCACTTTCTTCAGGCAATCGCCCAGCTCGTCCATGGTTTTGCGGTTCAGCGCGTTCAGCACGTTCGGACGATTAAAAGTGATGCGCGCAATCTGCTCGCTCACTTCGAACAGTAAATTATCGTAGGCCATATCTTCCTTGCTGTAAGTTTCCGGATTTTAACACTGGTATGGTACCCGAATCGGCTCCGCTTTGCCGCGTTATGCAGCCGCGCTTAAGCAACCGATTCGACAATCACCGCGATCCCCTGCCCGCCGCCAATGCACGCGCTAGCTACGCCATAGCGCGCGCCGCGCCGTCGCAATTCCAGCAACAAGCTCAAGACCAATCGCGTTCCGGTGGCCGCCAGCGGATGGCCCAGCGCGATCGCGCCGCCATTCACATTGGTCTTACCACGACTCAGTCCCAGCACTTTTTCCACCGCCAGGTATTGCGCCGCGAACGCTTCGTTCACTTCCACCAGATCCATCTGTTCTAGCTTCAAACCCGTTAGCGCCAGCGCTTTCTGGATTGCCGGCACCGGACCGATTCCCATGATCTGTGGCGGCACGCCCGCCGTCGCCCAACCGACGATTTTCCCCAGCGGTTTCCAGCCGCGCTCTTTCGCGATCTTCGCGTGCGTCACTACCACCGCCGCCGCGCCATCTACGATTCCGCTGGCGTTCCCGGCTGTCACGATGCCGTCTTTGCGAAAGGCCGGCTGCAGCGATTCCAGGGCTTCCATGGTCGTTTCCGGGCGCCGGTGATCGTCTTCAGTCACCGTCGTCGTCTTTTTCCCCTTCTTTACCTCCACGGGGACAATCTCGTCTTTGAAATGTCCGGAACGGAATGCCGCTTCCGCCGCCTGCTGGCTGCGCAACGCGTATTCATCGGACGCGCGGCGCGTGATTCCTTGCTCGGCCGCCAGATTTTCCGCGGTTTCGGACATGCTGAATCCGCAATAGGTGTCGAACAGTCCGGACATCAGCGAATCTTCCAGCTTCCCTTCGCCCAGCCGGAAACCAGCGCGGGCACCGCGAATCACGTGCGGGCATTGCGACATATTTTCCATCCCACCGGCCAGCACCACCCGCGCTTCGCCCAGCAGGATCCTTTGCGCGGCTTGCGTGATGGATTCCATTCCCGAACCGCACAGACGATTCACGGTAACTGCCGGCGTTTCCACCGGCAATCCAGCTTTCAGTCCCACGTGGCGCGCACCGTAGAGCGCGTCGGCGCTGGTCTGCATCACGTTTCCAAAAATCACGTGATCAAAGTCCGCAGGCTCCGTGCCGGCGCGGCGAATCGCTTCTTTGCTAGCTGCTGCTCCCAATTCGATCGCCGCGGTGCTATCGAACGCACCCATGTAGCGGGCCATCGGCGTGCGTGCTCCGTGCAAAATCACAGCATCAGTAATGAACATGTGTCCTCGGGGTGATTCGAGATTAAGGTGTGGAAAGCGCTACGAGCGTGTCGCCGCCGCGTTGCCGCGCATCTTCGAGCCCAGCTTCGGCGCGATTGATCCATTCGGTGACGCGATCTTCGGTTTCGTCGCCGGGGCGTGAAGAAGCTTCAGCCACTACGGCGCTGATCGTCAAATCCGGTGTGCCCCACGACGGCCGCACCGACCCAGCCAGCTGGCGCAGTTTTTCCCCCAGCGCGCGCGCATTGTCCAGCGATGTATCCGGCAAAATGAACGCTAGCGACCAAGCAGTATACTTCACGGCAACATCAGTCTGGCGAATCGCGGAAGAAAGCGCGCGCGCCAGTTGTTCGATGTAGTGATCCACCGCCGCGTCACCGTGCTGACGCAGCAAATCGCCACCGCGATCCACGTGCACCACGATCAGTGAAATCGCGGTATTCTGCGCTCGGGCGCGATTTGATTCCACCAGCAGACAATCAATATAGGCTCCGCGATTCAGCAACCCGGTCTTTTCGTCCGCCACCGCCAGAGAACGCACCAGCGAACGCAGCCGCGTGTGATTCACCGACATCACCAGCTGATCGCCCACGGCCTGCAGAAAATAACTTTCGTTCGGCTTCCATTTCCGCCCGCGCGCGTCGCCGATCAACAGCGCTCCGGAAGGCGCCTGCGTCTCCTTGTCCGTCAGCATCACGCCCAGCGCCGATTCCAGGCCCAATTCCCGCAACGAGGGCAAGCTGGCCGCCTGCAATTCCACTCCGCCCATGGAATCGGGCGTCACTTGCGTCACCATTCCCACGATGCTGGAAATTTTTTGTGGGCCCAGCGCCGCAAATCCTGGCGCGGCGTATTCGGCCGTGGCTTGCGCTCCTTCACCGGGCGCGCCTATGGCCACCAGACAGCGGCTGACGCGCAAATGCTTCCCAATTTCAGCCGCCGTGGTTACGAGCACCTCGCGGGGCGTGGGCTGCCGGTACATCAGCCGATTAATTTCCGCGATGGCCGCGAGGTCGCGATGGGTTTCGGCCGCTGTCGGCGGGGACGGCGCGCCGTAGGCTTCCAATTGCTGCGCCGGTTGCAGCGTAGGAGGAGCTTCGACAGGTGCGGGCACCGGAGCTGCGGATCTTGACGCGGGTTTGCGTCCCGCTCCTTTCGGCCACCAGTTCGCGCGTTCGTACAAAGCGCGCAGGCGCTCGTTGCGTTCTTCTTCGCCGGGAAAAAGTTCCGCGATGCGCTCCAGCCGTTCCACTGCTTTGCTTTGCAACGAATACTGCAAGAAAATCTCTACCTGCACCACCAGATCTTCCAGCGCCTGCTGTGCGCGCACTTCCTCAGGCACGCCCGCCGAGCGTTCCGAGGGCTCGCGTCCCGCGCCCGTAAATCCGTCGGTGCGCGTGGAGACCGTCGCCGCCTTCGCCGCGCGCGCCAGAATATTCTGCAGGAAACCGGGATCGGCTTTGCCTTCCAGTTTTGCGATGCGCTCGTGATTCCGGTAATCGTACGGATCAATATCCACCAGCCGGTCCAGCGCTTCGCAAGCTTCTTTCAACCGGTCCGCGCCCAGATACAAATCGAACAACTTCACCAGCGAATCGAAATATTTTGTCTCGCGGTTCAACTCTTCGTACAGTTTGGCCACCACTTCGGCCAGCGGCAGCGACTGCGGATAGCTCAACGCCAGCCGGTCCAGGTTGGCGGCCAGCTCCACTTCCTTGCGCAGCGCGCGCATGGTTTCTTTGGTCTGCACCAGCAGCGCGGCTGCTTTGGGATCTTGCCCCGCGCGGATGTATGCCGCGGCCAACTCGAATAGTTTTACGAACCCTTCCGGCTTTTGCGAGTAATAAGCCTGGAACACTTCCCGCGCGGCGTCCAAGCGCCCGGTGCGCAGCAGCGCCTCGCCATAAAGCGCCAAAAAGGCACCATCGCGTTCGGTGGTGGCAAAAGGCTCGAGCAACATCACTGCGCCCTCGGCGTCGCCCTTGCGCAGTTTTGCTTCGCCAAAGAGCAGCGCGCCAGTCCGGTCCTGCGGAGCCAGCACATGCGCCCGGCCGAAATATTCCAGCGCTTCGTCCAGTGCGCCTACCGACAACGTCAATTGCCCTGCACGCACGTAGCTGCGCGCCGCCATGTCCGCATGGCGCAGCTTTTCGGCCAATTCGCCCAGAACGATGTGGCGCTGGGGATTTTCCGGGTCCAGCAGCGCCATGCTCTCGTAGCATGCCAGCGCTTCGATGCTGCACTGTTCCTTGACGTAAAGCTCCGCGGCATTTCCGAATTGCTCGATGGCGTCCGAGGTGCGGTTTTGTTTCTGCAGCAAAGTGGCGAAACGCATCAAGCGGTCGGCGGGCTGAGGAAACGTGCGCAGAAATCGAATGAAAACAGCGGAGGCCTTGGCCCCATCGCCGGATTCGACCAGGCGGTCGAATTGAATGCCGTAATATTCGGCGGCCAGCGCCGGCTCGTTCAGACGAGTATAAATGTCCGCCAGCGCCTGCAGCGCTTCCTGATGCGCCGGAGCCTCTTCGAGCACCGCCTGATACTCGGTGACGGCTTCGCGAAGCTTGTTCTTCTCCAGGCTCTTGCGCGCCCGGTCGAGATGCTTGTTAATGTCCTGTGCCATGGGAAACGGCGCGTTCCTCGGGTTTTGCGGGCTTGCTGGGGAAGTCCGCCCGCGAGCTATGCCGCGACATCGTCACGGGCCCCGATTTTTTCGCGCGGGTCGAACATCCACTATATACCGGACGCCAAGCCCCTCTCAAAACGAATTCAGCCCAGCGTGCTCAGATGCACC
>Ga0209274_10001998_pt1 | contig 10222 bp, 10 predicted proteins | sample HubBroMetageREF1_FD_188343 | JGI IMG/M metagenome (GOLD analysis project Ga0209274, IMG submission 188343) | Reference soil microbial communities from the Hubbard Brook experimental Forest, New Hampshire, USA - Hubbard Brook CCASE Soil... | ecosystem: Environmental > Terrestrial > Soil >...
GTGCGCACCGCTTCACGACTGCGCGCGTGGCGGAGGCGGCCGGTATTAGCGTCGGATCCTTGTATCAATACTTTCCGAACAAAGAGGCGATCCTTTTCCGGCTTCAGGCCGAGGAATGGGGACAGACGATGGGCGAACTGCACCGCATACTCGGCGATGCGAGCGTGCCGCCGTTCGCGCGGCTGCGCGCAGCGGTACGGACGTTCTTCCGCTCCGAGTGCGACGAGGCGGCATTCCGCAGCGCTTTAGAAGAAGCCGCGCCCCTGTACCGCGAAGCGCCCGAATCTCGCGCGCATGCGGAGCAAGGTCGCCATCTCATGGAGAGCTTCATGAAGGACGCGCTTCCGGATGCATCGCTGCGTGAACGCGCATTCGCAGCGGATCTGGTGCGGCTTGTGATGTCTTCGGCGGGAAAGGCGATCTCAAGCCAGAACCGCTCCCGCCCAGAGGTCGATGATCTCGCCGCGGCGATAGGGGAGATGCTCTGTGCCTACCTGAAGACCGCCAGAGCCGCAAACTTGCCGAGCTGACCATCGTCGGCTTTCGGGCAGGAGGATAGGCAGGAATTTATGAACAAAGTATGGTTAGTCACGTCCCTGCCTCAAGCATTCAATGCATTTTTTTCGTGCACGGGCGCTCGCAGCTCCTCAAGCCTGGAGAGGAACAGCTTGAGAATCGGCGAGGTGTTCGACTTGCTGTAGCCGACCGCTACGTCGATCGTCGGCGCCTCGCCTTCCAGCGGGCGGCTGACCACAGACCAGGGCATCAGGTTCTTGGCATAGGCAGGCATCAGCGCCAGCCCGCGCGTGGAGGCGACCAGGGACATGACCATCGCCATGTTGTCCACGCCGTGGTCGAGCTTGATATCCACTCCCGAACGCCGCAGGTAGTCCTCGGTGACCGCGCGCAACACCGCCGCCTTGTTCGCGCCGCCGATGAAGATCTCGCCGACGAGCTCACGAGGGTGAATTGCTTGCCTGGCGGTGAGGCGATGGTCACTCGGCATCAGGACGATGAGTGGCTCCCGGTCCACTATGTGATAGGCGAGATCGTAGTCCGGCTCCACGCGTAGGAAGGCCAGGTCCAGCCGGCCGCGAAGGAGCGCCTCGGCGAGATCCGGCGAATAGTCGCTGGAGACCCTGACTTCGATGCTCTTCAGGTCGTCGCGCAGCAGATACATCGCCCGCGGCAGCCAGTTCATCTCGTGCCCGGTCTGGAAGCCGATGGCGAACATCTTCTTTGCCGGTTGCGCCGCCCTGCGTGCCGCTTCGACCGCGGCATCGACCTGCATGAGCGCCAGACGGGCGTGATCGAGGAAGGCTTTGCCCGCAGCGGTGATCTCGACGCCATTGACGCTGCGCGATAACAGCTCGGCCCCGACCTGGTACTCCAGATCGCGAATCTGTCGGCTCAGCGAGGGCTGGGAGGTGTGAAGCCGACGCTCGGCGGCAGTGGTGAGGCTGCCTTCCTCGACCACGGCTACGAAATAACGCAGGTGTCTCAGCTCCATGGCCTTTCCATGCCTGAAAGGTATGGCATCAGCTTACAAAGTCTTTTTCAAGACCGCTATAGGAGCCCAAAGTCGTGGCCATGCAAGCATGGATACAGATAGCCAAGTATTTGGTAATTCATGAGTTATATGGATCAGCCAGCCACCACGAGCAGCGCAATGAACAAGCCAGTAGTTTTGATCACAGGAGCCCTCACGGGCATCGGCCGCGCCACCGCGGTCGCCTTTGCCAAGAAGGGTGCAAGGTTGGTCGTTGCCGGTCGGCGCGATGAGGCGGGCAAAGAGCTCGCGAAGGAGCTGCGCTCAATCGGTTCGGAGGCCGAGTTCATCAACGCCGACGTCCGCAACGAGAGTGACGTCAGCGCTCTGGTCGACAAGACCGTCGCTCGGTTTGGCCGTCTCGATGTCGCGGTGAACAACGCTGGCACCGAAGGCCGGGTTGGTCCGATCACGGACCAGACCGCGGAGAGCTATGCCGCGACGTTCGACACCAATGTTCTTGGCGTGATCCTGAGCATGAAGCACGAAGTGCGCGCCATGCAGGGACAGGGCAGCGGCAGCATTATCAACGTCTCCTCGACGTACGGGCACGAGGGCGCGGCCGGCGCGTCGGTCTATGTCGGCAGCAAGCACGCCGTCGAAGGCATCACCAAGTCAGTAGCGCTCGAGATCGCCAAGTCCGGAATCCGTGTGAATGCGGTTGCGCCTGGCCCGACGGACACCGGAATGTTGACCCGTTTTACGGGAACGCCGGAGAACAAGGCTGCACTGGTAACGGGTGTTCCGATGGGTCGCCTCGGCCTCTCGGAGGAGCTTGCCAACGCGATCGTCTTCATCGCGTCGGACGAAGCTTCCTTCATCACCGGCCATATCCTGAACGTCGACGGCGGCCATACCGCTAACTGATTTGTGAAGGCGGAGGATGACTCGTCATCTCGACCGTATCAGCGCATTCCGTTTCCGAATGTACCCAGCATTCAGGAGATACGATGATGAGCAATCTTTCTGGAAAAACCGCTCTCGTTACCGGGGCCTCGCGCGGCATCGGCCGCGCCAGCGCCCTGGCATTGGCCCAGGCCGGGGCTCAGGTGCTGGTCCACTACAGCAACAGCGAGAAGGAGGCCGACGCCGTAGTCGCCGAGATCCGCAAGGGTGCTGGCCGTGCCGAGAGGGTCTGTGCCGACCTGCGGCAGGCGGATGGTCCGCACATGCTGGCCAAGCGGATCCGCGCCATCGTCGGTGACCGGCTCGACATTCTGGTTGCGAACGCCGGCATCTCCAAGAGCGCGAGCATTGAGGACACCCAGATCGAGGACTTCGACAACCTCTTCGCCGTGAACGTGCGTGCGCCGTTCTTCCTGGTGCAGCAGTTGCTGCCGGCATTATGCAGGGGCAGCAACATCATCTTCATGTCCTCGCTCGGTGCCCATGCTTCGGTCGGAACACTGTCCGCATATTCCGCGACCAAGGGCGCGGTCGATACACTGGTGAAGCACTTCGCCTCGGCCCTGGGTCCCCGCGGTATTCGGGTCAACGCCGTCGCCCCCGGGGTGGTGGAAACCGACATGTCCAGCTTTGCCAAGACCGAGGCGGGTCGCGAGATCACGCTCGGCATGCAGGCACTGAAGCACCTTGCCCAGCCGGACGACATCGCGCGGGTGGTGGCCTTCCTCGCGTCCGATGATGCGCGCTGGATCACCGGCGAGATCGTCCATGTAGACGGCGGCTCCAAGCTCTGAGGCGGATTTTCCTGGCCGACGCGGCCGTGATGGAAGGCGTGCGCAACAAGATTGCGGGGCTGAAGGGCCGCGCCATCGCCGGCCCTAGATTCGCGGCAGCGCAGCCAAGGCAGTCTGACGCTGCCGTTGCTCGGTCAGCGCCTGATAGATCTTCAGGACTTTCGGGACGTATTCAAGCGTTTCGATGAAAGGCGGAATCTGCCCCGAATTTCGATCCACCGCGTCTTCTCCAGCATTGAAGGCGGCTAGCGCGAGACGCACGTTCTGGCGAAACCGATTGATTAGAAAGCCAAGGTAGAGGGCGCCGCCCCGCACGTTCTGCCGCGGATCGTAACGATCGGAGACGCCAAACCGCGTCGCCGTCGCAGGCATGAGTTGCATAAGGCCAACTGCGCCGCGCGCCGAGACAGCACGGGAGTTGAAACCTGACTCGACGACGATTACGGCTCTAAGCAGATTGGGCTCAACGCCTGCCGATTTCGCCTCCGCCTCAATGATGGCGTCGTACTGCGCGGCCCGCGCCAGGAGCCCGGGGTCATAACGATCGCCACTGCGCGTCAGCCCCTTGGGAGTTAAATCGAACAACTTGTATCGCCTCGAGTCCGGCTTATCTGTGAAATGCGCCAGGCCGTCGGCATCGACGTATCTGTAGATGGGGGGCGATGCGCTGCAGATCGCGGCCGTACACACCGCCATGGCAGCCATGGTGTATTTGAGTAACATCATGAGCGGCTTCCTCAACGCGAAGCCTACCCAGATGGTTGGCGCGTCGCTGGGATCGGGGTCACGGCTTGAGGCCGGACCGGCGACTCGCTCGGGGAGCTATGTCACGAAAAAGGCTTCGGAAGCGCTCCAGCATCCTCCGCGTATTGTGCCCGGGCCGCGGCGTATTTGACGATAGCGCTGTGCTGATTTTGGAATGCTACCCATGCCCATACCGACACCGTTGGCGCGGGCGAACGCCCCTTGAAAATTGCGCCTCGCGTCCCTAAAACGGGCTGCATGTCAGATGCACCGCACATCGTGTGTCCGCACTGCGACACGATCAACCGCATTCCCGCTACGCGCCTCGGCGAGGCACCGAAGTGTGGGCATTGCCATCAGCCGTTGTTCACGGGTCATCCGATCGAGCTCACCGGAAACAATTTCCGCCGTTACGTCGAGCGTAATGACATTCCGGTGGTCGTGGACTTCTGGGCTTCGTGGTGTGGTCCCTGTCAGGCGATGGCGCCGCAGTACTCCCAAGCGGCTGCAGAGCTGGAACCCAAGGTACGCCTGTCGAAGCTCAATACTGACGCCGCGCAGAACGTCGCCGGCGAATTTGGCATTCGCAGCATTCCCACCTTGATCCTCTTCAAATCGGGTCGCGAAGTCGCGCGTCAGGCAGGCGCGATGGGTAAGGCGGATATCATCCGCTGGGTGCGCGCACACATTTAGCTCACAGCGCGAGCACAGCGCCGGTTGTTGCGACTGCGATTTCAGTGTCCGCTGTGCGGTCATGAAGTCGTCGATCTCGAGCTCGGTCGCTGGCCGTAGGTGGCCCTGGGGCACGATCCCTTCTACGGCGCAGCGAACCGCGCGCCTCGTTGTGCTGGGCTTCGAGCTCGCAAATCATAGCCTCGGTCCTATCGCCGAGGGCGGCGACGACATCGGTAACGGACTAATCCGGCCGTGTAATATGCGTAGTGATCCAACCTGAGGAGCCTGCGTGGAGACGATAGGCGAAGATCTGCGCCAGATGATACGGACACCACTTTCCCGCTCGCATGTTGAGGCATTGCGGGCGGCGGGGAGGGTAGTGACGTATCCCAAGGGCACGATCATGGTGCAGCAGGGCGAAAAGGCGAACCGCTTCGTGTACGTCGAGGAGGGCGAGATTGAGGTAGTTAATCCGTTCACTGGCGAGCGCCATTATCCGTCGACCATTGGGCCAACTCAGTTTATGGGGGAGATCAGCCTGCTGTACGGCGGTACCGCCTCCTTGCCGCTGCGCACGGCAGTCGATACGCGAGTAATCGAAGTACCGCGCGAGACCTTCCTTACGCTCATGTCGCAGATCCCGGAGATGTCGGACATCATTATCACCGTGTTTGCGGCCCGACGCCGCCGGCAACTCGACGATCGCCGCAGCGGCCTCTATCTCATAGGTGAGGAGGCCGATCGCAACGTGCGTCGCATCGCTGAGTTCGCGAGCCGCAATCGGTTACCTTACGCATCGGTGCCCCTGCACAGCCCGGAAGCCGAGGCATTGGCTAAGAGTTGCGCAATCGATGCCGGAGCTCCTGCGGTTATCTTCGGCAGCAAAGTGCCGATCACGGATGCGACGCCGGATAAGATAGCGCGGCTCCTCGGGCTCAACATTGACTTCAGCGGCGACGAGCATTTCGATGTGCTCATCGTCGGTGGAGGGCCGGCCGGCGTGGCGGCGGCCGTTTACGCTGGCGCCGAGGGTCTATGCGCGCTGGTCGTCGAGGACATCGCTTTGGGAGGTCAGGCAGGGGCGTCGAGCCGAATCGAGAACTACATGGGTTTCCCAACTGGCATCTCTGGCGCCGACCTCTTGTGGCGTGGCGAGGTGCAGGCCATGAAGTTCGGCGCCCGATTTGCGATACCGCGCCGAGTCGCCGGGCTGGAGGCGCAAGAGAACGGTGTCTTCTGCGCCGTCTTCGAGAATGGCCAGCGCGTCCGCGCAGGTGCAATCGTGGTCGCGAGCGGGGTGCAGTATCGACGGCTTCCGCTGGAACGACTCGCCGATTTCGAGGGCTCGGGCGTGTACTACTCGGCCACCGAGATGGAGGCTCGCTATTGCAAGGACACCGAGGCCGTGATCATTGGCGGCGGCAATTCTGCCGGCCAAGCTGCGATGTTCCTATGCCGCTATGCGCGGTGCGTCCGTGTGCTGGTGCGGGGTTCCTCGCTCGCCGCTTCGATGTCGAGCTATCTCACCAGCCGCCTTGAGGCTGCCCCGGGTATCACGATCGAGTACAACTCTGAGGTCACGGCACTGGAGGGCGGCGAGCATCTGGAAAGCGTCACCATCCGCAACGCCGAGACCGGGCAATCGCGGAAGGTTGCGGCGCGGGCGCTATTTATCATGGTGGGTGCCGCGCCAAACACCGAGTGGCTATCGGGTTTGGTGAAGCTCGACGACAAAGGCTTCGTCGTCACCGGCCTCGGCCTACCGGCTTCGCCGTTTGCGACTTCCTACCCCGGCATTTTTGCTGTCGGCGACGTGCGGGCGGGGTCGGTAAAGCGGGTGGCCTCGACGGTGGGCGAAGGCTCAGTCGTGATCTCCAAGGTCTGGGAACACGTCAAACAGAACACCAACTGAGGCGCAATGCACCGGCATTCCTTGCGCCTCACTTGTCAGAGCCTCACAAACCGATAGGCGAAGCGATCGGTCTCGCCCTTGATCGAAGGATCGAATACCTTGATGGAATGCGGATCGCCCTTGTTAGCGAGCACGGTGCTTTCCGCGTCCAGCACAAAGCCTGCCGTTTCCACCTCCTCGCGAACGGCCGCAGGCTCGATCCGATGCAGCGACTCGGCATGACTTGTGCCCGTCCCAGCGGCGGCAACGTGGTCTACGATGACGTAAAACCCACCAGGCTTGAGCCGCTCATAGACAGCTCGATTGAAGCCGGCTGGGGTTGCGCCTCTGGTCTGGAGAAGGGCGGTATGGAGATCGTGGTAGAACAGGTGCAACCACACGACATCCGCTGGTCGCGAACCCTCCGGCAGCGCCACAAGGTCCGGTGAGATGACCTCTACATTCTCTCGCCCCGGCTCCTTCGCCAGCGCCCGCATGCGGCCGACCGGATCGCTCTTGAAATGAGCGATCTCCGCCGGCACGAAACTGTAGACCCGTCCGTCGGGACCGACGATGTTAGAAAACAGGCGGGTCCAGTCTCCACTGCCTGGCCAAACATCGATCACAGTAGAGCCCGCATCAATTTGTGCGAATCGAATCAACTCAGAATGCGTCGAAGGGTTCATCGGGATCTCCAAAGCAGCCGGGCCCCTGGAAAACTCTGATCTGGTCGCGGCCGCGCAAGACCAACGGCTGAGGCGGTCGCCAACGCCCCGTCCGGCTCGCCCGGGCGGGCTTTTCGGCGCGATTTCAGATGGCCGACAAGCCGCCGTCGACGGACAACTCAACCCCATTCACGAAGCTCGAATCGTCTGAAGCAAGAAACAGCGCGACCGTCGCAATTTCCTCAGGACGACCCATCTTTCCCCGCGGGATCAGGGATTCGAACATCCGCTTCCCTTCCTCGTCGAGAGCTTGGTCCTGCATCGGTGTGGCGATAGGCCCCGGGCTCAGCACGTTCACCCGGATATTCCTGCCCTTCAGTTCGTTGAGCCACGTGCGCGCGAATGACCGCAACGCCGCCTTGCTCGCCGAATACACGCCGAAACCAGGAAAACCCTTCACCGAAGCAACTGACCCGGTCATGAAGATCGATCCGCCGTCGTTGAAAAGCGGCAACGCCTTCTGAACCGCAAACAGCGATCCGGTACATAGTTGATGGACGGGTTCTTCTGGACTTACTGCTGAATCTTGTACGGAATCGCATCCGTGTACCGAATGGTATACATTCAACAAAAGTCTTTGGATTTTATGAGGGTACGGTACTGATCGGTATGAAAAATATGGCGAAGAGAGCTTCCGCAGGCCGCCCGCGCGAGTTCGATATGGATAAAGCGCTGGAGGGCGCTTTGCGCGTTTTCTGGCTCAAGGGGTATGACGGCGCATCGTTAAGCGACCTCACCAAGGCAATGGGGATTAATCGCCCCAGCATGTATGCGGCTTTTGGCAACAAGGAGCAGCTGTACTGCAAGACCTTAGAGCGCTATTCCAAGTCGAGAAGCGAGCGCTTGGATGAGTTTTCCGCCGCTCCTACCGCGCGCGAAGGCGTGGAATTGTTATTGCGAGACGCGGTTGAAAATGTTACAGACCCGAAGAACCCTGGCGGCGGCTGCTTCGGGGTGCAAGGAGCAATGACCTGCTTCAACATGTCGCGCCAAGTCAAAAAGCATATCGGAGACATGCATGTGGCGTAGGAGCGGCTCTTTAAAGAGCGATTCAATCGCGCCATTGAAGCCGGGGAGTTGCCGCGAGGATCGGCGGCCGATCTTGCGCGTTTGTGCGCCGTGATGATCCAAGGAATGGCGCTGCAAGCGAAGGCGGGTAGCTCGCGAAAGGAACTTCACCGCGTGGTCGATTTGTATCTGGAGACCTGGCCACCGCGCCCTGCGGGAAGTGGAAAGTCAGGCCGAGTTGACAGTGCTGGTGTCGACACTCGGGCGTAAAGCATCGATAAATCGGAGTTCGTTTCGAACTGAAGGATAAAGCAGCGGCGCAGATCCCCTATTCGCGCAAGCCGCGCTCATTCCGCGCGAGAGCCTCGACGCGGGCGGCGGATCGCTCTCACCTTCCCGCTCGTCGCACCTCCACAAAAGAATCGGTCGCCACCATCTGATTCGAGTCCGGACACGTGCACTCCCGCTGGCATATCGACCCTCTCCAGCACCTTGCCCGTGTGGGGATCAACTCGTCTCAGGTCGCTCTCGCCTCCTTCCAAGGTTCCGTGCCAGAGCTCTCCGTCGACCCAGGTGACACCGGTCACGAAGCGGTTGGATTGGATCGTCCGCAGGACCTTCCCTGTCTTCGGATCGATCTGATGGATCTTCCGATCACGATACTCTCCGACCCACAGCGTCCCCTCGGCCCATGCGAGCCCGGAATCACGGCCACCGCCGGGTGCCGGAATAGTCGAGAGCACCTGTCCGGTCGCCGGATCGATCCTCTGAATGCGATCCTCCGCGATCTGAAAGAGATGCTGCCCATCGAACGCTGTTCCGGCATGCGCTGCGACGTCGAAGGATCGCAATGGCTTGCCACTCGCAGGATCGAACGACTTGAGCGTCTCCCCCGCAGCAAACCAGACTTGCTGGCCGTCGTAGGACACACCGTGCACATGCTCGACGCCCGGGAAAGTGTACTCACGAAGGATTTCGGCTGCTGCTCTCTTCATGGATGCATCCTAGTCTCTACGAGATTGGTGCCGGGAGTAACAAAGTCGTCGTGAATCCCAGAGGAGGGGGAGTCATCCAGCGGCGTGCCCGCCCGCGGCCGAATGCCTGCACTTTGCCGGCCGCCGCCAGCGCCTCGAGCGAGCGCTGCATCGTGCGTTGACCCGTTCCGAGAGCAAGCGCGAGCGCCGAGCTCGACCATGACTCACCGTCGGCGAGGCAGCCGAGCACGGCCCCGTTGGCATCCTCGACGGGCGGCGCCAGTACCACGACGTCCGTTGCCTCACGGGGGGCGAGCGCAAAGCCCCGCTGAGTGGCACTCACACGCGTGAGTTTCCGCAGCTCCCTGCGCAGCCGCCCGACTTCAACCCGTAATCGCGCGCGATAGGATTCATCCGCGCGTTTGCCCCGAAAAGCGCGTGCGACGAGGGCGTCCCTCGACACGTCGAGCGGCCATGCCTCGCCCAGCGCGCGTGCGAGCGCAAATAGCACCGGGCGTCTGCCGAGTGAGACCGCAGTGGTTGCGTTGCGCACGACGAGACGGCACGCGTCCACGATGAGGGCCCCGGACATATGCAGGGCCTCGACATCCTCGAGCAGCAGCAGTCGATCCTTCCCATCCGCGATCACGCGGGCTGCCGGCGTCGTGAGGACTCGGGCAGCATTTTCAACCTCCACGGTCAACGCAGGGATTCCTGCTTTTCGCGCGGCCCGCTGCGCCTCAGTGAGTGCGGTGCGAGCCACCCCGATCCGCAGGCGCCGCATCGCGACTCCGGCAATCGCCAGCTCGTGAACAACCCGGAGCGCCGGTGGGAGGCCCCCGGGGTCGAGCGCGGCGAGCATCTTGTCGGCTTCATCGAGGCGCCCGATCAGTACCAGACGTCGGACCTCGAGATACCGTGCCTGTGCGGCATTAACGTGATCGCCGTGCTCTTCG
>Ga0209274_10002003_pt1 | contig 10210 bp, 7 predicted proteins | sample HubBroMetageREF1_FD_188343 | JGI IMG/M metagenome (GOLD analysis project Ga0209274, IMG submission 188343) | Reference soil microbial communities from the Hubbard Brook experimental Forest, New Hampshire, USA - Hubbard Brook CCASE Soil... | ecosystem: Environmental > Terrestrial > Soil >...
GCGCGCGGATTCGGGTATCATCTTCTGTAGCGGTTCGGCCAAGTTGCGGTTGCGCAGGCGCATATGCCGTCCAGCCCGGCAGGACAATTCGTTTCGATTGAGGTGGCGCGGGGCCTTCTGCAGAAGGCGGGCGCGCCGGCGGAATGGAATCTCACGGCGGAGCGCTTTCGGCTCGTGTTGGAACGTAGCGTGGCGCATCGTTTCAATTGCACGGTTGCCAGCGCGCCCCCCAGTTCATCGCGCGGCGCGTTTTCGATGGCTAACTCTAGTCGTTCCCCCGATGAAACTTCCGGCGGCTCGCTCAGTGCTGCGCACGAAACGCGTCTTGCATCGCCTTCCAGCACACGATCCCACTCGTTGCCCGACGCGCGAGTGATTCAGGCTTATCTGGATTCTTTGCATGCTGCGGATTTGGCGTTGGCTTGCGCTTGCAGCGATGGGAATGCAGCGGCGTGGGATTCTTTCATGGCGCGTTTTCGGCCGGAGTTGTATCGCGCGGGGCGGGCGATTGCAGGGGAATCAGCGGGGCGCGACCTGGCGGATTCTTTGCATGCGGAATTGTACGGGCTGCGAGTGGTGGCGGGGCGGCGGAAATCGCTGTTCGATTATTTTTTGGGGCGCAGCAAGCTGGCTACCTGGCTGCACGCGATTCTGGCGCAGCGTCATGTGGATGGAATTCGGCGCGCGCGGCGGACCGAGCCGCTGGAGGAAGGCGAGGTGGGGGAGCGGGGTTACGCTGCGCAGCACACGTTCGCAGGAAACTCGGAGGGGAATGCGCCGGCGCCTTCGTTCGGGAATGCGGCGGCAAGTTCGCCGGAACCGGAGCGCGACCGGTTTCTCGCGATATTGCAGGCGGCGCTGACGGCGGCGCTCGATGCGCTTGCGTCGCGCGATCGTTTGCGGCTGGCTTACTATTATGTCGAGGGGCTGACGCTTGCGCAGATTGGCCGGCTGGTGGGCGAGCACGAGGCCACCGTTTCGCGGAAGCTGGAGCGCACGCGGCGGGAGATTCGCAAACGCGTGGAAGGGGCGCTGCGGCAGGAGAAGAAGTTGAGCGCGGCGCAGCTGCAGCTTTGTTATGAATACGCGCGAGAGGAATGGCCGTTTGATTTGACGCGCGCGCTTTCGCCGGGGGAGTGAGCGGCAGTGAGTTAGTGCAAGAATTGAGGCTTCGCGCGTTCTAAGTTTGGGAGAGCGGATCAGGAGAAGGAATGGCGGCGCGGGAAGAAGATAAGGCGATGGCGGGGTTGCTGCGGCGAAGCCTGGCGCAGGACGCGGGCGCTGGCTCGGGTTCGGGCGATTGTCCAGAGCCGGAGATCCTCGCGGCGTACTTCGATCATGCGCTCGATGCCGAGGAAACCGCACCCTACGATTTGCATTTTTCGCGCTGCTCGGTCTGCCGGGAACAGCTGGCGGCGATGGCGCGCGCGGGCGGCGTTAGTGATGCGGATGCCGCGGAGAAAAATACTACGGGCGCGTGGGCGTGGCTCACGGGGCCGCGCTGGTTGATGCCTGCGGCTGCGGCGCTGGTGGCGCTGCTGGCGATTACTGGCATTGCTCTGCGCATGCGGAAGCCTGTTGTGCCAACCAACGAGCTCGCGATGGCGCGGCCGGACGCCGTACCGCCGGCGAGCTCTCCGCCGCTCACTACTCCTGTGCCAGCGACGAATTCCGCGTCGTTGCCGGAGAACGCGCCCGCAACTGGCGCTGCGTCATCCGCGCTGGTAACAACGGACAAGTCGGCGGCTCGTCCTTCTGCGCCGGTCGCGAGCGGCCCTGACGCGGAAGGTGTACCAATCGCGCGCAGCCCATCTGGCGCGTCGCGCGAGCCTGGCACGCCTTCTCGTGTAGTGACGCGCGCGAATAGTGCGGCGCGTGCCGGCGCAGTTTCGGGCGCTGGTGGTGCTTCGGACGCGAAATCTGCGGCGGCAGGAGCGACGCAGCCGCAGGAACAAAAGCCGGCGTCGCAGACGAGTCCGGGTATGGTGCGGGGAGCGATGCGCGCGGGAAGTGCTGGCAGCGCGTCGGGCGGTGCGGCGGGCGGGTCGGTAAGTTCGGCCGATCAGACCGTAACCGTGACGGAAGCTGCGCCAGCGCTGGAGGCCGCAGAGCCGACGAAAGTGTTGCCGGCGAAAAAAGCGGAGACGGACTCAGACTCGTACAAGAGTGATTCCCAGCTTTCGGTAGAAGCCGAGACAGTCCCGCCGTCGAACGCGCGGAATTCAAAAAAGGCTGCAACAGCCGCGGTAGCGGCGCCTGCACAGGCGATGAATCTGGCGGCGAGCCAGACGACGGAGGCCGCGGGGCTGGCGAAACTGCAACAGGCGCAAATTTCGTCGAACCTGATGAATTTGCAGATTCAGACGCCTGACCCGAAAGTATCGTGGATGATCGCGGGCACGATCGAAAAATCGGAGGATGGCGGCGCGACCTGGAAGCTGGAATCTCCTGAGACGCGCGCGCGAATTATGGCGGGGTCCGCGCCAAGCGTGAAAATCTGCTGGTTGGTGGGAGAGCACGGGACGATCCTGCGCACAACGAATGGAGCGCATTGGAAGACGATCAATCCGCCGGCGGAAACGGATTTCGTGCGCGTGGAAGCGACGGATGCGTCGACGGCGACGGTGACGGCGCTGGATGGGCGAAGATTTTCGACTTCCGATGGCGGGAAGAGTTGGAACAGCGTGAAATAAAGGACCGCAGTGCTCGTGATTTTGGCCTGTTTTATCCTGCAAGAAAATCCTGCAACGACGTTCAAAGACGGAAGAAGCAATTTAGGGAGGCGAAAGCCCATGTCTTGGCGCACGCGAAGGGTATTTGGCACGGTGATTTTGGCGGCATTTTTTGCAAGCGCGCTGTTGGCGGGATATTTGCAGAGAGTCCATGCGGCGCCCGCGCAGAAAGACGAGGCGGGGGCCAAAACGCCCGCGCTTTCGAGCACTGAAAAAGATCAGGTGGACCTGGCGGTGACGGTTTACAACTCGAACCTGGCGTTGGTGCACGACGTGCGGCAGATTCATCTTTCGCCGGGAGTGTTTCCGCTGCATTTTGAGGATGTGGCGGCTTCGATCAATCCCGCGACGGTGCATTTCCGTTCTTTGAGCGAGCCCGCGAAGCTCAACGTGCTTGAGCAAAACTACGAATACGATCTGTTGGATCCGCAAAAGCTGCTGCAAAAATATGTAGGGCGGGAAGTCGGCTTCAATTGGAACGGCGTGGAAATGACAGGTTTGCTTCTGGCGAATAACAACGGTCCGATTTGGAAAGTGAACAATCAGATCATCACTGGATTGCCGGTAGGCACTTTTCATTTTCCGGAACTCCCGGACAATCTTTACAGCCGGCCAACTCTGGTGTGGATGCTGGATAATCGCGGCGCGAACGCTCAGAAAGTGGAAGCGTCGTACCTGGCGAGCAACATGAACTGGAGCGCGGATTACGTGTTGACCGTAACGCGCGACGAGAAGGCTGCCGATCTGGATGGCTGGGTGACGCTAACGAACAACAGCGGCGTGGCGTACGGCAACGCCAAGCTGCAGTTGGTCGCGGGAGATATTCATCAGACCCAGCCGCAGCTGATGAATTCGCGCGGGGCCGCCATGGTTATGTCCGAAGCCGCGCCGATGAAACAGTTCGCGCAAGAATCATTCGGTGAGTACCACCTGTATTCGCTCGAGCGGCGTACTTCGATTCAGAATAACGAATCGAAGCAGATCAGTTTGTTGAATGGCACCGCCGTGCCAGTGGAGAAATATTTGATGGTGGAGGGCCAGGCGTATTACTACCGCAACCCGCAGGGGATTGGGAACGCGATCCCGCAGCCGGTGAAAGTTTATTACCGGTTCAAGAATGAGGAGAAGGGCGGCCTTGGGATGCCTTTGCCGGCTGGGACGGTGCGCGTGTACCAGGCGGACTCGAAGGGCGGCGTGCAGTTTGTGGGCGAAGATAATATCCAGCACACGCCGAAGGACGAAACGCTGAAGATTTATATCGGCAACGCGTTTGATGTGGTCTGCGAGCGCAAGCAGACGGATTACAAGAAGCTGGCTAGCGATCTCCACGAAATGGAGTATGTAATTTCGCTTCGGAATCACAAGGATGGACCGGTGACGGTGGAAGTGCGCGAGCCGGTGGGCGGAGATTGGGAAGTGGTGAATTCGAATTTCAAGCCGGAGAAGCTGGACGCTACCACCATCGGATTCCACGTTCCGGTGGAAAAAGATGGGAGCGCTACGTTGACTTATCGGGTGCGCGTCAAGTGGTAGGGAACAACAGACCCAAACCATTTAACACAGAGCGCACAGAGGAACCGCGGGGGAAAATCTGAGAAAGACAGAGGCAATTACCGCAGAGACGCCCCGACTTCGGCGGGGTGAACGCCGGGCGGAGAGAAAACCGTCAACCGACGGTGCGCGTCAGCGATTGCTGGATTGTCTTTGAATGATGGTGAGTTCGCGGGCGAACACAGCGTTAGTGGGGAACTCGACGGCGAGTTCCGCGAGCAACGCGCGCGCCAGCTCGGGCTTTTTTTCGCGCTCGTAGGCCAGCGCCAGCATCACCTTGGCAAACGGCTTGAGATAATGCCCATGATCGGCCGCGGAGCCCATCTGATCCATGCCGCGCTGTTTGTCGCCGTGCAGGCCGCCAAACCAGAGGAACGCGCGTTTGTAACTGGGCAGACTGCCGATCACGTAATTGCTCATGCCTAGCGCGACGTTCGCATCCTGCTGCGTGGGATCGATCGCCAGCAGAGTTTTGGCGTCGGCTTCGGCCTGCCGCATCATGGAGAGTCCCGGCAACTGCTTTTTGATAACAATCGCGTCGTAGTCGGACTCCATCCCGTCGGCAATCGTGAGAGCGAGCAATCCATGAATGTCGTGTGGATTCGACCGCAGCACGGCCTTGGCCTGTTCCCGGGCCTGATTATTCGCGGCGACAAACCCCGCATTGTGATTCTGCTCGGCAGTTCCGGGGACACCACCCAGGAACGTCTCGTCGTGCACAAAAAATTCGGAAGTCAGCACGCCACGAGCGTGGAACTGTTCGAAGAGATAGCACGCCGCTTCGGAAGCTTTGCCCATCGGATCGTCGGGGCGCGCTTTCTGGTACGACAGGAAATCGGCGCGAGCGTCGTCGAACTTCAGCTCGTAGAGGTGGCGATACCCGCTTTCCAGTAAATGAGCGGATGGATCGGCTTCCATCACAGGAGTCTGCGGCGCCTCTGGAGCCGGGGCGTCCGCGGCACTTTGCGCGGAGATGATCAGCGGCGAAAACGCGCATGCCAGCAGCAGACTCGCGGCGATCCACAGTCCGTGGGCGCGCAAGTCGCGCACTTGGCAAGTTCTTCGGGCAAACCGTCGTCCGATTTTTCGTTGGTATGCAATAGGCATTAAGTTTTCACCCAGCAGTCTAACTGCGGAAAAGGCGTTGGGTGCCGCGCATTCTCTATTCTATTAGAATTGTACCGCAATTCCTTGGTTGCTTTGGGCAGTCTTCTCTAGAGATTACGTAAAATAAACTCCACGGTCTTTTGAATTTCGAGTATGCGCGCGGCGGCGTCACTGATGCCATGGCCGCGGCCGGGAAAAACCACGAGCTGATCGGGATAACGGCCGCTGTCAATCATAGCATTCAGCAATTCCACGGAATTGGCGAAGTGCACGTTGTCGTCGCCAGTGCCGTGGACCAGCATCAATTTGCCGGAGATGTTTTCGGCTTGGTTGAGGGGTGAAGAATCTTGGTATCCGTCGGCGTTGTCCTGCGGACGGCCCATGTAACGCTCGGTGTAAATGGTGTCGTAGAGCTTCCAGTCGGTAACCGGCGCGTCGGACACTCCTAGCTTGAAGACGCCGGGTGCGTTGAACAGCGCTTCGAGGGTCATGTAGCCGCCGTAGCTGGCGCCGGTGATGCCGATGCGCGCAGGATCCACGTAGCCGAGCGATTTCAAATATTTCACGCCGGCGAGCTGGTCCTGCAGCTCGATTTTGCCCATGTGATGGTAGAGCGGAGTTTCGAAAGCATGGCCGCGGCCCCAGGAGCCACGGTTATCGAGGGTGAAAAGGATATAGCCTTTTTGCACGTACACCTGGTCCAAAAGATACCGAAGGCCGCCCCAGGTATTACGCACCAGCTGCACGTGCGGGCCGCCATAGACGTTGATCAACACGGGATATTTCTTCGCGAGATCGAAATCCGGCGGTTTGATTATTGAGGCGTTCAGTTTCGTGCCATCGTCCGCAGTGACCTCGACGAATTCCACCGGTGACAATTTATATTCGGCGAGTTCGGGAACTTTGCCTTCGTTGACGACTGCGACGCGCGTGCCATCCATGCGGTAGAGATCCTGGCGCGCGGGAGTAGCGGCGTTGGAATACGTGTCCACAAACGCGGAAGCATCCGGCGCGATTCTGGCGGTGTGCGAGCCGGCTTCTTTCGAGATGCGCGTGAGGGATTTGTCGCGGATTGAGACGCGGTAGAGCTGCGTTTCGCGGACATTTTCTTTATTTGATATGAAATAGACGAAACCGCGCGCTTCATCCACCGCCGGATGATTCGCCGCGCCGGGGCCGAAGCCGCCGAGATCGGAAATGGCCCAATCGCCGCTGGTGAGCTGCGCGAGTTCCTTGCCGGAAATATCGTAGAGATAAAAATGGCGGTAGCCGGTGCGTTCGCTGGACCACAGGAAACGTTTGTTGTCTGAGAAAAAATATAGATCGTCGCTGATGTTGATCCAGTATTTGTCGGTTTCGGTGAGAATGGTTTTGGAGGCGCCGCTTGCGGCGTCAGCGAAAAGCAGATCGAGCTGATTTTGTCCGCGATTGAGGCGCTGGATAGCGACGCGGCGGCTGTCCGGCAGCCAGTTCACGCGCGCGAGATAAACGTCGGTGTTTGCGCCGGTGTCGACCCAAGTCGTTTGCCCGTCGGTGACGTTGACGATGCCGACGCGCACGATGGGATTGGCTTCGCCGGCTTGCGGATAGCGCGTGAATTCGCTGCCGCCGGTGGGCGAACTCATGTCCGCGATGGAGTAGCGCGTGACCGAGCGCTCGTCCATTTCATAATATGCGATTTTCGTGGAATCGGGCGACCACCAGTAAGCAGTGCGCGTGTCGAGCTCTTCGGGATACACCCAGTCGAGCTTTCCTTTCAGGACTTCTTCGCTGCCGCCGGTGGTGAGTGCGGTGACGGCACCGGTGGCAATATTGACGACGAAAAGATTTGCGCTGCGCGAAAAACTAATCCAGCGGCTATCGGGCGAAAATTTGGGATCTTCGATTTCTGCTTCGCTGCTGAGAACCGGCTTGGGCGTCATGGTCTTCAGATCGAGCAGCACCAGGCTGTTGCTGCCGAGGAAGAGCAGTGAATTGCCGTCGGGCGACCACAAATAATTGTCCGCCTGCACGCGGCCAAGGCCGGTGGCTTGTGAGGTCTTGGCTTTCTCGGGCTGCATCACGGATTTCAGCGTCTCGGCGTTGACTAGAACTTTGCGCTCGCCCGTTGCGGCGTCCATCGTCCAGAGCTGCAAGACCGCGTCTTTGCCGTAACCCTGGCGGTCGAGATACGAGAAGCGTTTGCCGTCGGGCGCCCACTCGATGCCTTGGGTCAAGCGTCCGCCGAGAGATGGCGCGCGGAAGAGGCGATCGACGGTGAGCTCTTTGCCAGTCTGTCCGGCGGCGGATTGCGCGAATAGCGATACGGCGAAAATGCTCGCGATGAGCAAATTGCCGATCCTCGCGCGCGAAAAACGGGACATGCATGCCTCCTTGAAGAAACGCGTCATTCTATATCTGACGTGCGGATTGCGGAATGGCTTAGGGGCAGAATTCCTCAATCTTCGATTAGTCGGCGCGCTGCGGCGCGGAAACCCGAGTGACCGGCGCGGATTCGACTTGGTGCTTGCGTCCCTGCACAAACGCGCCGATGGTGACGGCGAGTGCGAGAGCCAGCAGGGAACCATCGCGGAGCAACGTCAGGGGTCCCAGGCGTTCGCCAGGGCCAAAGCATCCGCAATTAATTTCCAGGCCCGCCATGTAGGTGCGCACCATCACGGCGAAGAATGCCCCAAGGAGCAGCGTGGTTATCAGCGCTGAATAGCGCAGCAGTACACCGCTGAGCAGCCACAGGCCGAGGAACAATTCAAACGGCGGGAGAAAATGCGCCGCGGGACTGACCAGTTGCGGCGGGAGCAATTGGTAGGAATCCACCTGCATGGCAAAGAGCGAGAGCGAAGTCTTGATGGAAGAGCCGGACCAGGGCATGGCAGCTTGCGGTTTTAGTTTGGCGTACGCGGCGAATAGAAAAATCGCAGCGAGAGCCAGCCTGCCCAGAATCAGCAGCGTGCGTGCAATGTTTCCGCGGGTTTCGTTGGCTGTCATTGGTGGATGGAATCGGCTACTGGCTCAAGAGCGTGTCGAAAAATTGCTTCAGAATCGGCCAGGTGATGATTCCGGAGGAAGCGGGATAGCTCTGGCCTTTGTAATGAATCACAAAAGTGGGAGTGGCCTGCACCGGAATCTGGGTGCCGAGCACGATGTCTTGGATAATGTACGGATCCACCGGGCAGCCAGCCTCGGCCTGGGGCAGGGAGCGATCAACTTTTGAGGTGGGCGCAGGGCCGGTGCAGCCCTTCAGGATTGCCTCGACGCGTTTGAAATTCGCGGGGCTCAGAGCGCCCGCGACATATTTTCCCAGGTCGCCGTCGGCGGTCCATTTGGCTTGGTTGTCGAAGAGCGCGGCATCCACGTCCTGAAATTGTCCGATCATCGCAGCGGCATTGGCCCAGCGGGCGGCTTGGCCCGAGTAGGTATGCATCTGCAGCGGGAAGTCGTGATGCACCAGATAGACTTTTCCGCTCGCAACGTAGTCCTGGATCATCGCGCGCAGCGTGGTCTCAAAAAAATTGCCGCACGAAGGGCACTGATAGTCACTGAAAACTTCCATGGTGATGGGAGCACTGTGGTTGCCGATGGTCTTTACGGGCGCGGAGGGAGCGGCATCAGGAGCAGTATGCTTATGCGCCGGCGCCGCGGATTTGGTGGAGGCGGGCGTGGCCGCGGTTTGCGCTTTCGATACGGGGGCGAAAATCGCGAACATTGCGAGGACGGCGGTGGCCCAAGGCGCGTGCGAGGTGGCGCGCGAGGCCGTGTGGCGAACGAAAGGGCGAATGATTCTAGAGCTCAACTTTGCCTCCTGAGCATGTGACATGGGCTTAGAGTGAAACAACATTGTAACTCGAAAAGTTGGCGACGAAGCGCCGGGTTGTAGCGCGATGTGCTGTCGGCTGGAGCGCCGATTCTGGGATGCGGCGGGTGGACAGTTGGTTCGCCGTGGTTAGAAAACGTAGAATTGGCCAGAGAGGCACCTCGACACGAGGTAGACCGAAAGAGGGGCACAAAGGATGAGGGGCAAGGAAGGAGGGAAGCATGGCAGGGCAATCTTTAGGCGTAAGGCGCGAAACTGTGATGTAAGCATTGTATTTACAGAGGAATACAGACGCACAGAAAACTTGACAATGATACACTCAACGTGTATCATGGGATAGTTTTCGAGCGGCCCTGCCATGAGCGGCGGCCCCGAACATTATTAGGGAGCGAGATACATGAGCAAGATCATAGGAATCGACCTGGGTACGACGAATTCGGTGGTAGCGGTGATGCAGGGCGGCGAACCAACCGTAATTCCGAACCAGGAAGGCGCGCGCACCACCCCTTCGGTGGTGGGCATTACCAAGACGGGCGAACGTCTGGTGGGGCAAGTCGCCAAGCGGCAGGCGATCACCAACCCGGAAAACACGATTTATTCGATCAAGCGGTTTATGGGCCGCCGCTATGACGAAGTCAGCGAAGAACTGAAGATGGTGCCCTACAAAGTGGTGAAGCACGGCGAGGGCGTCGCGGTTTCAGCATACGGCAAGGAATACACGCCGCCCGAAATCTCGGCGATGATTCTGCAGAAGCTGAAGCTCGCCGCGGAAGATTTTCTAGGCGAGAAAGTGACGGACGCGGTGATCACCGTGCCGGCATATTTCAACGACGCACAACGCACGGCCACGAAAGACGCGGGGAAGATCGCCGGCCTCGACGTGAAGCGCATCATTAATGAGCCGACGGCTGCAGCGCTGGCGTATGGTCTGGACAAGAAGAAGGACGAGACCATCGCGGTGTACGACTTCGGCGGCGGCACCTTCGACATCTCCATTCTCGAAGTCGGC
>Ga0209274_10002007_pt1 | contig 10187 bp, 8 predicted proteins | sample HubBroMetageREF1_FD_188343 | JGI IMG/M metagenome (GOLD analysis project Ga0209274, IMG submission 188343) | Reference soil microbial communities from the Hubbard Brook experimental Forest, New Hampshire, USA - Hubbard Brook CCASE Soil... | ecosystem: Environmental > Terrestrial > Soil >...
CGTCTGGCTGACGCCGGGTAGCGCATCGATCTGACGTATTGATTCCTTGTAAAAATCGACGACTTGCTGAGGCGTTGCTCCGTTGGACGGCGCCGGAACGTCGATGGCGAGGACGTGACGCGTATCAACACCGGTCTGGATCCTTTGCAACGCGATCAGCGTAGTGATCAACATGCATGCGCCCGCGAGCAGCACGAAAGACGCTGCGATTTGGGTGATGGCAAAGGCACGCTGGCGGCGGCCGGTGCTGCTGGTGACGCGGACGCTGCCGCTGGCGAGGTTCATGCCATTCGAGGCATTGGGCGACGGTAGGCGCGGCACAAATGCCAAAATCACCGCGGCGATGATTGCCAGCGCGACTCCGACCCAGAGCATGCTGAAGTCGACCGTCAAATCCAGCGCGCGAACCGAGAAGCGCGAGGCGTACCGAGCCAGGATGGTCACGAGTGGCTGCGCGATCGATACGCCGATTATTGCGCCCGCGCCGCAGAGCAGGAGGCTTTCGGCCAACAGCATGCGGCGCAGCGCCCAAGTGCTTGCGCCCAGCGCGGCACGGACCGCCAGCTCGCCCTCGCGGCGAACCGTGCGCGCGAGGATCAGATTGGCAACGTTCGAGCAGGCGATGATGAAGACCAGGCCCGAGGCGGCGAGAAGGACGAGGAGAACGGTACGCGCGTCGGAAGTAATCTCGTCCCGGAGCATCCTGGCATCAATGCGGTAGCCACCGCTATCGGGATACGCATCGGCGTGGTCCTTCGTCATGGTGGCGTAAACGGTGCGCAACTCGGTGCGAGCCTGGTCGAGGGTGGCGCCGGGAGCCAGCTTGCCGAAGAGTTCGGTCATGCGGTGGATGCGGCCGGTGACCATCGTGGCGGAAAGATGATGCGGGCTGATGACCAGGTTTCCGATAATCTCCGTTTCCGCGGGATACGGCACAGATGGTTCAAGGACACCGATAACTGTGGCGGAACGATCGCCAAGGCTGCTGAGCCGAACGGTCTTGCCGATCACATCCGGGTCTTTTCTGTAAGCGGTTGACCAGAAACGATAGGTCAGCACGATAACGCCCGGGGCGTCGGCACCGGCGTCTTGAGGTCCCACGAGACGGCCGAGAACAGGACGCAGACCCATTACGTCGAAGTAGTTGCCGCTGACGACACCGCCGTGCACTACGCGAGGTTCGCCGAGTCCGACCATCGTAAAGTCCATCTGCGAGAAATCGCCGAACTCGCTCAGGGAGCGGACGCTGCCCTCGATATCCTTGATTTCGGGCACGGAAAACGTTGTGTTGTCCTGTCCCCCGCTGGGGGCGCTCTGGCGGATGTACACGAGCCGGTGCTCGTCACGGTTGACGAGCGGCTTCAGCAGCACTCCCCGCACCAGCGTGAAGATGGCCGCGTTGGCCCCGATGCCCAGCGCCAGCGTGAGAATCACAATGGTCGCCAGGCCTTTGCTGCGCATCAGTGAGTGGAACGCAACTCTTAGATCGCGAAAAAATGACATGTTTCTTCTCCTTTCGGCGTTTATAGCACCGCGCCTGCCAATAGAAAGTCTCACATTGTAAACCACTTACCACGGGCTGTGTCGTAGGGGATGGTCGTTTTTGGCAGCCAACGTCCAAATTCGGACACCGACCCGGCCATGATACTGATCATTCTTTTCCTCGCGGCCGGCCTCATCGCGAGGTATCCTTTCGCCGTCGCTGCTCGCTCCTCCTGATCATTTCGCGTATATCCGCCGCAGGACGTATCTCGATTGTTCCACAGTTCAACTTCACTCCCGGAGATTGGGAAATGAGCTGAATTGCGTGATTCAGATCTCGCGCTTCCAGCACCTGAATTCCACCCAATTGCTCCTTCGTTTCCGCGAACGGACCGTCTGTCACTGCAACCTTTCCGTCCTTCCAAGACACGGTCACCGCCGTGTTGGGGGGCTGAAGAGGTTCCTCGGCGAGCAACTGTCCGTTCTTCCGCAGTTCGTCGTTGTAGCTAAAACACTCGTCCAGCGTGGTGTTGCGCTCGCCCTCAGACATGTTTTCGAACTTGCCGGGCTCGAGATAGCCCAAACAGATGTATTTCATTGGGTCCTCCGTCAGAGACCGTGTAACACATCGACTGACGCAGTTGCCTGTCGCCAGTAAAATCCGACTTCGCGGGCTAGCCGGTGGCAAATGCTCGCCGAAGGGCAACCATCCACGATTCCGTGAATCGCTTCGAAACTGCGGCGTCGGGGACAAGCACATCGAAGCCGTGATACGCACCTGGAATTACCTGGAGTTCCGTCGGAACTCCGGCATTGATCAGGCGGCGGGCGTATTCGACATCTTCATCCACAAACAGATCGAGAGCGCCGACGCCGATGAATGCGGGAGGCAGTCCGGCGAGGTTTTCGACGCGCGCAGGAACTGCGCCTGCCGGAACCGTAGGCGAGCCGGCCGGGACGCCGAGGAAAGAAGTCCAGCCGAAACGATTCGAGCCCGCGTTCCAAACGAACTGTCCGACATACGGTGGAACTTGGCGAGTGCTGCCGGTTCGATCGTCGAGCGCCGGATAAATCAGCAGTTGAAATAGGATGGGAATTTCGCGGCGATCGCGCGCGGCAATGGCGAGTTGCGCAGAATGGCTGCCACCAGCGCTTTCTCCGCCTATGGCGATGCGCTTGCGATCCACGCCGAGCTCGTCAGAATTTTTATAAAGCCAGCGCAGCGCGGTGTAATTATCCTCGAGCGAGCCCGGGAAATGAGTTTCCGGCGCGAGGCGATAGTCGACCGAAACGACCAGGCATCCGCAATTCTGTGCCACCGCTTGCAGAAACGGATTGAATTGTCCGGCGAAGCCAGAGACGTATCCGCCGCCGTGAAAGTGCAGAAATGCAGGACGCCCTTTCGTGCCCGGAGCCGCATCGACCATCACCAGGCGCAAGTCCGGCGCGCCCAATGGCCCGGGTATGCGCCGTTCAAATGGCTGCGGCGCCGGCGGAGGCAGCGGAGGCACCGGCGGCCATTTGCGTCCGGCGGCGAGAGTTTCGCTGCTGAAGGACTGAGTGGGGAACGGGAATTTCTTGATTACGTCAAGCAACTCCGGATCGACCATGGCATAGGGGTCCTCTCCCGCTGCAGTCGCAGGCGCCTGCCGGGCGACGGCGGAGCGCAGCAATTCAGGCGCAATGCCGATCCCGATTGCCGCACTCAAACCGCCGCGAACAAAATCACGCCTTGTGAGCTCATTCATCCTTGACTCCCGTTTCTGAAATTGAAGTGTCCTGCCAGGGCATTCTTGCCGGGCTCGAGATAGCCCGAACAGTTGTATTTCATCAATTCCTCCACGACCCGACTTCGTCCGTTCTGCACAGAACGCGTTGTGTATGTGTTCGCGGGACCCGCCCTTGGCCGAGAACGCGAAGGGCGGGGCACCCCACCGCGTTGCTGACGCCAGCCAGATCAAAAAACCCGAGTCACCCGCCTTCCGTTGGGTCCTCAGCCCTGACCTAGCGCGGGGATCTGCGGGTTGTCGTCCGGGGTTCGCGCGAGGAACGCGCGCACCTCGACCGACGCCCGACAGGCGATGACAGCCTTGCGCCCCCACGCCAGTGCCTCATCCATGTTCGCGCATTTCAGCAGCCAAAAACCGCCTACGTGCTCCTTGGTCTCCAGGTACGGCCCATCGGTGATGAGCACCTTGCCGCCGGGCTGCGCTCGCAGCGACCTTGCACTGCTGGCGGGGGAGAGGCCGCCAGCGAAAATCCTGGCACCAGCAGCCACCATTTCTTCGTTGAGCACGTCGATATCGCGCATCATCGCTTCGCCTTCGAGGGACCCGTCGTAACCGTCGGGGTGGTGAATCGCAACTAGATATTGCGGCATTATTTCTCCTTTTCCCGTAACAGGCTTCGGGCCGGGCGGTTGCCCGACCTTCACTACATAGACGAAGGGCCGGACCGAAATTCGACAAAGCGCAAAGAGTTTTTTTATTACTGGCCCATCTCAGCGGCGGCGTTGTCGCCGAACTTCTTTTGGATCTCCTTTTGCGTCTCGGGATCGAAGTCGGTCAGGTCAAACATCCGGCGAACTTCGACCGTTTCGTTATCCCGGCCGGGGATGCGCGAGGCCCATTCGAGCGCCTCTTCGCGTGACTTCACCTGGATGATCCAGTAGCCGCCGACCACTTCCTTCGTTTCGGGAAACGGTCCATCGGTCACTTTCGACTTTCCGCCTTTGAAGGTGACGCGCGCGCTCATCGTCGCGGGCGGGGTCAGCCCGTCAAGCGCGAGCAGCACGCCGGCTTTCCCTAGTTCCTCGTTGTACGCGCCCATTTTCTCCATGTCTTTCATGTTGGGTACAAAGCCGGCTTTTGCGGTTTCGTATTCTTTCGGAAACATGATCATCATGAAACGCATTGTGTTCTCCTTGAGTGTCGTGCGGACAGCTTATCAGGGCCGCTACTATATAAGAGCTTGGACCGCGCTGGGTCTGGAAAGATGCGAGGCGCCGGGCGCGCGGTGCGGCTCTACTTGCTAGTCGAACGGAGTGATGCGAATCGACACGCGATTTGCAGATTTCTCGCGTAGCGTATCGCCCGCGAAATACTTTCTGGCGGGCCGGTTGCCCGGCCTTCACGATATAGTCGAACGGCCGCACCTGACTTCGACAAACCCTCCCAGAAATTTTACTTCTTCCGCGCTTTAAAACTATGTTTTGCGCGTGGCCATCTCGATCTCCGGCAGCGGGTCGGTTTCCGATCACGCGGGTGATCTCAACGGGTCGACGCAACACTAAGCTCTGGGTCACCTGTCGTTGAAAGCAAAGACCAAATTCGCTCGCTAGGGTTAGAACAGTCGGAATGCTGCCCTGGCTACGTTTTGACCGAGTCGAGCCAAAGAGACGGTTCTCCCGCGGAAGCATTGCCGAATCAATGCGCCGGATGGTGTTGCATCGACCGGTCGAACCGGCACTAACCGGTTAACAGCAATGGAAGAATTTCGGACAAGTAATTGGGATGGCTCGGCCCGTGCTATGATCCGCTTTCAGTATGAATACCCAGCAAGTAGAAGACTTCCTCGTACAACAAGCCACTGAACAAGCGATCCTCAAGAAAGTACCTCTCGCTGAGTCCGCGTCTGCGCGGTTCGATTGTCACTCTTATTCAAATGGGAGGAACCTATGTTCAACAGCGTACTCCCCGCCGCGAGCGAGCCGATCAGTGTGGTGGGTTCTCGGTGGCTATGGACAGCCCGGTGCTTTGCCTTGATTTGCACGATCGCCTTGGGCGTAGGATTTGTAGCTGAGGCTGCGGCGGATCAGAATGGGCTGGTAGCCCTAAGCTTTTTTGGTCGCTGGGGGTCGCTCAGCCTTGCACTGCTCTATCTTTTGTTCCGTAGGGGGAAGAATTCACTGGCATTTGCGCTCGGTCTGAGCGCGGCGACGCCTTTCATCACCCTGCTCCCACTCGCCTTGATGTTGTCCCGGTCGGGGCGCCATCTGGCTTTCTTCATCGCAGTGTTTAGCGGGATGCTGCCGCCGTTTGCCAATTTGATGAATGGGCTCCACGCACAACTTGCAACACTCGGGGCGTTGCTCCTTTGGCTCTTCAGTCTCTCTTTGGCGATGCTCGGGCTAAGCAGTATTGTCGCATTTCAGAAGATGGCGCGCGAGGCGAAGGAGACGGAGAAACTGCGCTGGGCCTTTCGCGGCGGAATGTGTTGCGCACTTCTCGTTTGGCTGATATTCACGCTTCTTGGTGTCTGTTTCGGGGGCTTCGGCATGTGACCTTCCTTACCCTGCGACCAGGCTCCTGACCCACTTGACCTCTGATCGCAGCCTTTTCTAGGCACGGCTCCGAGCTCGTTTGCAGACCTCGACATAACGGCATTAGAAGTACAATCCGTTTGAGGCGGCATTCTGACCTCGCTGACGTTACATCAATGACCGCCGGAAAGCTCGCGCGGCAGCCTAATATCCGCACCGGCTCCGCACGAGTATTTTTTTATTTCAACTCTTATTTCAGCTGGCGAATCCGCTCTTGCAGGAATTGCCGCTCTGGTTCCTGCTGGGTCAGGGCCAGAGCTTTCTCATAAGCGGACCGAGCCTCAGCTGTCCTGCCGAGCCTGCGGCACATATCGGCACGGGCGGAATGTGCCAGGTAATAATCGGCTAATTCGCCGTGTTCCATCACCGCGTCGATATGCGTCAGACCGCTCTCTGGACCGTCGCGCATGGCAATGGCCACGGCGCGATTCAGCTGCACAACCGGCGAAGGCTGAATTTGAGCCAGTTGATCGTAGAGCGCAACAATCTGCCCCCAGTCGGTCGCCGCGACCGATTCCGCCTCCGCATGAACGGCCGCAATCGCTGCCTGCAGTGTGTAGGAGCCGAAGCGGAGGGACTTCAGGGCTTTCTGCAGCAATGCCACTCCCTCCGCGATCTGCTCGCGGTTCCAGAGCGAGCGATCCTGGTTCTCCAGCAAAATCAGCTCTCCGGTCGGCGATGTTCTCGCAGCGTGACGCGATTCGTGTAGCAACATCAGGGAAAGCAGCCCGATGACTTCCGGCTCTGGCTGGAGTTCGCTCAGCAACCGCCCCAGTCGAATCGCCTCGCCGGTTAGCTCGGCCCGCGTTACTTCCGCTCCCGCCGCAGCGGAGTAGCCCTCATTAAAGACGAGATAGACGACCTGAAGAACCGCGCCCAGTCGCTCCGGCAATTCCTGCGGCGTCGGCACTTCGTAGCGAATCGGGGTGTCTCGAATCTTTGACTTGGCGCGCACAATGCGCTGCGCCAGGGTACGCGGAGTGATGAGGAAGGCCTTTGCTATCTCCTCGGTTGTCAGCCCGCACACTTCGCGCAAGGTGAGCGCGACGTGCGCTTCCGGCGCGAGAGATGGATGACAGCAGGTAAAAATCAGGCGCAGCCGATCATCCTCAAGGCTGTCCTCTTCATTGCGTGTTTCCGCAGAGCTCGATTGCGCTTCGAGATATCGCACGAGCTCGGCTTGTGACGCATCAAATCTTGCCCGGCGCCGCAGAGTATCAATGGCTTTGAATCGGGCGGTCGAAATCAACCATGGTCTCGGGTTGCCGGGCACTCCACTGCTCGGCCACACGCTTAGCGCAGCTGCAAAGGCTTCGTGCATCGCCTCCTCGGCAAGATCAAAATCACCGAGCAACCGGATCAGAGTTGCCAGGATTCGTCCCGAATCCAGGCGATAAAGGGAGTCGAGCAATTCGCGTATCTGCTCGGTGGAATGTTCGGGCATGACGACGACCTTAGCAAACCAGCTACCCCGAATCAATTTAGCAAACGGCGGGCTATTAAACGGCGAACCGATGCAAAGCGCCCAGGTTGTGACTCTGAAATCTGGACAGCAGAACGCTTCCTCGGTTGACTCAAAATCGCCAATGCACTTATTTGAACCACCTACAAGCTCAACACTACGGCGTTGCGGATTGATCGGGTGGCGGCCGGCCGCGGCATTTACTGGATCTGGAACGCGGCCTGGACGGTGGCGCTGACTGTGATTTTTTGGGGGCGCACGGGCGGGGGAGGCGGGGGTGCAGGAGCCGCGGCGCGATTCCCGTTTGCTGGCTCAGCCGATACCATGACGGATTCGGTGAGCGACGCTACTTGGTTGCCATAGTATTGCGCGACGCCGACTAGCTGGCGCACGTCGAGACTGGCGTAACGAATCGCGCCGACCTTTTGGTTGTTCTGTGCGAGCGCAGAAGTTGCGCGGCCTACCGCGTTTTTCATGGCGTTGGCGGCGGCATTTTCCTTGGCGTGCTCTTCGTCTTGCAGCGAATAGGTGAGCGAGCGGAAATCGACGATGCCGTCTTGCACCGCGCCGTCGAGGACCGGGCCAATCTGCGAAAAATCGCGGACCTTGAGCGTAATCTCTCCCTGCACGAAATAGCTTTTTGGCTTTTTATTGCGGTCTTTGTCATAGGAAGGGGTCAGCGTCAGCGCACCGGTGTAGATGTCTTCCCTTTTGAGGCCGCCCTTTTCGGCAACCGCCACAATGCGTTGCACGGACTGCGTCGCGGATTCGTAGGCTTTCTTCAGCTCTTTGTCCTGCGCGGAAATGTTGAAGGTGAGCGTGGCGAGGTCGGGATCGGTCTCGTAGCTCCCGTCGGCTTCGACCACTAAAGTGTCAGCGATGAATTTTACGTCGGGCTTTTGCTGCGCGCTTGCGGGGCGCGCCGGTGCGAGCCACAAGATGGCTAAGATTAGTGTTGGAACAATGCGCTTCATGTGCCCTCCGATTTTGCTGTGCCAATCGGGATATGCCAGACACCAGCTGTCTGCTCAGCTGGTTTGAGCGTGCCACAGCGGAAATGAAGGGCCTTAGGTTTTTTTAGATGTTCTTGCGCGAATCGTTATTGGCTGAATCTGGTGGGGGCACACCCTCCCACACTACCAAACAAACGCAGCTGAATTTCCGGGCGCCGCAACCTTCGGTTTTTGAAGGGTGCGAGTTTAGACGCGGCGTGGCGCAAGCCGCTTCGTCGAAGTTGAACCTCGCGTGCTGGGCCGGGAAGGCTGGACCACGCGGGAACAACGCAATTCCGCGCCGCGAAAATCAGAAGCCCAGAAAACCAAATGCCCAGAAACCGAAGAGCCCCATCCTTCCCAAAATGCGGGAAGGATGGGGCATCCGGTTCGTGTTTTTCAATTTGCGACGAGTCAGCCGCTGGCTGCGTTGCTGCGCGGCTGTCGGTCGGTTATTGAGCTGGCACGTTGATTACGGTGTTCACCACCGTGACAGAGGCGTTCAGCCCGATCGCTCTGCCGTTCAGTGTGCAGACCGCGGCGTTGCCGGGGGTTGAGAACGTGACGCCCATGGAAGCGATTATCGTCCCGACCATGGTGCCGCCGCCCGCAGGATTGATCGTGGCGGCGCTGCCTACCTGCCAAAACACGTTCTTGGCTTGCGCTCCGTTGATCAAAATCACATTGCGAGCAACGGCCGCATCACCCACGGTCAGCGAGCTGGCGGTCTGAAACACCCAGACGGCGTTGGTATTGCCTTGCGCGTCCAGAGTCAGATCCCCGCCGGTGATGAGAAACGTACCGCCCGCGGCCTTGTAAATGCCAGGAGGCAGTGTGAGGTTGGCAAGTTGTCCTGCGCCAGGATCGGTACCTCCGGGGCGCGAGGCGGGAGCAAGAGCAAGGTATGCCGCGTTGGCATCCGAGGCCGCCTGCGTGGCGATGGAGAAAGTGCTGGCGGTTCCTTCCTCCAGACACGTGCCATTCGGCGGTGGCGGGGCGGTGTCTATATTGCCGTTGACGAGCCCGATGTTGCTGCCGGTCTCGGTGTAGGTGCAGTCCACACCGTTATCGTGGAATCCGGTGACCAGTGTGGATGCGCCAGTCGTGCCGATGTCCCCGTTAATCACAGTGTTGATGCCCTGGTTGGTTATGCCCGCGCCGCCTCCGAAAGAACCGAACGTCGCAGCCGTACCCAGATTGGGCGCCAGCTGTTCGATCGTCGAGCCCGTCATGAAACTCCACGGATTCGAAATATTTCCAGCGGCCAGCGGATTGCCGGACACATCCTTCGCCGCGTTGGTAATCGTGGCGGTGTAGTTGGTGGTGGCGGTGAGATTTGCGTTCGGGGTGAAGGTGGCGATATCGCTGTTGACGTCGTAGGTTACGATTCCTGGGACGGACGCGCCGCCCGCTCCAGCCACGGCAACCGTGAACGTTCCCGGAGCCAGCACCGTGTTGGGATTCATCGCTTCGCTGAAAGTGGCGCTGACGGAGCCGTTGAGCGGAGCGGTGATTGACGCAGAGGCGGGATTCGTCAGAGTTATGGCTGGCGCTGTGGTGCTGGCACCAGCTCCGGTCGTAAAGCTCCAGACGTAGTTTGCGGCCAGCGCATTTCCAGTGAGGTCCTTCGCCGTGGTGGTGATCGTAGCGGTGTATTGCTTGGTGGCGGCGAGTGCGGCGCTGGGCGTAAACGTGGCGGTAGTGCCGGCATATTGAACCGTTCCCGGCACGGCTGCGCCACCTGCTCCGGCCACGGCCAGCGTGAAAGTTCCGGTCGTGGTGACTCCGGTTGGGTCCATGGCCTTACTGAATGTAGCCGTTACGATGGTATTCGTCGGGACGGATACTGCGGCCGATGCGGGAACCGTGGAAACGACTGTGGGTGGCGTGGTATTTGCATTGCTTCCCGTCGTAAAACTCCACACGTAAC
>Ga0209274_10002008_pt1 | contig 10186 bp, 4 predicted proteins | sample HubBroMetageREF1_FD_188343 | JGI IMG/M metagenome (GOLD analysis project Ga0209274, IMG submission 188343) | Reference soil microbial communities from the Hubbard Brook experimental Forest, New Hampshire, USA - Hubbard Brook CCASE Soil... | ecosystem: Environmental > Terrestrial > Soil >...
GAACGCCAGCCGCCGCCCGGCGATGTCGCATCCGGCGCCTCGGTGCCCGTGAGCCTGCGTTTCGCGCTGCCGCCCGAACCCGGCCACTACGACGTTTTCATCTCGCCCATGCGCGAGAACGTGTGCTGGTTCTACACGCTGGGCTGGCCCTTCTTGCGCGTAGAAGCGATCGTCGAAGACGGGCGCGCGCGCCTTGAACGCGTGCGCGTAGTGACGCTACGCACTATTCGGCGCGAAAGTCTGTTGCGCGCCGTGGGCCGGGCATTCACGCTGCCGATTTCGACCATCGCGCGAAACCGCAGCCTGATCCGCACCATGGTCCGCCGCGATATTCTGGGACGCTACCGCGGTTCCTTTGGCGGAGTGTTCTGGACCATCCTGAATCCTCTGCTGCTGATGCTGACCTACTTCTTCGTGTTCGGCGTGGTGCTGAAGGCGAAGTTCGGCGCCGATCCGAGCAAGACCCGCTTCGCTCTCTATTTCCTGGCGGGCATGCTTCCATGGCTGGCCTTCAGCGAGGCGGCCGGCCGCGCCCCCACCGTGATGATGGAGCATCGCAACTTCGTCAAGAAACTGGTCTTCGCGGTCGAAACCCTGCCCATCAACCTGGTGGTATCGGGACTGGTGACCGAGGTCTTCGGGCTGCTGCTGTTCGCCATCGGCTTGTTCCTGGCGCGTGGCGCGGTGCCGGTTTCGGTAGTCTGGTTGCCTGCGTTGATCGTGCCGCAGGTACTCTTCACTGCGGGCGTCTGCTGGTTTCTCGGGGCGCTCGGGGTATTCGTGCGCGACCTGGGACAGGTCATCGGCTTTCTGCTCACGCTCTGGTTCTTCCTGACTCCGATCTGTTACCCGGAGGCGTCCCTGCCCGCGGACGCGCTGGCGCTGCTCACGAAGAACCCCATGTACGTGCTGGTGCGCGGCTATCGCGCTATCTTTCTGGAGGGCCAGGCGCCCGTTTGGGGATCGCTGTGGAAGCTATGGATCGCGTCGGCGGCCGTGTTCATCCTGGGGTACGCGTGGTTCTACAAACTGCGCCGGTCGTTCGCCGATATCATCTGAGACCGAGCCATGCTGGCCAAGCTGACCGCCGCCCTGATCGCGTATGGACCCGCGGGCATCCTGGTGCTGGCATTCATCGATTCGGCCGGGATTCCGGTGGCCTCGGGCATGGACGCGCTGGTGATTCTGGTGGCTGCCAAATCGCCGACGCACGCGGTGCTCGCCGCATCCATGGGAGTGCTGGGATCGCTGATCGGCAACGTCGCGCTTTTCATGGCCGCCAGGACCGGCGCGCGCCGCTTCGTGAAAGACGTGCCGAAGCCGGGCGACAAGCGGCGCTTCCGCGAGTGGTTCGAGCGTTACGGATTGTTGACTATCTTTATCCCGTGCATGCTACCCATCCCGCTTCCCTTGAAAGTATTTGTGATTTCGGCCGCGGTCTGCGGAACGCCGCTGCGGACGTTCGTATCGGTGATCGTGCTGGCCCGGTCGATCCGCTACTTTGGGGAAGCGTACCTGGGGTTTATGCTGGGCGTGGGATCGGGACGTTACCTGCGCGCGCACACCTGGCATCTGATTGTTGGCGCGGTAGCGTTGTTCGCCTTGCTTTACGCGGCACTGATGCTGGTTGAGCGGCTCCGCAGCCGCGCGGATCTGCCATAATAGGATCGATGATCAATCAACCGTTCTTCCAGGTTGCATTGCCGTTAATGGTCATCATTCTGATCGCAGCGTTTACTGCGGCTTGGTCCAGCAACAAGCGGATTGATGAAATCAGCCGCCGACTGGACGACACGAATCGACGCCTTGATAACATCGAGCGGCGGTTTGATCGCCTAGAATCGGAGTTGATGAAGGCGCTGCTCTCTATCGATCATCGCCTTACGGTGCTGGAAGAACGTGGCTTGCCGCTTGTGCGCGGATAGTTCACTCCTCCCGCAACGCAGCCATTGGGTCGAGGCGCGCGGCGCGATGCGCGGGCAGATAAGCCGCGATTCCGGTCGCGATTCCCAATACCACTGCCGCGACCGCCAGCGGCACCGCATCGTCCGGCTTCACATCATATAACAGACTGGCCACCAGCCGTCCGGCGGCCATCGACGCGACGAGGCCGATGATCGTGCCGATAGCCAGCATCACCGCCACTTCGCGCAGTACCAGCCAGATCACCGAACCCGGCTGCGCGCCGAGCGCCATGCGAATGCCGATTTCAGCCTGCCGCCGCGCGACTCCGTAGGCAGTCACGCCGTACAGGCCGATCATGGCCAGCAGCAGCGCCAGCCCGCCGAAGAACGCGGATAACAGAGCCACCATGCGGGGTTGCAGCAGCGACTCATTCACCTGCGTTTCGAAGTTGCGGAACTCCAAGGAGATGCCGCGGTTCACCTCCCCGATCGCCGCACTCACCGCCGGAATGAAGGTCTCGACCGGGCGCTCGGTTCGGACCTCGAAGTTGACCCACGGCCACGGCTCGGAGTCCTGGGCACAGGCGACGTATACGGTCAGCGTCAGACCTTCGTCGACGGCTGCATACTTGGCATCTTTGACCACGCCGATGACTTGGTAGACGCCCTCCTTGCCGGGTCCCTCTGCGCGGATGGTCTTTCCGATGGGATTCGCGTGCCCGAAGAACTTGCGGGCAACCGATTCCGTAATCAGCATCACCTTGGGCGCGCCGGCATCGTCGTGCGCGGAGAAATCGCGGCCCAATAACAGCGGCTGGCGCATGGTCGCGAAGTATCCGGGCGAGACGCGGTTGAAGTAGACCAGCGTATCGTCTTTGCCATTTGGCCTGTAACCCTCCGGAGACACCGTGCTGTCCCATTGTCCCCGGCCGATGGGCGTCATTACGGAACTGGAAGCCGATTGCACGCCGGGGACGCCGCGCAGGCGTTCCACGATTTCCCGATACATACGGGGGCGCTGTTCTTTGGGGACGTTGGTCTGCATCATGTCGGCTCGGACCAGAAGAACGTTGTGAAGGCTGAAGCCCAGGTCGATTGTGAGCAGATTGCGAAGCGTGCCCAGGAACAGGCCGGCGCCTACCAGCAGCATCAGCGATAGCGCGACCTGTCCGGTGACCAGAGCGCTGCTCAAGCCGAAGCGGCCTCCCGCCATGCCGCGTGCGCGCTCCTTCAAGGCATTGTTCGGCGAGACGCTGGTTGCGCTAAGGGCCGGCGCGAGGCCGAACAGCAGCCCAGTCACAATAGCCACGCCCATCGTAAAGGCGAGCACGCGCAAATCCGGCGCGGTGTCGAGTTGGAGTTTGCTGCCGGTCTTCGACAGGAAGCGGACCAGCAGGCGGCTTCCCCAGACGGCAAAGAACAATCCTCCCATCGCGCCCAGTATGGAAAGAAGCAGGCTCTCCGACATGAGTTGACGCACGACGCGACGGCGCGCCGCGCCGATGGCCATGCGGATGGAAACCTCCCGCTGGCGGGCGGCGGCACGGGCCAGCAGCAGATTGGCGATATTGGTGCAAGCGATGAGGAGCACCACGCCGACCACGGCCATCAGCGTGAACAGAGCCTTGCGGTACTGAGTGCCGGTATCCGAGAAACCTGTGGCGGCGGCGCGCAAGGCGAACGATCGCTGCAGGTATTGCTTCCCGCCGTAATACGTGGAAAGCGTGGCGCGGTTCACCTCCGGCGCCAGTGCCTTCATTTTGGTTTCCGCCTGCTGTAGAGTCTCGCCCGGAAGGAGCCTGCCCAAAATGCGCAGCCACCACCAATCACGGTCGGCCAACGCGCTGGCGTCGGTGCGGAGGATCGGCTCGCATCCGATGGGGATGGCGACATCGTACGGTGTATCGACATCCAGGCCCGTGAACCAAGGCGGCGTCACGCCGATAATCGTGAACGGGTGCCGATTCAGCCGGATGGTCTTGCCGACGATATCGGGATCGCTCGCGAAATGGCGTTTCCAGAAGCCGTAGCCGATCACCGCCACCGGCCCCGCGTGGCTGACACCGTGGATATCGTCATCCGGCGTGAACACGCGGCCGCGCATGGCGGGCACCCCGAGGACGTGGAAGAAATCTCCGCTGGCCCACAGGCCTTCCGCGAAATGGCTCTCGCCGCCTGCGGCCAGATCGAAGCGATCGGTGCTGTAGGCCAGGGTTCCCGAGAATGCCTGCTGATGATCTCGCACCTGCTCCCAAATCGGGTTGGTGAAACTGACGCGCAGGGGGCGCGTAGGGTCGGGACGGGGAGAGCCTAGCTGCACGAGGCGTTGCGGATCTTCGACCGGCAGCGAGCGCAGCATCACGGCGTTGAGGATGCTGAAAATGGCGGTGTTTCCGCCGATGCCGAGCGCTAACGACAGAACCGCCGTGGCGGCGAAGCCGGGACTGGAGCGCAGGGTGCGGAGGGCGTAGCGGGTGTCTTGGACGAGGGTTTCGAGGAAGGGCCAGATCCAGACCGCGCGGCTGGCTTCGGCGAGTTGGGTCAGGTTGCCCAGCGAGCGGCTGGGGGATTGGGAGATCAGGTCGCGATGCAAGCGTATCTCGTCGGCCAAGTCCTGTTCTTGGCGCTTCCGGTTCAGAAGATATTGCAGTCGGCGCCGTAATTCTCCCACATTCACTCCTCCCGCAACGCGGTCATAGGGTCCAAACGCGCGGCGCGATGGGCAGGCAGATAAGCCGCGATCCCGGTTGCGATTCCCAATACGATCGCCGCGACCACCAGCGGCGCCGCATCGTGCGGCTTCACGCCGTAAAGCAGGCTGGCGACCAGCCGCCCGGCGGCCAGCGACGCTCCCAAGCCGATTGCGGTGCCGATGGCCAGCATTGCGGCCACTTCGCGCAGCACCAGCCAGACGACCGATCCCGGCTGCGCGCCCAGTGCCATGCGAATCCCGATTTCGGCCTGCCGGCGCGCGACTCCGTAGGCAGTCACGCCGTAGAGGCCGATCATGGCCAATAGCAGCGCCAGTCCGCCGAAGAACGCCGATAGCAGGGCTACCATGCGGGGCTGCAACAGTGAGTCGTTGACCTGCGTTTCTAAGTTGCGGCACTCAAGCGAGATGCCGCGGTTGACTTCGCCGATGGCTGCGCGTACAGCGGGAATGAAAGGCTCGACCGGGCCTGCGGTGCGGACCTCGAAATTGACGTCCGGCAAGCTACGCTGGTCCTGTGCGCTAGCGAGATACACCGACAAGTGCGGGGTTTCGTCGACCTCCTCATACTTGATGTCCTTTACCACGCCGATCACCTGGTAGGCGTCATGCTTGCCGGGAGTGCTCTCCGTGCGAATGGTCTTGCCGATCGCGCCGGCGGATCCGAAGAAGCGGCGGGCAGCCGACTCGCCGATGACCATGACTTTGGGTGCGCCGGCGTCGTCACGCGCGGAGAAATCGCGGCCCAACAGCAGCGGCGTACGCATGGTCGCGAAATACCCGGGCGAGACACGGTTGAAGTAGACGATGGTGTCGTCTTCTCCTTTTGGTGTGTACCCTTCGGGCTCGATGAAGTTGTTCCAGACTCCGCCGCCGATAGGTGTCATGGCGGAACTTGAGGCCGATATCACCCCGGGAATGACGCGCAGCCGATCCAGGATTTCGTCGTACATCCGCGGGCGTTGATCCTTGGGAATATTGGATGCCATGGCGGCGGCGCGCACCAAGAGAACATTGTGGCGGGTGAAGCCCAGGTCCGTACCTAACAGATTGCGGAACGTGCCCAGGAATAGGCCTGCGCCCACCAGCAGCATCAGCGATAGCGCCACCTGACCGGTGACCAGCGCACGGCCCAGACCGGATTGGCCCGCCGCCATGCCCCGGGAGTGCTCCTTAAGAGCGTTGTTGGGCGAGACACTGGTGGCGCGCAAGGCGGGGGCGAGTCCAAATAGAAGCCCGGTGAGGACGGCCATGCCTATGGTGAAGACCAGCACGCGCAGATCCGGGGCGGTGTCGAGTTGGAGCTCACTGCCCGCCCGGGACAGGAAGCGGACCAGCAGTTGGCTTCCCCAGACGGCGAAGAGCAAGCCGCCCGCCGCGCCCAATACGGAGAGCAGCAGGCTCTCCGACATCAACTGGCGCACGACGCGGCGGCGCGGCGCGCCGATCGCCATGCGGATGGAGATCTCCCGTTGGCGAGCCGCCGCGCGGGCCAGCAGCAGGTTGGCGATGTTGGCGCAGGCGATCAGGAGCACCATGCCGACTACCGCCATCAGCGTGAATAGGGCCGAGCGGTACTGGCGGCCGGTATCCGAGAAGCCCGTGGCCGCGGGGCGCAGGGCGAATTGGCGGCGCGGGTCGTTCGCACTCCAATCCCGGGGAAGCGCGGCGCCATATACTTCCGGCGCGAGCGCCTTCATCTTGGCTTCCGCCTCTTGTCGCGTCTCGCCAGGCAGCAGCCGGCCCAGAATGCGCAGCCACCACGAGCTGCGGGAGTCCAAGTAGCTGTGATCGGTGCGCAGGAGCGGCTCGCATCCGATGGGGATGGCGACATCGTAGGCCGTGTCCACATCCAGACCCCGGAACCACGGCGGCGTGACGCCGACGATGGTGAACAGGCGCCGGTTCAAGCGGATGGTCTTGCCGACGATGGCGGGGTCGCCCGCGAAATGCGCCTTCCAGAACGCATAGCTGATTACTGCGACCGGTCCAGAATGCCCGCCGCCGCGGACGTCGTCGTCTGCGTTAATGACGCGGCCGCGCACGGCGGGAACGCCGAGTACGCGGAAGTAATTGCCGCTCACCCAGAGCCCTTCGGCGAAATGCATCTCGCCGCCCGCGGCCAGATCGAAGCGGTCCGTGTCGAAGGCCAAGGTTCCGGAGAAAGCCCGTTGGTGGTCGCGCACCTGCTCCCAGATCGAGTAGGTGACGACCGGACCATAAGCGCTGCCTTCTGGGGCGGCTACGTGCACCAGACGCTGCGGATCTTCGACCGGGAGCGAGCGCAGCATCACGGCGTTGAGGATGCTGAAGATCGCCGTGTTCGCGCCGATGCCGAGGGCCAGGGAGAGGATGGCGGTAGCGGCGAAGGCGGGACTGGCGCGGAGGGTGCGCAGAGCATAGCGGATGTCTTGGGCAAGCGTTTCGAGGAACGGCCAGATCCACACGGCGCGGCTGTCTTCGTGGAGCTGGGTTACATTACCCAGCGAGCGGCCGGGAGATTGGGAGATCAAGTCGCGATGCAGGCGTATTTCGTCGGCTAGATCCTGTTCGTGCTGCCTGCGGTTGAGCAGATATCGCAAGCGACGCCATAGTTCGCCCATATTCACTCCTCTCGCAGCGCGGCCATGGGGTCGAGGCGCGCGGCGCGATGTGCGGGCAGATAAGCCGCGATTCCGGTCGCGAACCCCAATACCACCGCCGCGATAGCCAGCGGCGCGGCATCGTGCGGCTTCACTCCATATAGCAGACTCGCCACTAGCCGCCCCGCCGCCAGCGACGCGCCCAGTCCGATCGCCGTGCCGATCGCCAGCATCGCAGCCACTTCGCGCAGCACCAGCCAGATCACCGAACCTGGCTGCGCGCCGAGCGCCATGCGTATGCCAATTTCAGCCTGCCGGCGCGCCACTCCGTAGGCGGTCACGCCGTACAGCCCGATCATGGCCAATAGCAGCGCCAGCCCGCCGAAAAACGCCGATAGCAGCGCTACCATCCGAGGCTGCAAGAGCGACTCGTCCACCTGCGTTTCGAAGTTGTGAAACTCCAGGGAGATGCCCGGATTCTCTGCGCCGATGGCCGCCCGGACCGCCGGCACAAAGGCCTGCACCGGGCGCTCCGAGCGGATCTCGAAGGTGACTTCGGACCACGGCTCCGCGTCCTGCGCACATGCCACGTAGGCCGACAGGAGCCGGTCTTCGTTGACTTGCTCATACTTGGCGTCTTTAACCACGCCAATCACCTGGTACGAATCTTGCTTGCCGGCTTGAGTTTCCGCGCGGATGGTCTTGCCGAGAGGATTAGCCTTTCCAAAAAACTTACGGGCCGCCGACTCGTCGATCAGCATCACCTTTGGGGCGCCAGCATCGTCGTGGTCGGAGAAATCACGGCCCAAGAGCAGCGGCGTGCGCATGGTGGCGAAGTATCCGGGCGAAACACGGTTGAAGTACACCAGAGTGTCGAATTTCCCCTTTGGCGAGTAGCCCTCCGGCGACACGATGTTATTCCACGTGGAGCCGCTGATAGGCGTTAACACGGAGCTGGAAGCGGATTGTACGCCGGGGATGTCGCGCAAGCGCCCTACAATCTCGCGGTACACGCGCGGGCGCTGCGTTCTCGGAACATTGGACTGCAGCATGCCGGCCTGGATTAGCAGAATATTGTGGCGGCTGAAGCCCAGGTCGGTACTCAACAGATTGCGCAGCGTGCCCAGGAACAGGCCCGCGCCCACCAGCAGCATCAGCGACAGTGCGACTTGGCCTGTCACCAGGGCCCGGCCCAGACCGAAGCGGCCCGCCACCATGCCGCGCGCATGCTCCTTCAGGACGTTATTGGGCGAGACGCTGGTGGCGCGCAATGCCGGCGCCAATCCAAACAGCAGCCCCGTCAGAACGGCTACGCTTATCGTAAAGGCGAGCACGCGCAGATCCGGCGCGGTGTCGAGCTGGAGTTCGCTGCCGGTCTTCGAAAGCAAGCGGACCAGCAGGCGGCTTCCCCAGACGGCAAAGAGCACGCCGCCCAGCGCGCCCAATATGGAGAGCAGCAGGCTTTCCGACAGGAGTTGGCGCATGACGCGGCGGCGCGCCGCGCCGATCGCCATGCGAATGGAGATCTCCCGCTGGCGGGCGGCGGCGCGGGCCAGCAGCAGATTGGCGATATTGGCACAGGCGATGAGCAGCACCAGGCCGACCACCACCATCAGGGTGAAGAGCGCCTTGCGGTACTGCGTTCCTGTCTCCGAGAAGCCCGTGGCGGCGGGACGCAGGGCGAACGTGCGCTGCAAGTATTGCCGCTGGCCGTCCGCGTCCCAATCCGTGGGAAGCGTAGCGCGATTGAGCTCGGGCGCCAGCGCCTTCATCTTAGCGTCCGCCTGCTGGAGAGTCTCACCCGGCGCGAGACGCCCCAGAATGCGCAGCCACCACCAGCTTCGGGCGGCCAATGCGCTACGGTCGGTGTGCAGGATCGGCTCGCACCCGATAGGAATGGCGACGTCAAAGTGCGTATCGACATCCAGTCCGGTGAACCAGGGCGGCGTGACGCCGATGATGGTGAAGGGATGCCGATCCAGCCGGATGGACTTGCCGACGATGCCGGGGTCGCTTGCGAAATGCCGCTTCCAGAAACCATGGCTGAGCACTGCCACCGCTCCCGCATGCCCGCCGCCGTGCAGATCGTCATCGGCCGTGAAGACGCGTCCACGCATGGCCGGCACGCCGAGGACGCTGAAGTAATCGCCGCTGACCCACAGACCTTCGGCGAGATGGCTCTCGCCGCCTTCGGCCAGGTCGAAGCGGGTGCCGCTAAAGGCCAAAGTTCCCGAGAAGGCTTGCCGATGATCGCGCACCTGCTCCCAGATGGGGTTGGTGAAACCGACCGACAACGGGCTGGTGCCGCTCGAATCGGGAGAGCCTAGCTGCACCAGGCGCTGCGGATCCTCCACTGGCAGCGAGCGCAACATCACGGCGTTGAGGATGCTGAAAATGGCCGTGTTTGCGCCTATGCCGAGGGCCAGCGATAGAACGGCGGTGGCGGCGAATCCGGGATTGGCGTGCAGGGTCCGCAGGGCGTAGCGGGTATCTTGGGCTAGGGTTTCGAGGAACGGCCAGACCCATACGGCACGGCTGGCTTCGTGGATCTGGGTTACGTTGCCGAGCGAGCGGCCCGGAGTATGGGAAATCAAGTCTCGATGCAGGCGCATCTCGTCGGCCAAGTCCTGTTCGTATTGCTTCCGGTTAATAAGGTAGCGCAACCGACGCCACATGTCGCCCATTTGCATCTCCTGACATAGTTAGACTATGCCAGATTCGGTTCGTTAGGTCAAGGCTTCGGAAATCCGGTTGACAAAGGCGCTTCTTTCCTCTGCGGCAAACGCTTCAATCTTCGGCCGCCGCGGGAATGATGGGGCGTGCCGCTTGGCTGAGCCTCGCCCTATACTCCTTCCGAACCTTCCTTGGAATATTCAGTTCCCTTCCGGAGTTTTTCTTGAGGCAGACGATCTCGCTGTGAGAATAGTTGAGATCAAGTGGTTCATGCCTCAGGTCGAAGTCGAGTATCCTGCCATCTCCGGTCTGCAGCT
>Ga0209274_10002011_pt1 | contig 10177 bp, 7 predicted proteins | sample HubBroMetageREF1_FD_188343 | JGI IMG/M metagenome (GOLD analysis project Ga0209274, IMG submission 188343) | Reference soil microbial communities from the Hubbard Brook experimental Forest, New Hampshire, USA - Hubbard Brook CCASE Soil... | ecosystem: Environmental > Terrestrial > Soil >...
GGCCTGGTGGTGCACCCGGGCGCGGGCAACCCGCGGCACACGCTGCAAAATGCGCTGCTCGCGCTTGATCCGCGGCTGGTGCTGGTACCGCGCGCCGGGCTTGTGCACCGGCTCGACAAGGACACGAGTGGACTGCTGGTGGTGGCGCGCACCCCCGAGGTGCATACGGCGCTCGTCGCCGCGATGGCCGCGCGTGCGATCGGCCGCGAGTACCTGGCGGTATGCACCGGCGTCATGACCGCCGGCGGCACCATCGATCAGCCCATCGCGCGGCACCGCACCCAGCGCACCCGCATGGCGGTGCGAGCCGACGGGCGCGAGGCCGTGACGCACTACCGCGTCGTCAAGCGCTTCCGGGCGCACACCCTGGTGCGCGTCGAGCTTCAGACCGGCCGCACGCACCAGATCCGCGTACACCTCGCGCACGCTGGATTTCCCCTGGTCGGCGACCCGGTATACGGCGGGCGGCGGCGGATTCCCGCGGGCTGCTCGCCGCAGCTGGCCGCGGAACTTGCGGCGTTTGCGCGCCAGGCGCTGCATGCCGCGCGGCTTAAGCTGCATCATCCGGTGACGGGGCGTGAGATGGCCTGGGAAGCGCCGCTGCCCGCCGACATGCAGCACCTGCTCGCCGCGCTCGAGAAAGATCGTTCGTGAATACGGTGCAGGTGGGCGCCGGGGCGGCGCCTGAGATCCTGGTGCCCGACTGGCCGGCGCCGCCGCGTGTGCGCGCCGCGTTTACGCTTCGTTCGGGCGGTATAAGCCTGGCGCCGTTTGACTCTCTGAACGTTGGCATCCATGTTGGCGATGTGCCCCATGCCGTGCGCGAGAATCGCCGCCGCGTACGCGAGCGGCTGCAACTGCCGGCAGAGCCTGCGTGGATCGAACAGGTGCACGGCACCGAGGTCGCGGATCTCGACGCGCCTGTCATGGGTGCGACGGTCGGCGGCACCGCGGCGGACGCGGTCCTCACCCGGCTGCCGCGGCGGGTGTGCGTGGTGCAGGTCGCGGACTGCCTGCCGGTACTGCTTGCAGCCCGGGACGGCTCTTGCGTCGCGGCCGCGCACGCCGGCTGGCGGGGGCTCGCCGCAGGCGTGCTGGAAGCCACGATTGAGCGGTTCGGCACAAGCTCTGCGCCACTCATTGCGTGGCTGGGTCCGGCGATTGGAGCTGCGCACTTTGAAGTGGGCAGCGAGGTGCGCGACGCCTTCGTCAGCCGCGACTTAGGTGCAGCGGCGGCATTCAGCGCCAATCCGCGCGGCCGCTGGCAATGCGATCTTGCCGCGCTGGCGCGGCGGCGGCTCGCCGCGGCGGGCGTTACCGCCGTGTTCGGTGGCGAGTGCTGCACCTACGCCGACCCGTCCCGCTTTTTTTCCTTCCGCCGCGACGGGGTGTGCGGACGGATGGCGGCGCTGATCTGGCTCGCTGGTTAGCCGGATGACGAGTGTGCCGCTGCTCTTATGGATCATCCTGTTCGCTGCCTTCGGTGGCATCGCGAGTGCCGCGTTCGCCGTTGTATTCCTGTGGGTCCCGGAAGAGCGCAGCGCGCGCATCCTGCCGCACTTCATCAGCTTCGCGACCGGCGCGCTCTTAGGCGCCGCGCTTCTCGCCTTGCTGCCGGAAGCGATCGAGAGCGCAGGACCTGGTGGGGCGCATGCGATCGGGCTCGCGCTCGTGATCGGACTGGGTGTTTTCTTCGTCATCGAGAAGCTGGTGCTGTGGTGGCACGCCCATGCCCACGACGAAGATGGCGGCCCAGTGCACCATGATCACCGGGAGCATGCCTCCGGCGTGCTGGTGCTGGTGGGTGACAGCATCCACAACGCACTCGACGGGGTGCTCATCGCGTCCGCCTTTCTCACCAGCATGTCGCTGGGTGTGGTAACCACCTTGGCGGTCGCGGCCCACGAGATCCCGCACCGCGTCGGGGACTTTGCCATTCTGGTGCGCGCGGGCCTCTCGCGCCCCCGGGCCCTGTTCTTGAATCTGGCTACCGGACTTGCTTCGGTGATCGGCGCCATCGCGGCGTACTACGGCCTGCGGGGCGCAATGGGCGCGCTGCCCTATGCGCTGGCCTTCGCGGCCGCCGGCTTCCTTTATATCGCGGTCGCGGGACTCATACCCGGACTGCACCGGCGCGCCGACCCGCGCACCAGCGCTATCCAGGTGATCCTCATCAGCGCAGGGATTGCCGTGATTGCATTCGCCGGACAGTTGACTCACCAGTAGGTCGGCGCGAGGCTAGTGGACGCCGCAGCCCCTTGAATGGACTGCGCTTTGTCCCCACAAACCGATCATCCCAAGTCTGAGGCGGAACGCCCATGCGCATGGACAAACTCACCAGCCGCTTTCAGCAGGCGCTCGCCGATGCCCAGTCCCTGGCGCTTGGGCGCGATCACCAGGTCATCGAGCCGGCGCACGTCATGCTGGCACTGATCGATGCGTCCGGCGGGTCGGCGCGCCCATTGCTGATGAAGGCGGGCGCCGACGTCAACAAGCTGCGCGCGGGACTCCTGGCGCTGCTCGACGGCCTGCCGAAGGTGGAGGGCGCACCCGGCGAGGTCCACGTTTCCAACGACCTGAACCGCATCTTCAACGTCACCGACAAACTCGCGCAGCAGCGCGGCGATCAGTTCATCGCCAGCGAGCTGTTCGTGCCCGCGGCCTTCGAGGACCGCGCGCTGGCGCGTCTCTTCAAGGAGTCGGGGCTGGTACGCGGTGCTCTTGAGAAAGCGATCGACGAGGTGCGCGGCGGCGAGAAAGTCGCGGACGCCAACGCCGAGGAGGGCCGCCAGGCGCTGGAGAAATACACCATCGATCTCACCGCGCGCGCCTCATCCGGCAAGCTCGATCCGGTCATCGGGCGCGATGATGAGATCCGCCGCACCATCCAGGTGCTGCAGCGGCGCACCAAGAACAACCCGGTGCTGATCGGCGAGCCGGGCGTCGGCAAGACCGCGATCGTCGAAGGCCTCGCGCAGCGCATTATCAACGGCGAGGTGCCGGAGGGTCTGAAGAACAAGCGCATCCTGGCGCTCGACATGGGCGCCCTGATCGCCGGGGCCAAGTTCCGCGGCGAGTTCGAGGAGCGCCTGAAGGGCGTGCTCAACGATCTTGCCAAGCAGGAAGGCCAGGTCATCCTCTTTATCGATGAGCTGCACACCATGGTGGGCGCGGGCAAGGCCGAAGGCTCCATGGACGCGGGCAACATGCTCAAACCCGCGCTGGCGCGCGGCGAGTTGCATTGTGTCGGCGCGACCACGCTTGATGAGTACCGCAAGTACCTTGAAAAGGACGCAGCTCTCGAGCGGCGCTTCCAGAAGGTGCTGGTGGATGAGCCCTCGGTGGAGGACACCATCGCGATCCTGCGCGGCCTGCAGGAGCGCTACGAAGTGCACCACAAGGTCGAAATCACCGATCCTGCGATCGTCGCCGCAGCCACTTTATCGCACCGCTACATCGCCGACCGCCAGCTGCCGGACAAGGCCATCGATCTCATCGATGAGGCCGCCGCGCGCATCCGCATGGAGATCGACTCCAAGCCCGAGGCGCTCGACAAGCTCGACCGGCGCATCATCCAGCTGAAGATCGAGCGCGAGGCGCTGAAGAAGGAGAAGGACGAGGCTACGCGCAAACGCCTGGCGACCCTCGAGAGCACCCTGAGCGCCCTCGAGAAGGAATCCGCTGACCTGGAAGAGATCTGGAAGTCCGAGAAGGCCTCGCTGCAGGGCACCGCGCACGTCCGCGAGGAACTCGACCGCGCGCGCCTGGAGCTCGAGGCCGCGCGCCGCGCCGGCAACCTGCAGCGCATGGCCGAGCTGCAGTACGGCAAGATGCCTGAACTCGAGAAGCGCCTCGCGGCGGCGCAGCTGGCCGAGGACAAGGCGCCGACCCTGGTGCGCAACAAGGTCACCGAGGAGGAGATCGCCGAGGTGGTCTCCAAATGGACCGGGATCCCCGTGTCCAAGATGCTGCAGGGCGAGAAGGAAAAGCTCCTGCATATGGAGAGCGCACTCGCCAAACGCGTGGTCGGCCAGGACGAGGCGCTGCGCATCGTGTCCGACGCCGTGCGCCGCTCGCGCGCCGGGCTGGCCGATCCGCGCCGTCCGAACGGCTCGTTCCTGTTCTTAGGTCCCACCGGCGTCGGCAAGACGGAGCTGTCCAAGGCGCTCGCCGAGTTCCTTTTCGACACCGAAGAGGCCCTCATCCGCATCGACATGTCGGAGTTCATGGAGAAGCACTCCGTGGCCCGCCTCATCGGGGCGCCACCGGGGTACGTCGGCTACGAAGAGGGCGGCTATCTCACCGAGGCAGTGCGCCGCCGGCCGTACTCGGTAGTGCTTCTTGATGAGGTCGAGAAGGCCCACCCGGACGTGTTCAACGTGCTGCTGCAGGTGCTGGACGACGGACGACTCACCGACGGACAGGGGCGCACGGTCGATTTCCGCAACACCGTCATCATCATGACCTCCAACTTAGGCTCGCAGGTCATCCAGGAGTACTCCGGCGAGAAGAACTACGCGCGTATGAAGAGCGCGGTGATGGAGATCGTGCAGCAGAACTTCCGCCCCGAATTCATCAACCGCATCGACGACATCGTGGTGTTTCATCCGCTGGGCACCAAGCAGATCCGCACCATCGTCGACATCCAGCTGCTGTATCTGCGCAAGCGCCTGGCCGAGCGCAACATGGACATCAGCCTCGATGACGGCGCGCGCGACCTCCTGGGTGAGGCGGGCTTCGATCCGGTCTACGGGGCGCGGCCGCTGAAACGGGCGATCCAGCAGCAGATCGAGAACCCGCTGGCGCAGCGCATCCTGCAGGGCGAATTCGCACCCGGGGACCGCATCCGTATCGGGGTCCACGATGGCGCGCTGACGTTCTCGAAAACCGACGAACACAAGGCCCAGAGGGGCTGAAGCGGGCGGACGCACATCGCGGCCAGCGCAAGGCGCCTGTTCGTTATACTCAGCGCCGATCCGACACGCCACGGACTGACAAGCAACCCATGCCGTTCTACGAATACGAATGCCAGGCCTGCAAGTACTACTGCGAGGTCATGCAGAAGATCTCCGATGCGCCCCTCACCAAGTGTCCCTCGTGCGGCAAACAGCAGCTCAAGAAGCTGCTGTCGGCGCCCGTGTTCCGCCTCAAGGGCGCCGGCTGGTACGAGACCGATTTCAAGTCCGACAAGGAGAACAAGCGCAACCTGGTCGGTGCCGACAAGGAAGAGGCGGTGAAGAGCGACGCCAAGGCGCCTGAGGCGAAGGAGGCCAAGCCAGAGGCGAAAGAAGCCAAGGAGCCCAAGGAGTCCAGGGAGGCGAAAGACTCGAAAGGCTCGAAAGACTCAAAAGATTCCAGGACGCCGGAGCCAAAGTCTGGCACTGCGGGCAGGGCTGCCTCAGGAACGGCGCGCGCGGTCCGCGTCTCCAGCAAGGCGACGCGCAGGCACAAGGCTCCCGCCCGCAAGCCGTCCCGTAAAGGCCGGCGCTGAAGGTGCAATGGTAGAGAGCACGCGTAAATGGGGCCTGCGGCGTTACCTGGTCGCCGGGGTGCTCGTGTGGCTGCCGATCCTCGCCACCATCTGGGTGGTGAGTTTCATGCTGCGCATCATGGATCGCACCCTGTTGTTACTGCCGCTCTCTTATCGTCCCGAGGCGTTGGTGGGATTCGCGCTGCCGGGAGTTGGCGCGGTGCTGGCCTTCATCGTGCTGCTCCTGACGGGCCTGCTGGTAACGAATCTCATCGGGCGGCGCCTGATCGTGTGGGGTGAGGAGTTTCTTAACCACATCCCGGTGGTGCGCACGGTGTACGGGGGCGTCAAGAGCTTCACCGAAAGCGTCTTTTCGCAGTCCAACGCTTTCCGCAAGGTCGTCATGATCGAGTACCCGCGCCCGGGCGCCTGGAGCATCGGTTTCATGACCGCGGAGGACGTTCCGGAGGTGAGTGACAAGCTCGGCGAGCCGCACGCCGCGGTGTACATCTCCGTGGCTCTGAACGCTACGGCGGGATATCTGGTGATGGTGCCGCGGCGACAGATCATCGACCTCGACATGTCGGTCGATGCGGCCATGAAGATGATCATCACCTGCGGGGTGGTCGTGCCGCCCGCTGCGGCCCCGAAGGCGCAACTGGTAACACCGGCAGCCTGAGGCTTGCGCTGGCAGGGCGCCGCGTGCGGGGATTTCAGCCGGTTGCGGGGGGGCGGGCGCCTACGTAACATCGCGCGCCTCATGCGTTCACATTACTGCGGACAAGTTAACGAGCAGCTCCTCGGCCAGGACGTCACGGTCGCCGGTTGGGTGCATCGCCGGCGCGATCACGGCGGGGTCATATTTGTCGATCTGCGCGATCGGGAAGGACTGCTGCAGATCGTGTTCGACCCCGATGCCAGCGGGGTTTTCAAGGAAGCCGAACGGCTGCGCAACGAGTTCGTGGTCAAGGTGACGGGCAAGGTGCGCGCACGGCCCACCGGCACCGTCAATGCCAATCTCGCTTCCGGACGCATCGAGGTGCTGGCTGCGCAGATCGAGGTGCTGAATCGCTCGGAAGCCTTGCCATTCCAGCTCGACGAGCAGGTCGGCGAGGAAGTGCGTCTGCGCTACCGTTATCTTGATCTGCGGCGCGACGTCATGAGCCAGCGCCTGCGCCTGCGCCATCGCCTGACGCGTTCCATGCGCGGCTACCTTGATGCCAACGGCTTCATCGATCTGGAAACCCCGATGCTGACCAAGGCGACCCCGGAAGGCGCACGCGACTACCTGGTGCCGAGCCGTACCCACCCGGGCAAGTTCTTCGCCCTGCCGCAGTCGCCGCAGATCTTCAAACAGCTGCTCATGATTGCCGGCTTCGACCGCTACTACCAGATCGTGCGCTGCTTCCGCGACGAGGATCTGCGCGCCGACCGACAGCCGGAATTCACGCAGCTCGACATCGAGACATCCTTCCTCTCCCAGGACGACATCATGGGATTGATGGAAGGACTGGTGCGCCATTTCTTCCAGGAGGTGCTGGACACGGCGCTGCCGGCCCCCTTCCCGCGCATGACGTACGCCGAGGCCATGCGTCGCTACGGTTCCGACAAGCCCGACCTGCGAAACCCGCTGGAACTCGTCGACGTCGCGGACCTGGTGAAGGACTGCGACTTCAAGGTGTTTGCGGGGCCTGCGAAGGATCCCAAGGGCAGGGTTGCCGCGCTGCGCGTGCCCGGCGGCGGCGCCATGCCGCGCTCGCAGATCGATGAATGCACCGCGTTCGTCGCCCGTTATGGCGCGAAGGGGCTCGCATACATCAAGGTGAACGAGGCTGCCCGCGGACGTGATGGCCTGCAGTCGCCGATCATCAAGTTCCTGAGCGATGCGGCCCTGAGCGGGATCCTTGAACGCACGCACGCCGCCGATGGTGATCTGATTTTCTTTGGCGCCGACAGCGCCAAGGTGGTGAGCGATGCCCTGGGGGCGCTGCGCCTGAAGGCAGGCGTGGAGCTCAAGCTCGTCGCTGGCGGCTGGCAGCCGCTGTGGGTCGTCGATTTCCCCATGTTCGAGTGGGATCCGGACGCGCAGCGCTGGGTAGCCATGCATCACCCCTTCACGGCGCCCAAGAGCGACGATCCGGCCGCGCTGCGCGCAGCTCCGGGGGAGGCGCTGGCGAAGGCCTACGACATGGTGCTGAACGGCTCGGAGATCGGTGGCGGCTCGGTGCGTATTCACCGCCAGGACATGCAGTCGACGGTGTTTGATCTGCTGGGGATCGCCACCGAGGAGGCGCAGAAGAAATTCGGCTTCCTGCTCGATGCCCTGAAGTACGGCGCGCCGCCCCACGGCGGTATCGCCTTCGGGCTCGACCGGCTCGCCATGCTCATGACCGGCGCGGACAGCATCCGCGAAGTGATCGCATTTCCCAAGACGCAGACGGCGGCGGATCCGATGACGGATGCGCCGACCGAGGTGAGCGAAGCGCAGCTGCGCGAACTGCACGTGCGGGTGCGCGTCCCGCCGCCATCTTGAGCCGCCCGCCGCGGCCGCCCGCGACCTTCGCGAGCCTGCAGCCGTGACGCACGTCATCTACGTGCACGGCCTGTGGATGCCGGGGGATGAGTCTTTGATCCTGCGCCGCCGCCTGGCCCAGGAATTCGACCTGACCCTGCACTCGTTCCGCTATTCGGCCGCGTATTCCACCATGGCCGCCACCACGGCGCGCCTCGAGAGCTTCGTGCGCGGGCTGCAAACGCCGCAGGCGCATTTCGTCGGTCACAGCTTAGGCGGGCTCGTCATCCATCGCTTTCTTGAGCGCTTTCCCGATCAGCCGCCGGGCCGCGCCGTGTTTCTCGGCACGCCGTGCGTGGCGAGCCGCGCGGCCGAGCAGGCGAGCCGCTTCCCACCCGTGGCGCACCTCATGGGACTGTCGGTCGCAGAGGAGCTGTTGCAGCCGCGCGAGCGACGCTGGACGCATGCGCGGGAGCTGGGGATCGTTGCCGGCACCCAGGCGATCGGTATGGGGCAGCTGCTCGCGAACTTCGATGAGGACAACGACGGCACCATCGCGGTCAGGGAGACGCGCATGCCCGGCATGCACGATCACATCGCGTTGCCTGTGAGTCACTTAGGCATGCTGATGTCGGCGCGCGTCGCGCGTGAGACCGGCGTGTTCCTGACGCAGGGGCGTTTCTCGCACAGCTAGAGGCCAGCGGCGGCGACCCCTGTTACGAGTCCTCCAACAGACGGCGCAGGGAATAGAGCGCCGCGAGCGCGGCCTTCGGCGAGAGTTCATCCGGGTCGATGGCCCGCAGCGCCGCGCGCAGCTCATCTGGTGCGGCCCGGCTCGCCGCGCCGAACAATGCCAGCTCAGTCTGCGCCGCGGGCGCCTGCCCGCTGGCCGCCGCGCGCCCGCGCTCGCGCTCGGACTCCAGGTGTTCAAGATAGCGGCGCGCCGCGCTGATCACGCCCACTGGTACGCCTGCGAGCTGCGCCACCTGCAGCCCGTAGCTGCGGTTGGCGGGTCCGTCCTTCACCGCGTGCAGGAACACGATGCCGTCGCCGTGCTCGGTCGCGTCCAGGTGCACGTTGGCACAGCCTTCGACCTCGGTGGCAAGGGTTGTGAGCTCGAAGTAATGCGTGGCAAAGAGCGTAAATGCACGCACCCGCGTGGCGATGTCGCGCGCCATGGCCCAGGCGAGCGACAGCCCGTCGAAGGTGCTGGTGCCGCGCCCGATCTCATCCAGCAGTACCAGGCTCCTGGCAGTCGCGTTGTGCAGGATGTTGGCCGCCTCGGTCATCTCCACCATGAAGGTCGAGCGTCCGCCGGCGAGATCATCGGCCGCCCCGATGCGGGTAAAAATGCGATCCAGGGGACCTAACACCGCGCGCTCGGCGGGCACGTAGCTGCCGACGTGCGCGAGCAGGGCGATGAGCGCTGCCTGGCGCATGTAGGTCGACTTCCCGCCCATGTTCGGGCCGGTGATGATGAGCATGCGCCGCCCGGCATCCAGCAAGAGATCGTTCGGCACGAAGGGCGCATCCACGAAGCGCTCGACGACCGGGTGACGACCGCCTGCGATCTCCAGGCGCGGTTCAGCAGTCAGTTCCGGGCGTACCCATTCGAGTGCAGCGGCGCGCTCGCTCAGGGCCGCGAGCGCATCCAGCTCCGCCAGCGCCGCCGCGCTCATCTGCAAGGGACCCAGAGTCTCGATGAGCTTTGTCAGGAGCTCCTCGTACAGCTGCTTCTCGCGGGCCAGGGCCCTGTCACGGGCGCCCAGGACCTTGTCTTCAAAGCGCTTGAGTTCCTCGGTGATGAAGCGCTCGGCTGATTTGACGGTCTGGCGCCGCACGTAGTCCTGCGGCACGTTCGCGGCGTCACGCCGCGCGATCTCGATGAAAAACCCCTGCACCCGGTTGTAACCGAGCTTCAGTCCCGACAGTCCGGTGCGCTCGCGCTCGCGCTTTTCAAGCTCGAGCAGGAATTCATCGGTATGTGTGGCGATCCGTCGCAGCTCATCAAGCTCTCGGTCATAGCCTGGCGCGATGACATCACCGTCGCGGACCAGCGCCGCCGGCTCTGCGGCGATGGCCGCCGCCAGCAGGGTTACCACCGCCGCGTGCTCGCTGCAGCGCGCGTGCAGCTCCTGCATGAGCGGTGAGTCGAGCGTGGCGAGTGCGGTGCGCAGCGCCGGCAGTGCTGCGAG
>Ga0209274_10002012_pt1 | contig 10171 bp, 9 predicted proteins | sample HubBroMetageREF1_FD_188343 | JGI IMG/M metagenome (GOLD analysis project Ga0209274, IMG submission 188343) | Reference soil microbial communities from the Hubbard Brook experimental Forest, New Hampshire, USA - Hubbard Brook CCASE Soil... | ecosystem: Environmental > Terrestrial > Soil >...
GTGTTCCCGTTGGCACGGAGAGCGGGCGCTGCCCCAGCGCGCTGGCCGAGAATTGGAAGAATCCGTCAGTTCCTGGCCCCGGCACCGCCTTTGCATAGGGGTGCCCGTCCGAAGCTCCGTGGATCCGAATACCGCGGTGGTTTCGCCGAGGGTCGCGGGTCCGGTATCGGCGGGGTGGTCCGGTCGTTCGGCACCCTCCCTGGAACGGGGAGCCTTCAGGACAGCGCTCTCGTCGCGCCATTCCTCGGGCCGCCAATGGCCGGCGTCGTTCCTTCGCCTCAGGCGATCGGGACCCAGAAGACAGTGGTGAGACGCCGCTCGAGAGCCCCGGTATGGTTCTCGGGCGAGCAGACATAGACATCCCCCGGTGCCCCGCGAACCTTTCCGGGAAACTTCGACTGGACCTTCTCGATAAACAAGGGAAACGCCCGGGCAATACCCGAGTAGGGCCCCTGAAACACGAACCACGCCACTCGGCCCTCGACGTGGAGCCAATCCGGGAGGATGCCGGTCTGGATCTCTCCATTCGCCAATCGGTCGAATTCCCGATGGGCTGCGTCGCAGCTCGCCATAGAACGGGCAGTCACCGACCGTGTAAAAGGGGCGCGTCGGTGGATACCGAGAGACGGAAATTGGGTCCGGTTCTCGCGCGCGCAAGCGGCTATGCGACCTGCGCGCCGCAGTTCGGGCAGAACTGCTCGCCCGTAGCGACCGGCATGGCCGTGCCGCAATGGGGGCAACGCATCCCCTTCCCCGGCGCGAAGGTCGGACCCAGGATTCCCGCGGGACGCTTGGGCAACGCTGCACGGGCCCTCTGCTGCGCGTCGCGCATCCTCTGCTCGCGCAGGACGGAATCCGTGACCTTCTGCTGACGATCGAGATGGTCCGCCATCGCCTGGACGAACCGTAGTGTGTTCAGGGGGTCCTTCACTCCGATCCAGTCCACCCCATTCAAATCGACGCCCACGCCGTTGCCTTCCGAGCCGGTCGGGGACCTCCCGTACACGATCTCACCGTATCCAAACAGACGTCCCGATTCGCCCTGTCGAAGCCGGACCACGTGCTCCCGAGTATGGGCGAATTCGATCAGTTCTCGCGATAGAAGGCCGGTGGAGGTCATCGCCCGCTTGTCGGTCAGCGCGAAGGAGGTGCGAGCCCAACGGAGGGCGCCCAACAGCACGAGGACCATCGGGACCGCGATGAAGATCAGCAGGAATACGAGCTGAACCGAAGCGAAGTATCCGAATCCGAGTTCGGACAGAAACAAGGCGTAGACGACGAAGCCCACTAGGAGGTACACACTGCCGATCGAGATGTACGCGAGCACGCTGGGCCGCGTTTCGTAGATCAACGTTTCCCCGGGGGCGAGGTACCCGCGAGGGAAACAGTTGGGAACGGCAGCCGCCGGCCGCGGGCTCACGGATGAGCTGGCGACCTGCACCGATGCGTTCAATCTGGCGTCGCCTCCTGGGCGATCCGCGGACCTTCAGAAGGAGGGCGCCTATAGGCAATTCCCCATGGAACACACGGCCGTGAGGGAGTCCGTGACCCGGGACGGCCGACTCGGCTCCCCTGCCCGGCGGTAGGTCACTCGATCCACTCGTCCGAAGGCGCCCACTGACGAGGACTCGAAATCTTCCGACGCGCGCCCCGTGCCGCGCGAGGAGGCCGCGCACCGCCCCGCTTGCTTCGGAGCAGTAGGCCGACCGCCAAGAGGGCGCCGACCGCCACCGCGGCCCCCGCCGCGTAATAGTAGAGTGGCGGAACGACTCCGGAGCCAGCGGATGTGCTCGCAAATTGGATCATCGCCGGCGTGCCGGCCTGGTCCACCAGGAGCGCGCCGGAGAACGGATTCGAAGCGTACCCCGGGGGGGCCGAGACCACGAACAGATGGCTCCCGTTAGGCTCGGAGAAGGTGATGGAACTCGTGGTGGAGCTTTCGGTCACTCCGTCCAGCGTCACGGACCAATAGGCCCCACCCGGCAATCCCGTTTCCGTAAATGTGACGGGGTACATCACTTCGGAGAACACCAGGAGCGGCTCCGTCACCGGAGCACCGATCACGAGCACCGACCCGTTGAGGGGCATCGTCGATTCGGCCCACCCGGAAGGTCCGGGAATCGAGTAGGCATACGTTCCGTTCGGTTCGAGGAAACTGATCGAACCTTCGGCTGAACTCAGAGTAGTCCCGTTCAGCGTCACCGACCAGGAGGGCCCCGTGGGAGGGTTCTTCTCGTCGAACGTCACATCGTACACGACCCGGCCGAAGTCCATCGTCAACTCCAGAACCGACCCACCATTCACGATCACGGAGCCGACGTACGGAAGCGTCGACTGGTGCCAACCGGACGGACCCGCGACGGAGTAGGCATAGGTGCCGTCGGACTCGGAAAAGGCGATCGAACTGCCGTTCGAAACCTGGCGCGTACCCTCCAACGTCACCGACCAGAAGGCCCGCGCGGGGAGCCCCGTTTCCGAGAAGGTCACGGCATATTGTCCCGGGACATAGACCAGGGTCGGCTCGATCAGGGCCGCCCCGTTCACGAGCAACGCTCCGGAGTACGGAAGCGTATGCTGAATCCATCCGTCGACCGGAGAGATCGAATAGGCCTGGCTGCCGTTCGTCTCGTTGAAAACGATCGAGTCTCCCGAGGAGGCCGAACCGACCGTGGTCCCCTCGAGGGCTCCGTTGACGGTCACGCCCCATCCGGTCCCGTTCGGCAGACCCCGTTCGAGGAAGGTCACCGAGTAGGTCACGAGCTTGAACGTAACGTCCGACGCGGCGACCGCTCCGTCGACGGCGACCTCCCCGCCCGGGGAGGAGTAGGTCTTGTCGCTGGTGGAAACGGTGTACCCGTAGGTGCCGTTCGGTTCGCTGAAAAGGAGGGCCCCGGCGAGAGACGAGAAGTGCGGTCCGTCGGTGACGTTGACCCACCATTCCGCGCCCGCCGGCAACCCCGTCTCGGTCACGGTCACGGCATAGGCCACCTCCACAAAGGCGAGGGTGGGTTCCGTAACGGATTGGCCAGAGACCGAGAGTGATCCGAAATACGGCAGCGCCGTCTCGTGCCATCCCGCGATTCCCCCGATCGCGTAGGAGTAGGTTCCGTTCGGCTCGTAGAAGGTGAGCGACGCGTCGTTCGAATCCTCCGTCGTCCCGTTCGACATGACCGACCACGGCGTGCCGGCGGGAAGGCCCGTTTCCGAGAAGGTCACGGCGTAGGTGGACTGACTGAACTCGAGGGTCGGTTCCGTCACCGGGGACCCGCTCACCACGACGGAACCCGCGTTCGACATGGTGGTCTGGCTCCAGCCCGGGGCTCCGTCGATCGAGTACGCGTAGCTCCCGTTCGGCTCCCAGAAGGTGATCGCAGTACCCCCGGACCCGACCAACGATCCGTTGAGGCTCACGGACCAGAGGGTGCCAGCCGGCAAACCCGTCTCCGGGAACGTGACGGCGTACGTCACCAAGGAGAAGTTGACCGACACCGCCACGGCCGAACGACCGACGTTGAACCCCCCACCGGGAGCCGCATAGGAGCTGTCGACCGTGGAGACGCTGTAGGAATGGTGCCCGAAGGACTCGTTGAACGACAGGTTGGTCGTGTTGGAAGAACGGCTCTGGCCCCACGTCATATTGACCCACCACTCGGTTCCCGACGGGAGGCCCGATTCGGTGAACGTAATCGGAGTCCCCCAATGCGACCAGGCGGACGAGAGCGGAGGGGAGGAGGCATTCCCGGAATCTCGGGCCGGATGGGCGGAGGAAATGTCCCATGCTCCTCCGGAGGTGACCATGGTCACGACGAGCACCGTGGCCGCGATCCCAAGGAGGTTCGAATGACGGCGGTTCATGGCCGAGTCGGAGGCGCGATAGCCGACATTTGAAGGTTTACTTTATCGAAATTGAGCGCTCCCGCGCCCCCGAAGGGGCGGGACGTTCGCACCGCCGTGACGAACCCCCTGCCCGCAACGGGCGTTCCGGACCGGAACGGCGCGGCCCGAAAGTATAACGGGGCCGCAGCCTGCGGAGCGCCGGGGAGGGGCAATGAACGCAGTGGGATGGGACATGATGGCCGCCTGGCGCGACCAGCGCATGGGGGAAACCGGGGACCTGTGGCACCGGGCGATCATCGACCCCACGCTTCTCTCGGTCATCGGGTCGGTCCGTGACCTACGCGTCTTCGAGATCGCGTGCGGGAACGGCTACCTAGCGCGACGGTTCGCTGCGGACGGGGCCCGAACGGTCGTCGCGGTCGACGCGTCGGTCCCCACGCTCGCCACGGCGCGGGCTCGGGAGGCGAAGAACCCGCGCGGAGTCCGATATGAGGTCCGAGATGCGTCTCATCTGGAGGACTTTCCGACCGCGTCGTACGACCTCGTCGTGGCGAACATGGCCCTGATGGACATCGCCGAGGGCGAGAAAGCGATCCGCGAGGCCGCCCGTCTCCTCGCCGCCGGAGGTCGATTCATCTTCTCGATCTGCCACCCGTGCTTCGACACGAACGACCGATCGATGTGGGTCGTTGAACGGGCGCAGACCGCCGGAGGCGCGTTTACGGACACGGTGTGGCGCAAGGTCAGCGCCTACCGGGTCGAAGGCGTACAATCGGTTCCTTGGCAGATCTCCGAGACCGAGACGGTGGTCACGGACTCCTACCACCGGACCCTGTCGACGTACTCTCGATACCTCCGTTCGGCCGGACTGGCGATCGCCCGCCTCGAAGAGCCGACTCCGTTGCCCGAAGCGCTCGACGGCAGCCCTCAGGGCCGGTTCATGCAACAGATCCCGCTCCACCTGGTCGTGGAAGCGAGGAGGCTCGGGGACTCGGCCGCTCGGGTCCCGGGCCGGGGGCCCGACCGCGGATCGGACCTCAGCCCACCGGCGTCGCGAAGGACGGCACGTAGCTCTCCGCGAGCCGTCCGACGATCGGGATCTCGTGGCCGCAGGCGCGACAGCGGTTCCGCGCATCGAGATTCCAGCCCTGGATCGTGAAGCCGAAGCGACGTACGGCCACCGCGCCGCACCCCGGGCAGTACGTGTGCTCGAGCCGGTGCCCCCAGACGTTCCCCAGGTAGGCGTACACGAGCCCTTCCTCTTTCAGCACTGCATGCAGCTTCTCGAGGGTCGAGATCGGGGTCTCGGGCAGGTCCATCATCTTGTAGTCGGGGTGGAACCGAAGCAGGTGAAACGGCGTCTCGGGTCCGAGCTCGTCGACCACGTACCGAGCGAGCTTTCGGGTGGCCTCCACGGAGTCGCCGACTTCGGGTACGATGAGGTCCGTCACCTCCACGTGGACTCCGCGCTTCTGCAAATCTCGCATCGTCGAGAGGATCGGCTCGGGTCCTTTCGCCGTGATGTACTTGCGGAGGAACCCGGGTTCGCCGCTCCCCTTGAAGTCGACGCTCACGGCATCGAGGTGCGGTCCGAGCAGATCGACCGCTTCGGGCGTCATGTACCCGTTGGTGACGAAGTTCGAGAACAATCCGGCCCGATGGGCCTCGCGCATCACATCGAGCGCGTACTCGATGAAGATCGTCGGTTCGTTGTAGGTGAACGTGATCCCGTCGCAGTCGTACCGCTGCGCGCCCTCCACGGCCGCCTTCGGCGAGAGGGGGCGGCCCGAGACCTCGTGCTCCTGGGAGATCTCGGAGTTCTGGCAGTAGAGGCAGCGCCAGTTGCAGCCGACGGTCCCGATGGAGTAGACCCGGGCGCCGGGGTGGAAGTGGGACAGGGGCTTCTTCTCGACCGGGTCGACTTGGACCGCGGCCGCCCGGCCGTACGAGAGGAGCACCAGCTGGCCCCCCTCGTTCTTGCGGACGAAGCAGAAGCCGTGGGAACCCTCGGGGATCGTGCAGTACCGCGCGCAGGCCGTGCATCGGACCTTCCGGTCCTCCAGCGGTTCGAACAGCGTCGCGAGGTGCGCGGGGACAGCGGTCACGAACTCCTCCCCCGTAGTACGCCGCGGGGGACGAAGAAGTCTGGCCTCGCCGTCGGCGGTCGAGCCGAAGGTTCATCTTCCCGTCGGCGTCGTCCCCATCGATGGCGGAGGCAGCGCATCGGAACGACGCGAGCACCGAGGCGCACGCGGTCGAAGATCGCGTCGGCCGTCGCCTGACCCCTCCGCCGGAGTTCCTCGAGAAGGTCGCCCAGGTGCGGACGGAGCTCATCCGGCGCGTGGAGGAGGCGGCCCGGGCCCGCTCCAGTCCGCTGGTGCGGGCCCTGGTGGCGGGCAGCGCGGCCCGCGGGACGTTCCTCACCGACCGGCTCGACGTCGACCTCTTCCTCCTCTTTCCGCCCGACCTGCCCCGCGACCGACTTCGGGAGGAGGGGCTCGCACTCGGCCGAGCCGTGCTGACGAACACCGAGACCCGCTACGCGGAACACCCGTACCTGCGCGGCGAGTTCGACGGATTCCGCGTGGACGCCGTGCCCGGCTTCGCGATCACGGACCCGTCCCACCCGCTGTCGCCTGTCGATCGGACCCCGTTCCACCAGGCGTACCTCGCGGAGCGAGAGACCCCCGAGATCGTCGGCCAGGTCCGGCTCGTCAAGCAATTCCTCCGTACGCTTGGGGTCTACGGCTCGGAGGCGAAGACCGAGGGATTCTCCGGCTATCTCGTCGAACTGTTGGTACTCCAGTTCGGGTCGCTGCGGGGACTCCTGCAGGCGGCCCGCTCCTGGCGGCTGCCCGTGCGCCTCGGCCCACCGGGCGCGGATCCCCCTCGCCTACCCGCCGACGTTGCGCTGATCCTCGCCGACCCGGTCGACCCGAACCGGAACGTCGCGAGCGCGCTGTCGCGGCGGAATCTCGCGCTCGTGGTCCTGGCCGCGTCGGCGTACCTCGACCTGCCGTCGGACCGGTGGTTCGAGCCGCATCCGCGTACGGGACTCTCGCGCCCGGACGCCCTGGCCCGCGTGGCGGAGCGTTCGAGCCACGTGTCGGTGGTCCGACTCCCGCGCCCGGACCTCGTGGACGACACGCTCTATCCGCAGGTCCGGAAGGCCGAGCGGGCGATCGCGGACGAGGTCGCCCGTTCCGACTTCGAGGTGCTCGCCTCGTCCAGCGTGGTCGCGCCCGACCGCGTGCTGATCCTCCTCGAAGTCTCGCACTCCCATCGCTCGGCCGTTCGACTCCAGGACGGCCCTCCGCCGGGTCTCGACCGGGTCGGCCACTTCCTCGGAAAGTGGACGGCGGCGGATGCCCCCGTCCTCCAGGGCCCGTACGTCCGAGCCGACGGGAGTCTCGGAGTGGAGACCCGGCGTACCGAACGAGACCTCGAATCCGTCGTCCGCTCGGTGCTGCCCCGTCTCGCGCTCGGGAAGGACCTGACTCCTCCCGACCCCGCCCTGGTCGAGGTGCACCCCCTCGCGGGGGCACCGGATTCGCCGGCGCTCGCCGAAGCGCTCCGCGAGCTCTTGGGTAAGCGGCTCCCGTGGCTCGAGCGGAGCTAGAGCAGGCTCGGGACCAGGTCGAGCAGGACGAACCAGAGCGCGAACCAGCCGAAGAACTCCATCGCGATGAGCCCGGCCCAGTCCCCCTTTGTGTAGAGCGACGACAGGGTCCGCAGACGCTGGATCAGGAACGGGCTGACGACGATCAGCGCGGCCCCGAGGATGAGCGGAACGAACCACGGGAGCCCCGAGACCGAGAGCGCCCAGGAGAGCACCCCGATCGCCAGCGTGATGATCCCGGCGAGGAGCAGCCCCATCCCGAGCTCGAATTCCTTGGTCGCAAACGCGGCCTCATCGAACGGGGGGAACTCGAACGCCGCGGCCTCCTCCTCCTCGAGCTTGCGGCGCGCCTTCTTCGCCATCGCCTACTCCGCCCGTGCCGCGAGGGCTCCGCGGTAGAGCTGCTCGGCGTGATAGGAGCTCCGGACGAGCGGTCCGGCCTCCACGCCGGCGAAGCCGAGGCGGATCGCCGCGGACTTCCAGCGGGCGAACTCCTCGGGCGGTACGTACCGTTGGACGGGCACGTGGGAGAGGCTGGGTCGGAGATACTGACCCAAGGTGAGGAGGTCGACGCCCGCGGCCCGGAGGTCGGCGAACGAGGCCTCGAGTTCTCGGTCCCCCTCTCCGAGCCCGAGCATGACCGAACTCTTCGTGACCAAGTCGGGCGGCCCGCGCTCGCGCGCGCGCTGCAGTACGCGAAGCGATCGATCGTAGCCGGCCCGCCGGTCCCGGACTCCCGGGGAGAGGGAGCGGACGGTCTCGAGGTTGTGCGCCAGCACGTCCGGAGGCTCGGCGAGGAGCGCGGCGATCGCTTCGTCGTTGCCGCCGAGGTCTCCGATCAACAGCTCGACGAGCACCGAGGGGGCCGCCTCGCGGATCCGCCCGACGGTCTCCGCGAGCAGCGAAGCCCCCCCATCGGGCAGGTCGTCGCGGCAGACCTGGGTCAGCACGACGTAGCGGAGCCCCCACGATCGCACGGCCTCGGCCACCCGCGCCGGTTCGGTCCGGTCGACCGCACCGTTCGGCCAGTGGGTGGTCACCGCACAGAACCCGCAGCGCCGGGTGCAGTCGGTTCCGAGGAGCATGAGCGTCGCCGTACCGGCCGACCAGCACTCGGGGAGGTTGGGGCACCGTGCCTCCCGACAGACGGTGCCCAGCTGGAGGCGGTCGAGGAGACCCCGGACCTCCGGGTAGAGCTCGCCACGGGGAGGCCGCGTGCGGATCCACTCGGGCAATCGCTGGGGGGGCGGTCCGGGGAGGACCGCCGCGATGCGGCTCGACACGTCGGACCGACCGGAGGTCTCGCTTTAGGCTTTGCGAGCGCGGCCGCCGCCGGTGCGCTCCTCGAGGAGCGTCGTGAGCAGGCTCGCGGGCAGTTCGTCCATGCCGACCTGACTGGACTCGCCGGACGCGCCCGCGTCGAGCGTAACGAGCCCGTCCCGCTCCAGTTCCTTGAGCGTGCGCCAGAACGTCGTCCGGCTCATCGGCGGCGCCCCCAGTTCCTCGACGAGCGCCGCGTGCATCGAGCGGAGCTTCTGGCTCGGCACGGCGACCCCACGCCGTTTGAGTGTCCGCGTCAATGCGAGGAGCACGCCGAGCTGGTTGACGCTGAGCGCCTCCAGATGGGATTCGGTCACGGTCGGAAGGAGCGACCCCTTTGCCCGCCGAACGTGCTCTCCGGAGATGACGTCCTCCCCCGCGTCGTCCGCGGCGTGCGCCGCCCCCGCGAGCACCTCGAGGGCGAACCGTGCGTCCCCGCTCGCCGCCGCGATCCGGGCGATCTGGTCGAGCACGTCCCGGTCCACGCTCCCGGGCCGAAGCGCGAGCCGCGCGCGTTCCTCGAGGATGTCGGTCAGGGCCGCTCGGTCGTACGGAGAGAGGGGGAGACGATGCGTCACGCCGAAGCTTGACCGGCTGGGCGCGTCGAGGAACGGGAAGAGATCCTCGGACGCGACGAGGACGAGGGAGATCGAGCCGAGCTCGACCTCCCGGGATCGGGACAGAAGGTACACGAGCTTCGTTTCCTGCCGCACCAGAGCGGACGCTTCGTCCAGCAGCACGACGAGGTGCTGGGGATTCCGTCGCGTGCCCTGCTCGAAGACATCCATCATCTCCGACAGGCTGTATCCCCGGTCCGGGAGCGACACCTTGACGCTCCGCAACAGGTCGAGCATCACGGTCCGGTCGCTGGCCCGTCGCCAACAGTTCACATACGCCGAACGGACCGAGAGGTCTCCGAGTCGTCCTGCACGCTCGAGGTCCGCGGCGAGCCGACGGACGAGTGCCGTCTTGCCGCTCCCGACGCCGCCCGTCACGAGACAGTGATAGGGGAGGCCCTTCGCGAGTCCCTCGCGGAACCGCTTCGTGAGCAGCGCGACCTCCTTCTCCCGGTGGACGAGCCGGGGCGGGAGGAACGACGGGTCGAGCGTCTCCTCCTTGAGGAGGATACGAGACGAGGAGGTCATGGAGTTCTCTCCCGGACGAGGCTCGGCAATATCACCTTCGCCGTCGAGCGGGGCTCGCGCCGCCCGGTCGTCGAGCGTTCGGCGGCGCCGCGACCAGCAACGCCTCGACCTCTCGCACCGCGTCCGCCGTCGGTCTCCGGGCATCGATGAGGATCCACCCGTGCTGTCGGGCCAACGCTCGGTAGGCGCGCGCCACGCGACGAAGGATGCGAAGCCGCTCGAGCGGACCCCGGCGCGACGCCCGGAGCTT
>Ga0209274_10002015_pt1 | contig 10164 bp, 12 predicted proteins | sample HubBroMetageREF1_FD_188343 | JGI IMG/M metagenome (GOLD analysis project Ga0209274, IMG submission 188343) | Reference soil microbial communities from the Hubbard Brook experimental Forest, New Hampshire, USA - Hubbard Brook CCASE Soil... | ecosystem: Environmental > Terrestrial > Soil >...
ATCGTGTGGGTGAAATCGTACTTGCTGCGATACGCGGTCTGGCCGAGGGCCTCGATCTGTTTCAGCTTCTGGCGCCTCAGTTCGTAAATGTTCTCGTCGAATGCCAAGTGAGTCCTTTAACAGGGAATTCGCCTTACTGGCGTGGAAGACGATGCAACGTTGACACGCGATTATAATCGGCCTCGCGACTTTCAGGAGGCAACATGGTACTCGCTCTTGACCAGGCCGCTCGGATAATGTTCGGTGGCCACGTGACGGAGCCGCACATCACCCGGCAGTGAGCCGAAGAGAGGGATTCCTTCTCCAATGAGCACCGGTACGCGGGTGATGATGAGGCGTTGAATCAGGCCGGCGCGCAGGAACCTTTGAATGGTGACGCCTCCATCGACGTAGAGGTGCTGGGCGCCACTGGCGGCGAGTTTCGCAACGATCTCAGCCGGAGGTCCTGACATCTGCTCCACCACTCCGCGCGCCGCCGATAAGTCGAGAGGCCGGCTGCTCAGCACCACCACGCGCTTCTTTCCATAGGGCCACTCCGGAAAAGCCAGAACGGTCTCGAAGGTCTTGCGGCCGATGACCAGCGCATCGACCCCGGCAATGAACTCGTCGTAGCCGTGAGGCTCGCCGCCGCCTTCCGGGAGAAAGTCGAGGGCTCCGTTCGGTCGAGCGATGAAGCCATCGACGCTGGTTCCGATAAAGACAGAGATCTTCATCGCTGACTCCTTGCCGTTGCTTGCGTAGATGCTTCTTAGTATAAACAGCGCCCCCCACGGAGGGCTGGGGGAGGCGTTGACTGGTACCTTGGTATTCTGATACGTTGGTACACATGATCGAGGATCAAAAGCTGCTGGTGGAGCGGGTGCAGACCGGGGTGCGGATGGAGAAACGGCTGCTTAAGGTGCTGAAGGCCTTTGCCGAGTACCACGACATGACGCTCGGCGATCTGCTGGAGGGCATTGTTCTGCATGCCTTTGACGGGAAGACGCCGTTCAGCGCGGCCTCGCTTGAACGCATACAGGAGTTGAAGCGGTTTTACGACTTTGACCTCGATTCCGGCGCCAGCCATCGTTTGAAGGAAATCAAGGCGAAACCGGGGCCGGGGCGGAGGAGGGTTGTCAGGAAGTAGCGAAGGCTGGCAGCGGACAGCTGTGAAGTTGGCTGGCAAGTACCAGCGCCTGAAGGCGGATTGATGCTGATGCGCTTGTGGCACGCCTGAAGGCGTGTCCTGATACGGATCTCACACTTAGAGGCTGACCATGACGGAACAGAGGATGAAAACTGCCCTCACGGGATTGCAGTGGACGTTGGGGCTTGTGATTTTGACCGAGGCGATCCTGTTTGTGATGCCGGGCGCTCGCCACGACTTCGCCCGAACTCATATGCCGGATATCGTGCGGCAGGTTCTGGGATGGGGCGAGATCGTCGGCGCCGTGCTCTTGCTGATTCCGCGGACCGCGGTACGGGGTGGCTGGGTCCTGGCGGGAATTTTTGTGCTGGCGATTGTTGTCCACCTGCTGCACGGAATGTTCAACGTTGGGAACCTCGCCATCTACATTGCGGCGGGTTGGGTTGTTGCGACTGGCAAGGGAGCAGGGAACTGATCTGACAAATGTTCTCCGAGGGAAGGAGGAGTACCTCAGGGGCTAAAGCCCAATCCAAGTGCCTGGCTTGAGCGCAGGCCTGGAAGGCCTGCTCCACCCGCTTGTCTTCGCGCAGGGCTGGGCGGCCTGCTCCACCCGCTTGCTTTCGCGCAGGTCTCGAAGGCCTGCTTTACTTGCTTGTTTTTGCGCGCAAATTCCATGACCAACGAAGAACTCATAGGCTGTTTCGAGATGGATGCCGTTCCGGAAAGCTCTTTCCATCATGCCGATCATGTGCGGCTGGCGTTTGCTTATCTGTGCGAATATCCGGTTCTGCAGGCGCTGGAGAAGTTTGCCAGCGCACTGAAGCGGTTCGCCGCGGCGCGCGGGAAGACGCAGCTTTATAACGAAACCATCACCTGCGCGTATTTTTTTCTGATCCGTGAGCGCATGGCTCGCTTCGAGTGTGCGAATTGGGAAGAATTCGCACACCATAGTCCCGATCTGCTGGTATGGAAGGGTGGCATCCTTGATCGCTACTATGAGGAAGCAACTTTGAGATCTGCTCTTGCGCGGGCCGTTTTCTTGTTTCCTGACAAGTGCAGGTGAGGTTTGGCTGGTATCGCCGCCGTTCTGGTGGCTGTCGCGCGAGGCAAGGTGTCCTGGCGACAGCCGGACGCCGGCGCTGGGTGAAACGCATTCCCCGGCGGTCGACGTGATCGTTCTCGATAGCGTAGGATTCCTCGCACGGTCTTAGCATCGAGATCTTAGCCTGGGGAGACACCTGGCTGGGACGTCACATCGGAACACCACAAAGGAAGCTTATGAAACGATACTTGGTCCTATTTCTTCTCGCGTTGACCTTGGCTCACGCTCAGGAGATCCGGAGCGGTGAAGCGGTTTTGAAGGCGATGCATGATCACTACGCGACATCCTGGTACGACACTCTTACGTTCACGCAGAAGAGCACCACCTACAACCCGGACGGCACCACGAAAGTTGAAACCTGGTACGAGGCCGCGCTGTTGCCGGGCAAGTTGCGCATCGACATTGGCCCGCCCAGCGATGGAAATGGTTATCTGATGGTCGATGGGACGATGACGGTCATGAAAGACGGCAAGGTAACGGGAACGCGGCCGCGGGTGAATATGCTGTTAGTGCTGGGGTTTGACGTTTATCGTCAAGAGCCGCAAACCACTATCGATGTGGTGAAGGGGCAGGGGTACGACTTGACGAAGTTCCGCGAGGATACATGGGAGGGCCATCCTGTCTATGTGGTGGGCGCGGACAAAGGGGATTTGCAGGCCAGGCAATTCTGGGTGGAAAAGGACACGCTGCTGTTCGTTCGCGAAATGGAGCCAGCTCGAAATGATCCCAAAAAAGTGAACGATGTTCGCTTTGTCGACTATCGCAAACTGAGCGGCGGTTGGGTCGCCGCGCGGGTTGAGATCCACGTCGACGACAAGATGGTTTTCAGCGAAGAGTATTCGGACATCCAGGCGAATGTGAAGCTCGACTCCGCCGCGTTCGATCCCAACCAGTTCAATTCTACGCACTGGGAGAAGAAGTAAAGGGAGCTTGAAGCCGGGCACGGACGGCGATACTATGAGTGGGCTTGTTGTCGGGTAATGCGCAAGGCACACTATGCCGCAAAACTACGTCCCTATCTTTATTTTTATGGCAGTCATCGGGGTGCTGCTTCCGCTTACGCTGCTGGCGGCGAAGCTGGTGCGCCCGGACAATCCCAGCAAAACCAAGCTGATGCCCTACGAGTGCGGCATTGATCCCATCGACAGTGCGCGCGGACGTTACACGGTTCGCTACTACATTGTCGCGATCCTGTTCGTGGTGTTCGATGTGGAAACTATTTTCTTGTTTCCCTGGGCGGTTAAGTTCAAGGCGCTTGGCCTGTTCGGGTTGGTGGAGATGCTGATTTTCCTGGTGATCCTGATCGCCGGCTACGTCTGGGTTTGGGCAAAGGGCGCACTGGAATGGGTGTAACGCCGCCCACGCCCGCCGTCGAGGCTTCGGCCGAAACCTTTACTGCCAGCCGCTGGACTCAGGGAAATTTTCTGTTCCCTACACGCCTTGTGGTGAGCCCACTTCGCGTCAGCCGCGTGAAATCACGCTGGTTTGGCAGCAACGACGAGAGCATCGCCATGTCGAAGATTGCCTCGGTGCACATCTCGACCGGTGTTCTCTGGGCCGAGATTCGGATTGAATCGACGGGCGGCACCGATCCCATCACTAGTCACGGGCATCGCAAGGGGGACGCCCAGCGCATCCGCGATCTGATCGAGCATTATCAGGCGCAGGTCCGCGTGTAGTGCGCGGAGTGGTGTGTGCGTGAACGAGTGCCGTCCCTTCGGGACCCGGTTCCTGTCTCTGCAGCTTACCCCGCACTGAGGTGCGGGGCTAATGAATGCCGTCGCTGGCGCGACTTTGCCCGTGGCTCGGCCAATCTCGTTGACACCGTATCCTCAAGCTGATAAAAGTTAACGTTCTCTCCGTGACTCCCTGAGCCGGAGGTTTGTTCGCTGCCGAGTTATGCCGGACGAAACCAAATCGCCCGCTTCACCACCGCCGGAAGGCGAGCCAAAGCCAGCGGCGGCTGCGCCTGCCGCAGTTGCGCCTGCGAAACCTGCTGCGCCCGCGAAACCACCCGCTCCCACGCCGGTTCCGTGGGATTCGCCCATGATTGCGAAGCTCAAGGGGAACTACGGTTCCGGTCTGGAGGCGCTGACTTATGCCGGGCAGAATTACATGGTGGTCGATCGGTCGCTGATTCCTGAGATCCTTCAAGTTTTGCGCAATGAGGAAGAGTTTGATTACTGCGTGGACATCACGGCGGTGCATTATCCCGCGCGTGAGAAACAATTCGACGTGGTGTGGGTGCTCTATTCTTTTCCGCGCAACGAGCGCATCCGCGTGAAGACGCAGATCCTCGATGGGGCGAGCCTGCCGAGTTCCGTCCCCGTGTGGCCGGGGGCCAACTGGCTGGAGCGCGAGGTGTTCGACATGTTCGGCATCAAGTTTGACGGGCATCCCGACATGAAGCGGATTTTGTTGCCTGATGGCTGGAAGGGACATCCCTTGCGAAAAGATTATGGAATTCTGCAGCAGGATAATGAGTGGGTGCAGATTAACCTGGGCATTGAGAGCGGGCAGTGAAAACGGCAGTTAGATCGGCAGTTAAATCAGGCAGTTAAATAAGAATGACCGACCCCAACAGCACGCTGTCGCCGCTCGAACTCGAAAGCCACGACAAGACTTATCTTGATGCCAACGAATTGGTCATCAACATGGGCCCGCAACATCCGGCCACGCACGGCGTGCTGCGCGTGATTCTGCGGCTTGATGGGGAAAAGGTGCTTGGCCTGGAATGCGTGATTGGGTACCTGCATCGCGGCGTCGAGAAGATTGGCGAGCATCGCACTTATACGATGTTCAATCCCTATGTGGACCGCATGGATTACGTGGCGGCGGTCTCGAATGGGCTGGGCTATTGCGAGACCGTAGAAAAACTTCTGAACGTGGAAGCGCCGCCGCGTGCGCAGCATGTGCGGGTAATCCTCACCGAACTGAACCGCATCGCCAGCCATCAGCTTTGGCTGGGCACGCACGCCCTTGACATCGGCGCGATCACGCCGCTGTTTTATACCTTCCGCGACCGCGAAGAGATTCTCAAGATCTACGAGAAATATTGCGGCGCGCGGCTTACTACGCATGCGTTTCGCATTGGCGGCCTGCAGTACGAAACTTATACCGGCTTTGAGAAGGAAGTGAAAAACTTCCTCACGTTCTTTCGCCCGAAGATCGATGAGTACGAGGAATTGCTCACCACGAACCGCATCTGGGTGGAGCGCACTAAGAAGGTCGGAACGATTTCTGCCAAGGATTGCATCGCGCTGGGGGTGACTGGCCCGGTGCTGCGCGCCAGTGGCGTCAAGTGGGACCTGCGCAAGGCACAGCCCTATTCCTGTTACAAGAACTTCGACTTTGAAATTCCTACCGGGGAGAATGGCGACACTTACGACCGGTACCTGGTGCGCATGGCTGAGATGCGGCAATCGGTGCACATCATTCAGCAGGCTGTGGACGCGCTGCCTGAAGGTCCGATCATGGCGAAAGTGCCGAAGGTGATGAAGCCGGCGGCGGGCGAGGTCTATCACTCGATCGAAGCGCCGAAGGGCGAGCTGGGATATTTTATTGTCAGCGACGGCTCTACGCAGCCTTACCGCATGCGCGTGCGTCCACCGTCGTTTGTGAATCTGCAGGCGCTTGATGTGATGTGCCGCGGACAACTTGTGGCCGATGTGATTGCCGTGATCGGCACGCTGGACATCGTTCTCGGCGAGGTGGACCGCTGATGGGCGCGATCATCCAATACATTCAGTCGTACCTCTCGAGCGATAAGACGCCGGGCGCCGCGGGAAACATGTTCTGGGCGCTGGTCTATATCATGCTGGTTTTTGGCGGCTTGTCGGTCGCGGTGATCGCGATGAACTGGCTGGAGCGCAAGATTCTCGCTCACATGCAGGTGCGTCTGGGTCCTATGCGCGTTGGTCCGCACGGCTTGCTGCAGCCGATCGCGGATGCGATCAAGCTGCTGCTTAAAGAAGACATCATGCCGGCCGAGGCGGATGGATTTGTTTTCTGGATGGCGCCGCTGATTGTGGTGCTGGCGGCGTTCACGGTTTTTGTTGTCGTCCCGTTTGGTCCTACGCACGCTATCACCGACATGAATATCGGAATCCTCTTCATGCTCGGGGTGTCGTCTTTGAGCGTGCTGGGCATCGTGATGGCGGGATGGGCTTCGAACTCGCACTATCCTTTGATGGGTGCGCTGCGGTCGAGCGCGCAGATGGTGTCGTATGAAGTCGCGATGGGACTGGCGGTGGTTTCGGCGATCCTTATGACCAGCCTGAACGCGACTGGAACCGGAACCCTCAGCATGATTGGGATTGTTCAGGCACAACAGGCGCAGGGGGAGTGGTTCATCTTCAAGTTTTTCCCGCTTGGACTGATCGCCTTCTTTGTCTTCGCCGTCGCGATGGTTGCTGAAACTAATCGAGCGCCATTCGATCTGGCAGAGGCTGAATCTGAGTTGACGGCAGGTTTTCATACCGAATACAGCGGCTTCCGGTGGTCGTTGTTTTTTCTGGCGGAATACTCTGCGATGATTGCGGTTTCTTCCATCGCGGTGACGCTCTGGCTGGGGGGATGGTTGCGGCCGTTTCCGAATATGCTGAGCGGCAATCCCTGGGATCAGATATTTTCTCTGTTCCCCGGTGTCACGTTTCTCTTTTTTGCCGCGATCTGCTTTTACAACACGGTCCGCATGCCGAAGCACCCTCTTTTCCGCATTCAAACCATCGGACTCGCGGGATTTGGCGCGGTTCTTGGCCTAATCGGCCTGGTGCTGTTCGTTCCGGCTGTAAGCACGCGCATTCAAGACATTTTCTGGTTCTCGGCGAAAGTTGCCGGGTTCATGTACCTCTATATCTGGTATCGTGGCACGTTCCCGCGATATCGCTTTGACCAGCTCATGCAGATGGGATGGAAAGTTCTGCTGCCGTTGGGATTGGGCGTTCTGATTCTGACGGCTAGCGTTGCACTGCTTCAACAGAAGATATGGCACCCGTAGCCACACCATTTTTCTTTTATCTGCTCGCCGGGATCATGGTCATCGGAGGCATCCTGGTGATCACGCGGAGGAATCCGGTGCATTCGGCGCTGGCGCTGATTGTTACGCTGCTGGCGCAGGCGTCGATTTATCTGATGCTCTATGCTCCGTTCGTGGCTGGCGTGCAGATCATTCTTTATGCGGGCGGCATCATGGTGCTGTTTCTGTTCGTGATCATGCTGGTGAGCATTGAGCGCTCCATGAAAGAGCGGCAGTTCAATAGTCAGTGGGTCATTGGGATCATTGCCGCCACGGCTCTGGGCGGATTATTTATCGCCGTCTATACCAAGGGCAGGGACATCTTTCCGGACGGTCCGCCCACGATGATGGAAGGCGATAACACGCAAAAAGTAGCCAGCTTGTTATATGGGCAATACATGTTCGCCTTCGAGATCGCTTCGCTGCTGTTGCTGGTGGCGATCATTGGAGCGGTAGTGATGGCGAAGAAGAGGATCTAGTGCCCAGTACCCAGTACCTGGTACCCAGTACGAGCTAGAAACTGTTATGGAATCCATGCTTCACATCACGACGCTACATTACCTGATCCTGGGCGCAGCGCTGTTTCTGCTGGGAGTCATCGGGGTGTTGACGCGCCGCAACGTGGTCATCGTCCTGATGTCGATCGAGCTGATTCTGAACGCGGTGAACCTGAATCTGGTGGCTTTCTCGCACTATTGGCAAGGGATGCCCGCCCGTTTCGGCGGGGGACCGTCGGCCTTGCACGGCCAAATCTTTTCTATCTTTGTGATCACCGACGCGGCGGCAGAAGCCGCGGTGGGCCTCGGCATTCTGATCGCCTTCTTCCGCAATAAGGAGACGGTGAATATAGACGAAGTGAATTTGCTGAAGTGGTAGAAGAGCAGCTGTCAGCTATCAGCCGTCAGCTATCAGTGGTTTGGAGACGTGTGAGACCTGTGAGATGGTTTGAAGGCGAGTTTGAAACCGGTGAGTCGTAAGGAGTGGTTAAGCTGAGAGCTGAAAGCTGAGAGCCGAATGCTATTTCTTTCCCACATCTGGCTGATACCGCTGCTGCCGGCCTTCGGCGCGACCGTCATGTTCTTCTTCGGCCGCAAGCTGCAGAAGGCCACGGTCAGTGCGGTCTGCGTCGGGACCATTGTGCTTGCTTTTCTAATGGCCTGCGGTGCGGTCTGGCAATACTCAGCATGGTCATCCACGCCAGAGAATTTTCATAAGCCCTACCAGACCATCCTCTACACCTGGCTCGGCACCGACACTGGCCAGATGAACTACACGACTCATGACGGGTCGCAAGCCGCGTTCCAGGCGGACGCCGGTTTTCTGCTCGATCCGCTTTCCGGCATCTGGCTGCTGTTTGTCACCGGCGTCGGCATGCTGATTCACATCTATTCCACCGGATACATGGCGCATGAAGGCGGTTACTACCGCTTTTTCGGATACCTCAACCTCTTCATGTTTTCCATGCTGACGCTAATCCTGGCCAACAATTATGTGTTGATGTTTGTTGGCTGGGAGGGCGTGGGCCTGTGTTCGTATCTGCTGATTGGCTTCTATTTCCATCGCAAATCCGCCACGGACGCGGGGAACAAGGCGTTCATCGTCAACCGCATCGGCGATGCTGGATTCCTGCTGGGAATGTTTTTCATCGCCTGGTATTTCGGATCACTGCGCTTCATCGATGTGACGGCGGCGGCGCGCAGCGGTCGTTTTGCCATCGGCGATCCCATCATTACCGCGGCTACTTTGCTGCTCTTCGTTGGCGCCTGCGGAAAGTCGGCGCAGCTTCCGCTGTACGTCTGGCTGCCCGACGCCATGGAAGGCCCAACTCCGGTTTCTGCTCTCATCCATGCTGCAACCATGGTCACTGCGGGCGTCTATATGGTTGCGCGTTCGAACGCGCTGTTCGTGCTCGCGCCCACATCGATGAAGACGGTCGCCATCGTCGGCGCACTGACTGCGATCTTCGCCGCATCCATCGGCCTGGTTCAAAACGACATCAAGCGCGTCCTCGCTTACTCGACTGTCTCGCAGCTCGGCTACATGTTTCTCGCGCTTGGCGTCGGGGCCTTCTCCGCGGGCGTCTTCCATGTCTTCACTCACGCGTTCTTCAAAGCGCTGCTGTTCCTCGGTGCAGGGGCCGTGATCCACTCGATGAGTGGCGAACAGGACATGCGAAACATGGGCGACCTGGCCCATCGCATTCCAATCACGTACCGCACCATGCTGGTTGCGACACTGGCCATCGCGGGCATTCCTCCGTTCGCCGGTTTCTTTTCGAAGGACGAAATTCTTTGGCAGACATGGGCATCGGAAGGCGGCGCATATCGTATTTTGTGGTTCGTCGGCTACGCCACCGCGCTGATGACTGCCTTTTACATGTTCCGCCTGATCTATCTGACATTTTTCGGCAAGCCGCGCATGAGCCACGAGGCGGAACACCATATTCACGAGTGTCCGCACTCCATGGCCATACCGCTGCTGGTCTTGGCTCTGTTCTCGCTCTCCGCCGGGTGGTTAAGCTGGCCGCCCAGCCTCGGAGGGTCCAAGAGATTTGAGAAATTCCTCGATCCTGTCTTCGCTAAAGAAGCGCAGGTTTTTCAGGAAGAAGGCAAGGCCGGGCAGCTCGCCGCCGGAGAGAAAGAAGCGGAACACACCACTCCCACTGAATATTTGCTGATGTTTCTTTCCGTTGGGGCTGCCGCTGTGGGTTGGGGCATGGCTCGACGTTCTTACAACCACGCCGACAAGGGCTACACCGAGCCGATCGCTGTCGCTGCGCCTCCTGTCTACAACTTGTTGCTCCACAAGTATTACGTGGATGAAGGCTACGACTATGTCTTCACCGGGCGCCGCAAGCTGGGAGGCGTCCGCCTCGGCGTGCTGGGGTTGGGCGAAGCGTCCGCGTGGTTTGACACGAAT
>Ga0209274_10002016_pt1 | contig 10158 bp, 10 predicted proteins | sample HubBroMetageREF1_FD_188343 | JGI IMG/M metagenome (GOLD analysis project Ga0209274, IMG submission 188343) | Reference soil microbial communities from the Hubbard Brook experimental Forest, New Hampshire, USA - Hubbard Brook CCASE Soil... | ecosystem: Environmental > Terrestrial > Soil >...
GGAGACAGGAGTGGGGCCTTCCATTGCGTCGGGCAGCCAGACGTACAGCGGTATCTGTGCCGACTTGCCGATCGCGCCGGCAAAAAGCAGCAGGCAAATCGCCGTCAGGACGCTGACTTCGATAGGTCGGCTCGAGACGTCGGCGAAGATTGTGCCGAAATCAATCGAGCGGAACGTCCAAAATGCGAGAAGGATGCCGATGGTGAATCCGAAATCGCCAATCCGCGTGGTGATGAACGCTTTTTTCCCGGCGTCTGCCGCGGATTTTTTCAGGAACCAGAAACCGATCAAAAGATAGCTGCAAAGGCCCACGCCTTCCCATCCGACGAACATGAGAATCAGGTTGGCGGCGAGGACGAGCGTCAGCATGAAAAATACGAACAGGTTCAGGTAAGAAAAGAACCGGTAGTAGCCGCCTTCGTGAGCCATGTAGCCGGTGGAATAGATATGGACGAGGAGGCTGACGAAGGTGACGACGAGGAGCATGACAATTGTCAACTGGTCGACGCTGAGCGCGAAATCGACGCTGAAGCGCCCCACGCTGATCCAGTTGAAATACCCTTGGAACCACGCGTGGCTCGTGTCGATTTGCAGAAATTCGCGAATCAGCTCGATGACGCACACGAACGATAGCGACACGGATCCGATTCCCACCGCGTTCACAGCGGAGCGCGGCCAGTTCTTCCCCAAAAGACCGTTGACCCCCGCACCCACGAGAGGCAGAGCAAGAATGAGCCAGAGATGATTGAGAATAAACATTCAGCAGTTCAGAACTTCAAAAGGTTCACGTCTTCCACGTTCAACGTGCGCCGGTTATGCGCGATCGTAATCACGATGGCCAGGCCCACCGCGGCCTCCGCAGCCGCTACGACGATCACGAAGAACACGAAAACAAGGCCGTCGAGCTGGTTGTGCGCGCGCGCGAAGGCCACGAACGCCAGATTCACGGCGTTGAGCATCACCTCGATAGCCATGTAAATCGTGATGATGTTGCGCTTGAAAACGAACCCCACGACGCCCAGGCCAAACAGAACTGCGCTGAGCACCAGATAGTAAGAAATGGGTACGACGTTCATTCGTCCCTCTTCGCCAGAACCAAGGCGCCCACGATCGCGATCAGAACCAGGATCGACGTCACCTCGAACGGAAACAGGTAGTCGCGGAAGAGCAGCTTCGAGAGTTCAGCGGTGTCGACCGCGTTCGAATTCACCGCGCCCACGCCGTTCGCCACAGTTGTGCCGATAGCCGACCGCCACATCCAGTGGGCCACTTCGAGCAGCAGGAAGAATCCGAGCGGCACCCCTACATATTTGGCGATCTTGCTGTAGTTCGTGCGCACTTCCACGCCCGCATTGAGCAGCATGATCACGAATACGAACAGCACCATCACCGCGCCGGCGTACACGATCACCTGCACAGCTGCGATGAATTCGGCGCCTAGAAGCAGGTAGAGCACAGCCAGCGCCATCATCACCAGAATCACCGCGAGGGCGCTGTGAACCGGCTCGCGGGCCACGATCAGCAGCACAGCTCCGAGCACCGCCACCGCCGCGCAGATGAAAAACAGAATGAACGGGACACTCATCCGTGCCTCAGGAGAATCACCAGAGCCGTGGCCACCAGGTTTACGAGCGACACGGGCAGCAGCAGTTTCCAGCCGAACGACATCAGTTGGTCATAACGAAAGCGCGGCAGCGTGCCGCGAATCCAGACATACACAAACAGGAAAACGATTACCTTGGTCACAAACCAGAACAGCCCTTCAATCACCGGCATCACGGACGGCGTCAGGCAAACCAGTCCGCCCACAAAGGCGAGAAGCGTTATCACCCCGAATTGAATCCGCGCGAACCCGCGCATCTGCATGGCCGTGTCGTAAGCGCAATAGAGGCCGAGCAGCACGAGTGCCGCGCCCGGAAGGTAAAGCTGCCATTTCCAGGAATCCGGAAACGGCGAGAGCCAGCCGCCGAAGAAAAGAATCGTGGCGAGGCACGAAACCGTGATCATGTTCGCGTATTCGGCCATGAAGAACATCGCGAACTTAAAGCTGGAATATTCCGTGTGAAAGCCGGCGACGAGTTCGGTTTCCGCTTCCGGCAGGTCGAATGGGACGCGGTTCGTTTCCGCGATCGCCGCCGTGATGTAGCACAGGAAGCCGACGATCTGCGGCCACACGTGCCAGTGCCGAACGCTGCCGTACTGGTGCTCGATGATTCCGTTGAAGCTGAAGGATCCGGCCAGCAGCAGCACGCCTACCACCGACAGCGTCAGCGAAACTTCGTAGCTGATCATTTGCGCGGAGCTGCGCAAGCCGCCGAGCAGCGGATATTTGCTGTTCGAAGACCATCCAGCCAGCGCGACGCCATAGACGCCGATCGATGTGAACGCGAAAAGGAAAAGCAGTCCGATGCTTGAATTCGCGACGATGAAGACGGGCTGGCCGAACACTTGAACGCTGGGTGGCCCGAAGGGAATCAGCGCCAGCGTCGTAAGCGCGAGCGACAGCGCCAGGAACGGCGCCAGAACGTACATGAGCCGGTCCGCTCCCGGCGGCGTCACATCTTCCTTGAAAAGGAATTTTACCCCGTCGGCCAGCGGCTGCAGCAACCCGTGCGCGCCGACGTAGTACGGCCCCCAGCGCGACTGGATATGGGCGACGACCTTCCGCTCGAACCATGTGACGTAGGCTAGCGCCGTCATCACCACGAACAGCAGGACGACGATTTTAACTAGCGATACCACCAGGACTGCGTGCTGGGCGATGAAATCCACGGAGTATCTTTTGCCTCGTTCGTCGATTTGAGTTTCGAGCAGTAGCGACCCAGGGTACCGCTGCTAAACAAAAAATCATGGGAAGAAAAAACCAGGCCCGCCGGCACGTCGTGCGACGTGTCCACCGTCTTCGAAGCCGCGTGCGAAAGTTCCGCGCGTCCCGCAAGCAGATGCGTGACCGACAAATCATAGCCTGCAACATTCTGGCGAATTTCGTCGAACGCTGCCTCGGGCGTTCGCAAGCGAACCGGCGAGCCCAGCCCCAGCATCGCCAGCTGATGCGACAAAATCCGGAGCAAGTCGAAATCGCTGCGCGGGCCCTGCGCATCGACGGCACGGTGCGTCATCTGCACTTCGCCGGCCGTGTTCGTCATCGTGCCGTCTTTTTCGTACGTGGACGCGGCGGGCAGCACAACGTCGGCCCGCTGGGCAGTTTCCGTCAAGAACATGTCCTGGACGACCAGCAAATCGAGGCCGGCGATGCGGTCTGGGGCAGAGATGCCAAATGTCTTCACGGGATTCGCGCCAACCACATAGAGCGCCTTCAGCTTTCCTGCCGAAGCAGCGTCCATCATGTCGCGCGCGTTCATTCCGGGAGCGGACGGAATCTCGCCGCCCCAGAGTTTGCCGAATCGCGAACGCTCCGCAGCGTCCGCCAGCGGAGCGTAGCCGGGCAGGCGGTCGGGCAGGATGCCCATTTCCGCAGCGCCGCGCGAGTTCGCGTAGTCGCCAAGTGGAAGGTAGCGAGTCTTCCCCTGCAGGCGCGAGCCGAAGGCAACGAGATCGAAAATCGCCCCGCCGTGAATATCCGCACCGAAAATAATCACGACGTCCGTTTCGTTTTCGATGGACGTTTTCAATTTGCCAAGCGCTTCGGAAACGCCGGCGTCAAGCTGGCCTTCTCCCTTGACGAGCCAGCGAACGGCGTCTGCCTCGGCGCCCTTCGCCGCTTCCTTCGGGAATTCCATCACTTGCGCGGCTTTGCGATGAATCTGGCTCGGCTGGCCGTTAATAACGTAAAGCCGCTGGCCGTGATGACGGACCCCGGTGCGAATCTGCCAGGCGACCAGGGGGTTTTGCTGCGTCACGTCGTTGCCGATCAGCAGCACGGTTTGCGCCGTGTAAATGTCGGTCATCGTCGTCTGCGCGTCCTTGGCTCTCGGGCCGAGCGCAGCAGCCAGGCTCGCGTAATCGGCGGTGCGATGGTGATCCAGATTATTCGTGCCCAGGCTCACGCGCGCGAAGCGGTTCAGCAGATAGTTTTCTTCGTTGGTGGTGTGATTCGAGCCGATCACGCCGATGGAGGAGCCGCCGTGCGTTTCGCGCACCAGTTTCAGGCGGCGCGCCACTTCCTCCAGCGCATCCTCCCAGCTTGCGGGCTCGAGGCTGCCGTTGCGGCGGATCAGGGGCTGGCGGACGCGTTCCGGATTGCGCGTGAAATCGAAGCCGAAGCGACCTTTGCCGCACAGGAACTCGCCGTTGACGCCTGAATGGTCGCGGTTGTTGGCGCGCAGTATTTCATTGTTGCGAACGCTCAGAGTGGTCTTGCAGCCATTCGAGCAGTGCGTGCACGGATTGGGAACGTAGGTCATTTCCCACGGCCGCGTCTGATAGCGGTACGTTCCGCTGGTCAACGCGCCGACGGGACAGATGTCGATGCACATCCCGCATTCCTCGCACGCCAGCGCGCCGGGATGGTTGGGCAGAATCACGGATTGCACGCCGCGCGCGCCCACGCCGAGGGCTTTCACGTCCATGCCTTCGTCGCACACGCGCACACACCGGAAGCAAAGGATGCAGCGCGGCGCGTCGTAAAAAACGAGCGGCGACCATTGCTCTTCGGGATAGTGGAGCTTTTCTTCGACGAACCGCGTGTGGTCCAGGCCGTAGCGAAACGTCATGTCCTGCAGCTCGCACTCGCCGCCTTTGTCGCACACGGGGCAATCGAGAGGGTGATTTGAGAGCAGGAACTCGAGCATGTCCTTGCGGGCCTTGTGCACCTGCGGCGTGTCCGTGCGGACGATCATTCCGTCCATGGCGACCAGAGTGCACGCCGTCTGCAGCTTCGGCGCCTTCTCCACTTCGACGAGACACATGCGGCAAGCCGCCTGCAGCGCCAATCCCGGGTAATAGCAGAAAGAGGGAACTTCGATCCCCTCGCGCTTGGCCGCTTCAATGACGAGCGTTCCGGTCGCCGTTGCCACTTGCCGGCCGTCGATCGTAAACGTGACTTGTTTTTGTTCCGCCATGCCGTCCTAACGAACCGCCGCAAGTTCTTCAGGGGTCATGTAAGCGCACTTTCCGTGGAGATGATCTTCGAATTCGTTGCGCCACTTTTTCACGATGCTGATCGTCGGCATCGCGGCGGCGTCGCCCAGCGGGCAAAACGACCGCCCCAGCAAGTTTTGCGACAGCTCCTCGATCAAGGGAATGTCTTCGGCTCGGCCGCCGCCTTCGTGGAACCGGTCGAGCATCTTGCGCATCCACGCCGTGCCTTCGCGGCAGGGAATACACCAACCGCAGGATTCGTGCGCGTAGAAATGCATGATGCGGCGCGCGAAATCCACCATGCAGGTGCCCTCGTCGAGGACCACGACGCCGCCCGAGCCCAGCATCGATCCAGCTTTCGCGACGGAATCGAAGTCCATCGGAATGTCGATCTCATCGGCGCTGAGCAGCGGGCACGAGCTGCCGCCGGGAACCACGGCTTTGAGTTTCTTGTCGCCGCGAATGCCGCCCGCGACTTCGTAAATCACGCGCTTCATATTGAAGCCCATGGGCAGCTCGTAAATTCCAGGCTTGTTGACGTGACCGGAAATCGCGAAGAGACGCGTTCCGCCATTCTTGGGAGTGCCCAGGCTCGCGTACCATTCGCCGCCGCGCAAAATGATGGCGGGAACGGAGCTGAGCGTTTCCGCGTTGTTGATGACCGTGGGACAGCCGTAGAGCCCCACCACCGCCGGAAACGGCGGGCGAATGCGCGGATAGCCGCGCTTGCCTTCGAGCGATTCCATGAGCGCCGATTCTTCACCGCATTCGTACGCACCCGCGCCCGTGTGTGCCACCAGGTCAAAATCGAATCCACTGCCGAGGATGTTTTTCCCGAGATAACCCTGTGCGTACGCCTCAGCGATGGCGCGTTCGAAAATGTCGAGCACATAACGGTATTCACCGCGAATATAGGCGTATCCGCGTTGTGCCGAGACGGCGCGTCCCGCAATCACCATGCCCTCGATCAACTGGTGCGGGTCCATTTCCATCAGCGGCCGGTCCTTGCAAGTGCCCGGCTCGCTTTCGTCGCAATTCGCGAGAATGTATTTGGTTTTCCCCGGGTCTTTCGGAACGAAACTCCATTTCATCCCGGTGGAGAAGCCTGCGCCTCCGCGACCGCGCAGATTCGACTTCTTCATTTCGTCGATGATCTGGTCGGGCGTCATCTGCTTGAGGGCTTTTTCGAGTGCCTGGTAGCCGTCGTTCTGCAAGTAGACTTCGATCGACTTCGAGTTGGGAATGCCGAAGCGCCGGCTGATGACGACCACTTCCTCCGGGAGCCGCTCGTGAACCGAGCCTGACGTCACGGGCGCCGGTGCGGGTCTTCGTCCATCTTGAAGCTGCTCGAAAATCGCGTCGATCTTGTCGGCGTTGAGGTTCTCGTAAAAATCGTAGTTCACCTGGATCGCCGGCGCTCCCGTGCATGCGCCCATGCACTCCACTTCCTCGAGCGAGAAAGTGCCGCTCGGCGAAACCTCTTTGTTCTTGATGCCCAGCCGCTTTTGAACGTGCTCGTAGAGTTCGTTGCCGCCGCGCAGCATGCAGGAAATGTTCGTGCAGACCTGGATGTGATAGCGCCCGGCCGGCTTGCGGCGTAGCATCGAGTAGTACGCGAGGGTTTCGTTGACTTCCAAAATATTCAAGCCCACCCGCTGAGCGATTTCCTGGAGCACTTCGTCGCCGAGATAGCCGAAGTAATCCTGCGCGTACAGCATCATTGGAATCAGCGCCGAACGCTTCACGGGATAGCGCCCGAGAAGTTCGGTGAATTTCGCGTCGAGTTGTGAGGGAAGCGGCATGCTACCGGTCGACCTCGCCCAGGACGATGTCCGTCGTGCCGATGCAGGCAACGACGTCGGCGATCAGCCGGCCCACGCAGAGCTTCGGCAGCGTCTGCAAATTCACAAACGACGGTGCGCGGAACTTCACGCGGTACGGCTTGGCCGAACCGTCGCTCGCGATGAACACGCCCAGTTCGCCCCGAGGCGATTCAATCGCCTGATAGACTTCGCCGCGAGGCGGCGCGAAGCCTTCCGTGAAAATCTTGAAATGATAGATCAGCCCCTCGATCGAGGTTTTCATCTCCTCGCGTGACGGCGGAATGATTCCGGGGACGCTGGCCCGAAATGGCCCTTCCGCCGGAACTTTGCCCATTGCCTGCCGGACAATCTTCAGGCTTTCGCGCATCTCGGCCACGCGCACCAAGTACCGCGCGTAGCAATCGCCGGCGGTCTGCGTGATCACGTTAAAATCGAATTCCTCATAGCTCGAGTACGGGAATGCTTTGCGCACGTCGTAGGCGACGCCGCTTCCGCGAAGCATGGGGCCCGAAGCGCCCATGGCAATCGCGTCGGCTGCGCTGAGAATTCCGATCCCCTTGGTGCGGCCCATCCAGATGCGGTTTTGCGTCAGCAGGTCTTCGTATTCGTCGATGTGGCCGGGGAGCGTGTCGAGCACGCGGCGCACTTTGTCGAGCCAGCCCGGCGCTGGTTCCAGGGCAAGCCCGCCAACGCGGAAATAGCTGGTCATCATCCGCTGGCCGGAAAGATATTCAAAGATTTTCAGGATTTCTTCGCGCTCGCGGAAGGTGTAGAGAAAGACGGACATGGCGCCGAGGTCGATCGCATGCGTTCCCACCCAGACGAGGTGCGACGCGATGCGCGTCAATTCCGTCAGCAGCACGCGGATATATTGCGCGCGCTTCGGCACCTCGATGCCAATCAGTCTCTCGACGGCAAGGCAGTAGCCAAGATTGTTCGAAAGCGGCGCCAGATAGTCGATGCGGTCGGTAAGGGTGATCACCTGCGAATACGTTTTTGCTTCGCAATTCTTTTCGATGCCGGTGTGCAGGTAACCGATCACCGGCTCGGCCTTCAGCACGATTTCGCCGTCCAGCTCCAAAATCACGCGCAGCACGCCGTGCGTGGACGGATGCTGCGGGCCCATGTTCAGGACCATGGGTTGCCGGGCGCCTCTGGATTCAGCCGCTTTGAACTCGGCCGCCTTGGGTTCAATCGTTGTCGTCATGAGCCTTTTATTCGCAGCTCCTCACGCGCCGCAACTAGCGGTATCCCTCAACGGGATAGTCCTTGCGCAGCGGATGACCTTCCCAGTCGTCCGGCATCAGGATGCGCCGCAGATCGGGATGGCCTTCGAATTGAATCCCAAAGAGATCGAAATTCTCGCGCTCGTGCCAGTTCGCGCCGGGCCACACGGGTATCACCGAGTGCACTACGGGATCGTTGCCCGCGAGCTTGACCTTAAGCCGAATGCGGTCTTTGCGCTCCAGAGAAACAAGGTGGTAATTGATTTCGAAGCGCGGTTCGAGAGGGAATTGGTCCACCGTCGTGATATCCGAGAGGAACGAAAACCCCAGAGACGGCTCCATGGCGAGGTATTCGGCCGTCCGCAGCAAGTGCTGCCTCGGAACGACGACCGTGGTTTCGCCCCTGAATTCAATCACTTCAGCGACGGCCCCTCGGTCCCGTTCCCTGAGTTTATGCACTACCGGATTCTTATCGAGTTCCTGAGATTCCACTATGAGTTGATTCCCGAGGGGCGCCGGTTAGCGATTCCAGTCGAGCGCGCCCTTCTTCCAGAGGAATATGTAGCCTGCCAGCAGAATTATAATGTAGAGCACCATCTCCACAAAACCAAACAACTGCAGGTCGTGGTAGACCAGCGCCCAGGGATAGAGAAAGATCGCCTCGATATCGAACAGGATAAACACCAAAGCGACCATGTAGAACTGAACGGAGATCGGCTCGCGCGCATCGCCGGTCGGACGGATACCGCACTCGTAGGGTTGATCTTTCTCCCGTGTGCGCTTGTGCCTGCCGATTACAGCGGACAGCACGATCAGCGCACCGGCTAGACCGCAAGCCAGTATAAACATAAGCAAAAGGCCCGCGTAATTGTCGAGGTAGCCGTTCTGCATGTTCGTGACGTTGCTATAATAACGGCCCGAGAGCGCAATGGTCAAATGAACTCCCAAAATCTTATTTGCGACGTTTTTCCCTGCGGCGCCGCAAAAAGGGGAGTGAGTAGTACATGAATTCCGGATTCAACACGGACGTTTCGGTGGGCGACCGCGTCTTCCACGTTCAAACGGAGGGCCGTGGCCCGGCGCGTCCCGTCATCGACACGGTGGTCTATCGCCAAGGGCGAGTGGTCCACCGGCGCGCCTCGAACTACGGCCATCTTGCGGAATCGCCCGAGTTCACCGCCGAAATGCTGCAGGAGCGCGTGGAAGAGCAGCACCGTACCGTGATCGACGATCTTCGCTCCGGGGCGCTTGACGCTGAAATTGCGGCAGCGGAAGACCCAGCGCCAAAGAGCGGCGGCATCCAGGTGCAATTGTTGAATCCAAGTTCGTGGTTGTCTGCCGGCAGTGTTTCGCTGGATTTGGAAATTGTGAGGCGCGCGGATCGTCAGCCGGAATCGGGAGCGCAAGTGGAAGCCCTCATCGAAGGCGCGCTGGAAGAAACGCGCCACGCGGGAACCAGCGATGAACAGGGGCGCGTGCAACTACAGTTTCCGATGCCGCCTCTCGGGAAAGGCAACCTCGCACTCGTGATACACGCCAAAACGGAAGCCGGCAAAGACGAAATCCGTTTCGCGATGCGCTCGCGCCCGAAAGCTCCGCCGGCAGACGCGGCGCAATGACTGTCACAATCAACGGCGAGCGCCGCGAGGTCCCCGAAGGCCTCAACGTTCCGGCGTTGCTCGAGCATCTGGGGATCAAGAGTGAGCGCGTGGCCATCGAGCGCAACCTCGATATTCTGCCTCGCGCGGGCTGGTCAGAAACGCAGGTCCAGCCGAACGACACCTTCGAGATCGTCCACTTCGTCGGCGGCGGCTAGAGAGTCTGTGCGGCAACTTGGTTTTGTGTCAGCCCCGGACATTCAGTCCGGGGAGCATGGCCTTCAGGCCACGCGAAAACGCTGCCTCTAAAAAAATCGGGGCTTTAGCCCCTCCTAACACGACATCACCCCGACTTTGCGGGCGCATTTGCGGCCATGATTCTGCGAACCGGCTCATTGTCGCAGTAAACTTGCCACTCAGCCACGCGGCCATTCTCAACGCGGGCTCGCCACGCCGCCGGAATCTCCCAGA
>Ga0209274_10002017_pt1 | contig 10154 bp, 11 predicted proteins | sample HubBroMetageREF1_FD_188343 | JGI IMG/M metagenome (GOLD analysis project Ga0209274, IMG submission 188343) | Reference soil microbial communities from the Hubbard Brook experimental Forest, New Hampshire, USA - Hubbard Brook CCASE Soil... | ecosystem: Environmental > Terrestrial > Soil >...
GCAAGCTTGGTTCCGGGTACCTTGCTCACGGTCGTACGCACATCCCTGATGATTGTGCAGATCTCCTCTGCGGTACGGGTCGTCAACGGACGCTTCTTGAGGGAGTCGAAACCCGCCTTTAGCGCCGTTCGGTAACGCAACGCCTCCTTGGTCTCGGGATCCGCCGTCGGCGAACCGGGTTGCGCATGACGAAACAACGCATCCGTCGTCGTCACTATATTCTCGATTTCCGAGCTTGCTTGCGCTTCGAGCAACGGAATCGAATTGATCAAGACGGTCGGATTGGGAATTAGGGCGGTCGCTTGGCGCAACGCGGCCAGAGCGGCGCGCGCTTTCACGCACGCCTTTAGTACGGCCTTGGTCTCGATATCTGCCACCGGCGGAAGGTTGGGCAGATCGTTGTACGGGTTGGCGGGGACAAAAGGCATATGTCGAAAAATATCAGTTTTTTCGACATTAGGCGACATCAATGTCGATGGCATCGACATTGATGATTGCCCCCGCGGATAATTGCCTCAGTTGACCCTTTCTCGCTCCCAGCGGGTGCGGGATAAGTACAATCATAACGTCGAAAGGACCCCATGCGCGACAAAGACTCTCCCTCTCGAACCCGCCGCGCGCTGATTGGCGGCATGGGTCTGGCTCCGGCACTGATCGGCATGCCGCGTTTCGGTTTGGGTGCGGCGGCGTCCTCGTCGGCATCCGATGCCGTCCCACCGCTTGCGGCCAATCAAGTGCTCAATGTGGCGGACTTCGAGGCCCTGGCGCGAGCCAAACTGCCGCCTGCACACTTTGGGTACCTCGCGACAGGGGTCGATGACGACCGCACCGTGTTCTTGAATCACGACGCCTATTCGCACATCGAGATCCGATCGCGTCGATTCGCCGATATCAGCAAGCTCGATACCAGCCGCAGCATTTTCGGCAGTCAGTGGAAGCAGCCGTTTTATTTCTCGGCGGTTTCCAGCATGCGCGCCTTTCATCCGGAGGCGGAAGCGGCGGTGGCGCGAGCCGCGGCCAGCCGGGATATTCAGATGATGGCGTCGACAGGATCGTCGTGTCCGATCGAGGAGGTGAATGCGGCACGCAACGCGCCGCTGTGGCAGCAGCTGTATGCCACGGATGACTGGCGAGTGACCGAGGCGCTCGTACAGCGCGCGCAAGCCGCGGGCCGGACCGCGATCTTCCTCACCGTCGATAGTCCTCCGGGACGCAACTCCGAGACACTGCTGCGCGCCATGCGGCGCGACCCACGGGATTGCACGCAATGCCATATCGGCGGCTCGCACGACATGTGGCGCAAGGCTCCCATGTTCGCCGGCATGGATGTGTCCGGCGTCAGCCAACTCGCGCCGACGTTTCTGTCGGTAGAGTTCCTCGAACGGCTGCGCAAATTGGTGACGGTAAAATTCCTGGTGAAGGGAATCGTGACCGCGGAGGACGCGACGCTGGCAATGCAGGCAGGCGCCGACGGGGTCGTGGTGTCCAATCATGGCGGACGGCAAGAGGAGACGCTGCGTTCCACCATCGAATGTCTTCCGGAGATCGTCGCGGCCGTGGGCGGGCGAATACCCGTCTTCATCGACGGCGGCATCCGGCGCGGTACCGATATTTTCAAGGCGCTGGCCTTGGGCGCGACGGCTGTCGGCATCGGGCGCCCGCAGGCTTGGGGACTGGCCGCCTTCGGGCAGCCCGGGGTCGAAGCGGTGAGCGACATTCTGACGCGCGAGTTGCACACCATCATGCGTCAGGCGGGCACTCCCGATTTGGCGTCCATCAACAAAGATCGCCTGGCCTGGCCGAAATACTGATGTAGCAGATGCGAAACACCGATTTTGATCTTGCGCGGCTGGCGGCCCGCGTCGGCCGCCGCATGTTGAGAGCTCAGCACGGCGTGGCGACGGCGGAGTCCTGCACCGGCGGCTGGATCGCCAAGGCCTTGACCGATATCGCCGGCAGCTCGCAGTGGTTCGTCGAAGGCTTCGTCACTTACAGCGATGAGTCCAAGCGGCGACGGCTGGGGGTGCCGCGTTCGGTCTTGGAGCGTCACGGTGCGGTCAGCGAAGCGGTGGTCCGGGCGATGGCGATCGGTGCCCTGCGGCGCACGCGTGCGCAATGGGTGGTGGCGGTCACCGGCATCGCCGGCCCCGGCGGCGCCGTTCCCGGCAAGCCTGTTGGTACCGTGTGGCTGGCTTGGGCAGGGCGGCGCGGCCGCGCGGTACGTGTTGCCGTGCAGCTGAAGCGCTTTCGCGGCAATCGTGAGGTGGTGCGTCGCAAGACTGTCCGTGCGGCTCTGCAGGGGCTGATGAGCGTCTGAACGAGGTCTCAAGACCCGTGCGACTATTCTATGCACTGTGGCCGGACGTGCGAGTGCGCGAGCACCTGGCCCAGGCGGCTGCGGCCTTGCAGTTGGCCGGCGCCGCTCGGCGCGTTCCGTGCGACAACTTTCATGTGACGCTGGCGTTTATCGGTGAGGTCGCCGCGTCGCAACTTCCGGTGTTGCGGCGGATCGGAGGCGCTCAGCGGGCGCCGGGCTGCACGATCACCTTCGATGCATGCGCGTACTGGCCCGAACCGCAAGTGGTGGTGGCCGTGGCGCGAGAGAATCCGGCCGCGTTGACCGAGCTCTCGACGATCTTGCATCAGTCTCTGCGGCTGGGTGGGGCAGCGCCGCACTCCGAACGAGCGCCTCCGCCGCTGCGTGCGCATGTCACGCTGGCGAGGAAGGTCGCGCAAGCCCCTGTGCTGCAAGCATTGTCGCCGATCCAGTGGGACGTTCTCTCATTCAGTCTGGTGAGCTCCGACACCCGTGGCGCGCAGTCGGTCTATACAGTAGTCGACACCTGGCCACTACTGTATGAGAAACCGCCGCCATAGAAATCTCCGCAATTTCCATTCATATGAGATGAGCGTTGGGCGCTGAATATGAAATAATGACGCCACACTTTGTTGAGGACTCCCCATGGAAGAGAATCGCAAGAAGGCTCTGGCGGCGGCGCTGAGCCAGATCGAAAAGCAGTTTGGCAAAGGCTCGGTCATGCGCTTGGGCGATGCCGGTGCGACTTACGAGGTGGACTCCATCCCCACCGGATCGCTGGGCCTCGACATCGCGCTCGGCGTGGGAGGCATTCCCCGCGGCCGAGTCATCGAGATATTCGGACCGGAGTCGTCGGGCAAGACCACATTGACGCTGGCCATCATCGCCTCGGCGCAAAGCCACGGCGGCACCGCGGCGTTCGTCGACGCCGAGCATGCGCTCGATCCCGTCTATGCGGAGAAATTGGGAGTCAAGGTCAACGACCTCTTGGTCTCGCAGCCCGATACCGGCGAACAGGCGCTGGAAATCACCGACATGCTGGTGAGATCCGGTGCGGTCGATGTGGTGGTGGTCGACTCGGTCGCCGCGCTCACGCCGAAGGCTGAAATCGAAGGCGAGATGGGCGATCAGCACATGGGCCTGCAGGCCCGCCTCATGTCCCAGGCGCTGCGCAAGCTGACCGGCAACATCAAGCGATCGAACACCATCGTGATTTTCATCAACCAAATCCGCATGAAGATCGGCGTCATGTTCGGCAATCCGGAGACCACCACCGGCGGCAATGCTCTGAAATTCTATTCGTCGGTGCGCATGGACATCCGGCGCATCGGCGCGATCAAGAACGGTGAGGAAGTGGTTGGATCCATGACGCGCGTCAAGGTGGTCAAGAACAAGGTGGCGCCGCCGTTCCGTGAGACCGAATTCGAGATCATGTACGGCACGGGAATATCCAAGGAAGGCGAGCTCATCGAGCTGGGTGTGCTGCACAACCTCGTGGAGAAGTCCGGTTCCTGGTACAGCTATAAGGGCGAGCGGATCGGGCAGGGCAAGGATAATGCCCGCACCTTCCTGCAGCAGCATCCCGAAATCGCCAAGGACATCGAAGGACAGATCCGCGCCAAGCTGATTCCGGAAAAGGCGACCATGAATCGGGGTGTCGACGTCAAAGAGGCGTAACCGCCTGGACCGTCAGGGGACAGAGCCTCCCGTCCGTAGTGCCCGAGCGGCGGCGCTCGACGCGCTCGCCCGCCGCGATTACGCAACCGAGGAATTGCGCCGTAAGCTGCTCGAGAAGGGTTACGATGCAGCGGTCGTCGCGCCGCTGCTCGAAGCGCTGCGTGCCGAAAAATTACTCGACGATCGCCGCTACACCGAGAATTTCGTGACCTATCATGCGGTTCGCGGTCAGGGACCGCTGCGCATTCGGGCGGATTTGCGCCGGCAGGGCCTACCGGGGAGCCTGGTGGAGGAATGCCTCGAGGGATATCCGGACTGGATTGTGCAGCTGGGGAAGGCGCGGGCAAAGAAATTTGGCGCCGGGTTGCCGACCCACTACGCTGACAAGCAGCGGCAAGCGAAATTCCTAGGTTACCGCGGATTCACGAGCGCTCAGATACGGATGGCTTTAGGCTTCGACATGGACTTGGACGCAGATTGAAAGAGACATGAAACGGGACGCTAGATTGAAATCGATGACGAGCGCGGAAATCCGGGGCAGCTTCCTGGAATTCTTTCGCAAGAACGGACATGCGGTGCTGCCGAGCAGCTCGCTCGTGCCCGGGAACGACCCTACGCTGCTTTTTACCAACGCCGGCATGGTTCAGTTCAAGGATGTCTTCCTCGGCAAGGACGTGCGCGACTATTCGCGTGCGGCCACCGCGCAGCGCTGCGTGCGCGCCGGCGGCAAGCACAACGACTTGGAGAACGTCGGCTACACGGCCAGGCACCATACATTCTTCGAGATGTTGGGCAATTTCAGCTTCGGCGACTACTTCAAGCGCGAAGCCATTCATTTTGCCTGGAACTTCATCACTGGAACGCTCGGAATACCGAAGGACCGGCTGTGGGTGACGGTATTCACCGAGGACGACGAGGCTGCCCGCATCTGGACCGACGAAATCGGCATCGACCCCACGCGCTGCACGCGAATGGGCGAGAAGAGCAATTTCTGGTCCATGGGAGAGACCGGACCCTGCGGACCGTGCACGGAAATTTTCTACGATCATGGCGCGGAGATTCCCGGAGGCCCCCCGGGCTCCCCCGATGAAGACGGGGACCGCTATGTGGAGATCTGGAATCTGGTGTTCATGCAGTACGACCGCTCATCGGACGGGGTGCTGGTGCCCTTGCCCAAGCCGTCCGTGGACACGGGGATGGGGCTGGAACGAGTCGCCGCGGTCATGCAGGGTGTGCACAGCAACTACGATATCGACCTGTTCAAGTCGCTGATCCGCGCGGCGGCCGAGCTTACGGGCACGGAGGACTTGGAATCGTCCAGCCTGCGGGTGATTGCGGACCATATCCGCGCCTGTACGTTCTTGATCGTCGACGGTGTCGTGCCGTCCAACGAAGGGCGAGGCTATGTATTGCGACGCATCATTCGGCGCGCGATACGCCATGGGTACAAATTGGGCCAGACCCAGCCTTTTTTCCACAAATTGGTGCCGAGCCTGGTGCGCGAGATGGGTTCGTACTACACGGAGCTCGTCAGCGGCGAGGCGCGCGCCACCCAGGTGCTCGCACAGGAAGAGAACCGATTTGCCGAAACACTGAGTACCGGCATGGCGCTGCTCGACGCCGAAACCGCGAAGCTCACCTCGACCGTCATTCCCGGCGAGACGGTGTTCCGGCTGTACGACACCTACGGGTTTCCGATGGATCTGACGGCCGATGTGGCGCGCGAACGGGGGCTCACCATCGATCAGGCGGGTTTCGACGCGGCGATGGATGCGCAGCGGCATCGCGCGCGCGCGGCGAGCAAGTTCGGCGCGAGCGTGCGCGACTCGGTCAAGCTGTCGGGCAAGACGCAGTTTTCGGGCTACGACCGGCTGACCGACAAAGGAATCGTGACAGCGCTGATCTTCGACGGCGCCGAGGTCGAGGTTTTGCGGGCGGGCCAGGAAGGTCAAGTGGTGCTCAACCACACGCCGTTCTACGCGGAGAGCGGCGGCCAGATCGGCGATGCGGGCGTGCTCCTCGGCAAGGGGGCCTGCTTCACCGTGCGCGACACGCAGAAGATCGGCGGATCGTTCGCGCACGTGGGAGTGCTCGACGCCGGCGAGCTGCGAGTGGGAGACGACGTCGAGGCGCAAGTCGACAAGGAGCGCCGTATCGCGATCGCACTGAATCATTCGGCGACCCATCTTTTGCACGCGGCGCTGCGAAAGGTGCTGGGCCCTCACGTCCAGCAGAAGGGTTCGCTGGTCGCCGCCGATCGATTGCGCTTCGATTTCTCGCACACACAAGCAATGACGCCCGAGGAGATACGGCAAGTCGAGGAACTCGTGAATTCGGCGATTCGAAACAACGCCCCCGCAGAGACGAAGGTGATGGCGCTGGACGAGGCGGTTGCCGCGGGCGCGATGTCGTTGTTCGGCGAGAAGTACGAGAGCGACGTTCGCGTACTGTCGATCGGCGATTTCTCGATGGAACTCTGCGGAGGTACTCACGTCGAACGAGCAGGCGATATCGGTTTGTTGAAGATTTTGGGCGAATCGGGGGTTGCAGCCGGTGTGCGCCGCGTGGAAGCGGTCACCGGTCAGATGGCATACGAGTGGGTGGTGCACACCGATCAGGTGCTGCGCGACATCGCGGCGATGTTGCGGGGCAGTCGCGAGGATGTGGACGAGAAAGTCCGGGAACTCCTCGATCGCTCACGAAGGCTGGAAAAGGAGGTGCAGCAGCTCAAATCCAAACTCGCGAGCGGCCAGGGCGGCGATTTGACATCACGAGCCAGAGACGTGGGCGGGATCAAGGTTCTAGCCGCTCAAATCGACGGCGCCGACGTTAAGTCTTTGCGCGACGCGGTCGATAACCTCAAGGCCAAGTTGGGCTCGTCGGTTATCGTGCTGGCGACCGTCCAAGACGGCAAAGTGTTGCTGGTGGTGGGTGTTTCGGCCGATTTGCTCTCCCGGATGAAGGCTGGAGAGATCGCGGGAGCGGTTGCAGTGCAAATCGGCGGCAAGGGCGGCGGCCGCGCCGATTTCGCCCAGGCGGGCGGCACGCAGCCTGAAAATTTGGACAAGGCGCTCGCCGGAGTGGAAACCCTGATTCGAAGCAGGCTGTCTAATTGAACGATTGTTTATTCCGATGGCAAGAGCAAGAATTCTGTTACAGATTCTTGTATTCTTGGTGACGGTTGGTTGAAGAATCCTCCGCGCGGCATGCGAAATACGCGCGCAAGATTCTCGAACGAATGCTTGATGGCGATGCGTGCGGCGGTCGGCCAGTCCGTTGCCGCTACATGGCCAAGTAAGCTAGGAGCTCGATTATGTTGATATTGACTAGGCGTGTCGGCGAGACCGTGATGATCGGCAACGAGGTCACGGTGACTGTACTCGGCGTCAAGGGCAACCAGGTCCGGGTCGGCGTCAATGCGCCCAAGGATGTGGCAGTTCATCGGGAAGAGATCTACGAGCGCATCAAGCGCGAGGGCGATCAGGAATCCCGATCCGCCCCTCCTGTCGCCAAAATCGTCGATGATGCTTGATGGCGCCTGATCGAGGCGCCTAGACCCCTTTAGCTTTACCTGGACTGCTCAGGGCGGGTATCATCCCGCGCTCCGCGAATGGCTGTCTGTTCCCGGAGAGGTGGCCGAGTGGTCGAAGGCGCGCCCCTGCTAAGGGCGTATGGGTCAAAAGCCCATCGAGGGTTCGAATCCCTCCCTCTCCGCCATTAGAAAATCCCGGTAAAATCAGGATCTTGCGGAAAAATGGAAACAGTGGAGAGAAATCGGCTGTTTTCTACTGCCAGCCTACTGCCAGCCACATAGGGATTCAGGTTCGAATCCATCCAGTCGCGCATGGTCTCGGCTGATCATTAGGGAATGGGTGGTTGGGCAGATATACCCCGCCCGTGGGCGACGTCCGCATTCACGCTACCAAGATGGTGGTGCAATGACCTTAATTCGATTCCACACCTCATCACTAATCGCGTTCTTCCATACAATGCCTAACATTCGACGAAATGCTGGATGACTTCGAGCGCACATCTCCACTCGGTCGATAAATTGTGGTCCATGGTTCCCCATCAAGTCCTCGAACGGCCCCGCGCCGACGTTGGCCAAGATTTGATCACTATGATCTAGCGCAATGATTTCCTGAATCACGTTCCACGCCGTTTCCGGCGCCGAATCACACATCTCGGTGAGCTTCTCCCATGACCAAAACAGTGCGTCGTGCTCGCTGGATCCCTTGGGAAGGTGATGCAGTCGTATCCATACCTCTGCGAGATTGTCAGCGTCCATCATGAATAGGCCGCCCGCCTGGATTCATCAACGTTGCAGGAGGACTCGCAACATCCGCTCCGGGTTGGCAAGAAACTCCCGTGTGACCTTGAAATGATCAGTATCTTGGTAGGCAACCTGAGTTAGCCCATCTTTGTCGCACCGATAAATGCACGCGTCCGGATAAGCCATCAAAATCGGCGAGTGCGTGGCGATGATGAATTGAGACTCATCAAGGACGAGGTCATGCATCCTCGACAAGACTGCGAGCTGCCGCTGCGGCGAGAGCGCGGCCTCCGGTTCGTCGAGAATATAGAGACCCTGCCCGCTAAAGCGTTCAAGCATCAGTGCCAAGAACGACTCGCCATGAGACTGCTCGTGCAGGGATCGGCCGCCGTAGGAATTAATTACCGGCGGGCCGCCGGGGCCTTCATCTAGGCGCTCGATCTCCGTAGCGACATTGAAGAAGCTCTCGGCGCGTAAGAAAAAGCCTGTCCGGGGGCGCTTAATCCCCTTAGCTATTCGAAGGTATTCATTGAGCACCGAGTGCGAACGCCGCGTGCCGAAGTTGAAGTTCTTGCTTCCGCCTTCGGCGTTGAAACCCAAGGAGACTGCAATTGCCTCTAGGACTGTGGATTTGCCAGAGCCGTTTTCACCGACAAGAAAAGTAACTTTGGGATGCAAGTCGATCTGTTTTAGTGTCCGGACGGCCGGTAGACAGAATGGGTATTGGTCGAAGGACGCCACTTTATCTCGGCGGAGAGAAACGCTTCTGACAAATTGAGCGATCATTGGAATGCCCGAAACCTCGGTCGAGCGAGGTTCCCGCGCTGCAAAGTGGCTTTGACTCTCATTCAGTCCAGCGGTAGAACCGCGGTTCAAAATTGGAGGGGTCCACCAAATAGTCCCCATCCATTTCTCGGGTTCGGAGGGACGGATGTTCCGACCAAAGTCTTTCTTGGACATCAAGATATAAGCTGCCCATGATTTTGCCCGCTTCGCGTCGATACCACTGAAGGTCCTCGGTGCTACCTTTGTCGCGCACGAACGCGACACTATCATTCAATTGCGAGTTGATGCGCATGATAAGCAGACTCAATGCCTCTGCCGTTTTGATATCCATAGGCCTCCAACAGGTGAATGTGCGGTCGCGGAGTTCCGCAACAGTTGACTGAGATCGACCTACCGAGTTGGTCATCGATGTCCGCTTACTGGAGTCGCGAATCGCTCGATCGACAGCTGCAATTCGCTCAAAGTTTTCGGATACCCCACCCCGTCCCATTTTTTCGCCACTACCCAGTCCGACTTCGCATGTACATACGCCGTTGCATGTATTGTAGGAACATATCCAAACATTTCGTACGCAACTAATGCGCTTGTGTCACTTACACCTGCGATGATGAATCGACCCGGGCGATCCCCGGGATCATCATGTTCAGAGGGCGGGCCAGGATGCTCGTTTCGCTGTCCCAACCAACCCTTAAAGTGGGATATCAGGTCATCGGGCAGATTGGAGATGCTGGTAACCTCTGCCAACGCGGATGGGTCATATCGCTTCGCGATTTCCGCTTGCTCGGCGATGCTCATTTCGTGCAATTGCGCCGCAGTTCGGTCTCCGGAGCGCGAGCAGGCACTCATGAGAAATATTGATGTCGCCATCCAAACAGCCGGCGAAACTCGAATGAGATACATGGTTCCTTCCCGTTATTCCCGGCGGCGCGTGAACCGTGAATAACTGTCCGTCGTTTAATTCAGAGTCGGCTCTCAATATAGTAAAATAAGCAATACAAATCAATATGCTATAGCGCGAGCAGTCTTGCTGATTGTCGGGTTTTTGCATATAATGGTGTCGGGTTTTTGCAAGACGATTAATCATGTCCCGCCGAACGACGC
>Ga0209274_10002018_pt1 | contig 10154 bp, 10 predicted proteins | sample HubBroMetageREF1_FD_188343 | JGI IMG/M metagenome (GOLD analysis project Ga0209274, IMG submission 188343) | Reference soil microbial communities from the Hubbard Brook experimental Forest, New Hampshire, USA - Hubbard Brook CCASE Soil... | ecosystem: Environmental > Terrestrial > Soil >...
CCGTGCCCCCGACGTGCGCGTGGTGGCGATCACCACCGTCGCCGGAAATGTCCCCGTCCCGCAGTCGACTCGAAACGCTCTCTACACCGTCGAACTCTGCGCGGCGAACGTCCCGGTCCACCAGGGAGCCGATAAACCGCTGCTCCGCACCTATCAGAATGCGACCTGGTTTCATGGCCGCGACGGGCTGGGAGATCACCACTATCCCGCTCCTCGTCACTCTGCGGCGAGTTTGCACGCCGTGGATGCGATCATCGAAACGATCGAGGCAAATCCTGGAATCATCTTGGTCACGCTGGGCCCGCTCACCAACGTCGCATTAGCGCTGGCGAAGAACCCGGGGATCGCCGCGAAAGTTAAACGCTGCGTAATCATGGGCGGCGCGCCCTGCTGTGAAGGCAACGTGACGCCGGCCGCCGAGTACAACATCTGGGTCGATCCCGAGGCCGCTGGCATGGTCATGCGCAGTGGCTTGTCCGTCGAACTCGTGGGTTGGCACCTGTGCCGCGGTGAGGCGGTCGTAAACGAGAACGACATCGCGCGGGTTCTCGGATTCGATAATCCCCTGGCCAAGTTTGCCATCGAGTGCAACCGCCACGCGCGTAAGGCCTACAAAGTGCAAACCGGAGAAGATGGTATTTGTCTGCCCGATCCCGTAGCCATGTCGATTGCGCTTGATCCAAGTGTCGGGACGGATTGGAGCGAGCATTTTGTCGAGGTTGAGACACAAAGCGATTTAACGCGCGGCATGACCGTGGTCGATCGCTTGAACGTGGCCGCCGATGACCGCAATCGGGCGGTCTGGGCCCCTGCCCTGGGAAATATAGCCAAGGCCAAAGTCTGCTGGACCATCAACAACCAACGCTGGAAAGAAGCCCTGTTTTCGGCTCTGCGATAGATCTCGAGTAGAGACGGGGCTTGCCCCGTCTTCTCTGGACGCGGGAGACGCAGCAAGCCGCGTCTCTACCGAGGATTTACGGGAGACGTCTGGTATATTGGCCTCTCTCGGAGGTGTCTCCATGTCCCGGAACGTGCGCTGTGGTCTGATTCAGGCAAGCAACGCGCTCAATAGCCGCTCGCTGCCGCAAGTCAAGAAAGCCATGATCGACAAGCACCTGAAGCTGATCGACCAGGCGGCGAAGAAGAAAGTGAAAATCCTCTGCCTCCAGGAACTTTTCTATGGTCCTTATTTCTGCGCCGAGCAGGACATTCGCTGGTACGACCTCACCGAGCGCGTTCCCGACGGACCGACGACGCAATTAATGCAAAAGATCGCAGCCAAACACGGCATGGCGATGGTGGTCCCGGTTTACGAGGAGCAGATGCCGGGCCTGTACTTCAACACCGCCGCGGTCATCGACGCCGATGGCAAGTTTCTGGGCAAGTACCGCAAACACCATATTCCTCACGTGCATCCCGGATTCTGGGAGAAGTTTTATTTCACACCGGGCGACCTGGGTTATCCGGTTTTTGAGACGAAGTTTGCGCGCGTTGGCGTCTACATCTGCTATGACCGTCATTTTCCCGAAGGCGCGCGTGTGTTGGGTTTGAACGGCGCGGAAATTGTTTTTAATCCTTCGGCCACCGTCGCGGGACTCTCGGAGTATTTGTGGGAACTGGAGCAGCCCGCGCATGCCGCGGCGAACGGGTACTTCGTCGGAGCGATTAATCGTGTTGGCCGGGAAAAGCCATGGAACATCGGAGAGTTTTACGGCAAGAGTTACTTCTGCAATCCGCGCGGCAAGATCGTCGCCCAAGCCAGCCGCGACAAAGATGAAGTGCTGGTCGCCGATCTCGATCTCGATATGATCCAGGAGGTAAGAAGAGTCTGGCAGTTTTATCGCGACCGCCGTCCGGAAACGTATGGTGCCCTGACGACGCAAACGGGACAGACCGCGGCGGCGGATTAGATTCACGACACGATTCTGATTGCAGCGACAAAGATCTTTACCGCAGGGGGGCACAGGGGAACACAGAGGAAGCCTGACCTGAGAGTTTTCCCCTGTTTTCCTCTGCGCCCCATGTGGTGAGGAACTCCGTTAAACATGCCAGAAACATCACGCATCGAATCCAGTCCGCTCTATAACCAGGACCTCGCGCCGACGACCGCCGAGCGGCGTACCTGGGGCACCTACAGCTTCGCTGCGCTCTGGGTATCGATGTCGGTCAATATCCTGACCTACATGCTGGCCGCCAGCCTGATCGAAGGAGGTATGAACTGGAGACAGGCGGTCGCCACCGTGTTTCTCGGCAACATGATTGTTCTGATCCCGATGCTGTTAAATTCGCATCCGGGAGCGCGCTACGGCATTCCGTTCCCGGTGCTGGCGCGCGCTTCGTTCGGAGTGCTGGGCGCGAATGTTGCCGCGGTTTTGCGTGCGCTGGTTGCCTGTGGATGGTTCGGCATCCAAACCTGGATCGGTGGCGAAGCGATCAATACTTTGATCACAACGCTTGCACCCGGTTGGGGACAAGTCGCCCACAGCACGGCAATCTGCTTCCTGGCTTTCTGGCTTATCAATCTGGCGGTCATTCTCAAAGGCATCGAATATATCCGCTTTCTACAGGGAATCAGCGCGCCGATTCTGCTGGCGGTTGGACTTCTGCTGCTAGCGTGGGCCTACAAGTCGGCGGGAGGATTTGGCCCCATGCTGTCGGCGCCGTCGCGCTTCGTGAGCTTTTCCGATTTTCTGAAATTCCTCATCCCCGCGCTGAATGGAACTGTCGGTTTCTGGGCCACCGTGTCGCTGAACATCCCCGACTTCACGCGGTTTGCCAAGAGCCAGCGGCAACAGGTGATTGGGCAAGCGCTCGGTCTGCCGACCACCATGACGCTCTACTCGCTGATTGGAATTCTGGTGACTTCGGCGACGGTGGTGATCTACGGAACCGCGATCTGGGATCCGGTGCAACTGCTGAGCCGATTTCATTCCCGCGTGGCCGTGGTGATTTCGCTGCTGGCGATTCTGCTGGCAACTTTGAACGTGAATATTGGCGCCAATGTGGTTTCTCCGGCCAATGATTTTTCCAATTTGTGGCCGCGCAAAATCAACTTCCGCACCGGCGGCGTGATCACCTGCTTTATGGGAATCGCGCTGATGCCATGGAAACTGCTCTCTGACTACGGAACATTTATTTTCGGATGGCTCGGCGGTTATGCGGCATTCCTCGGGCCCGTGGCGGGGATCATGATCTGCGACTATTTCGTGATCCGTCGGCGCGTGCTCGTGGTCGACGATCTCTATCTGCGTGGCGGCGTTTATGAATATTCGCGCGGATTTAACTGGCTGGCAGTGATCGCGCTGGCTCTGGGAGCGGGGACGGCGCTGGTCGGATTGGTCGTTGCTCCGCTGCGGATTTTATATGCTTATTCTTGGTTTGTGGGCTTCGCGGTTTCGTTTGTGGCTTATTGTGCGCTGATGGGTTTCCGAAGGGGATCGGAGATGCCAGCAGTGAAAGCGTCATCCTGATCTACCGAAACCTCGTTATCAGTTCGCCAAAAGGTTCGGACCCGACGTTCCATGTCCCCTCGAACGGGTTGTCCAGGTCGGTCAGGACGAAGTGCGCGAAGAACAGCAACATGGTCGTGATGGCAACCGAGACTGCTCCCATCGCTGGGTTCCGGAACGGGTAAAAGAAAAGCAGAAGCAGAATTGTCGACGCGGTCAGCGTCACAAAAAGGAAAAGTGTTTGTGGCATCCTCTTTGCGCTTAAGGAGAGACGTTCGTCCCGATGCGCGGTCGCCTGATTGGCAATGTCGAGAAGCCGCTCATACACGATGCGCTCGGTGTCGTCTTCGGGCTTTATGTTGGTTACGCTGGAAATGATTTCATGAAATAGCCGGTCGGTTTTCTCCGTCTTTTCATTGTTAGAGAGCGCGCTCCATTCGGTTTCTACAACCGCCCGGGCGTAGGTCTTGACGGCTCGTACCATGGGCTCGCGGATTGCTTCTTTCAGCCGGTCACTGAAAAGAAGCAAATCCTTCAGTGCTCCCGACTCTTTCCGAATCTCGTTTTCGACGGAGGTAAACTGTCCCCAGATCACGTAGGTTGCGAACGCGTACACGACGCTGTAGAGCGTACCGATGATCTGAACAAGGGCGGCTATCCCCTCGGCATCGTTCAGGAAAAGCTTTTGAAAACCCAGCCGCCACAGCACGGTGTAGATGACGGCCGCAGCTGCGACCAGCTTTATCCCGCGGAAGCGTGTCGTCGCAGGAATAATGTCGAAGGTCATCACATTCATTCCTGAAACGTCACGCACACACCGTTCGGGTCAATCGCCCCGAATTCCTTGGTCCCCCAAGACTTAGTCTGCAACGCACCGTTGGGATGCACCTGGCCGCCCCGCTCCTGGTATTCGGAATACAGCGCGTCAATCCCTTTCACCGCGAGACGCACCAGGGTCTGGTCGCCGACCTTCCGTGCCAGGATTTTGTCGCGTATGCCAGCGATGTGGAGGTACGCCTCGCCGCGGTTAATGCCGGCATAGGTTGGAGGAGTAGCGTCGCGAAAAGTTTCCTTGAAGCCGCAGACCTCAGTCCACCACTTCAGAGATTCCGCGGCGTCGGCGGCGGGCAGAACGGGAATCGCGCCTTTGATGATTGGTTCCATGGACGAAGCATAAAGGAACACGGGTGGATCGCCTAGCGGCTTGTGGTGAGGGTCGATTTCGAGAAACAGCGCCTAAAGGCGGGTCATAGCACGGGATTTGCGGTAGGCCTGAAGGCATACCCTGATACGAAGCGTGCTGGTACGGGGTGCTAGGCGCTGGCGCGAAACGCCGGCAACACTTCTTTCTTGTACGATTCCAGCGTGTCTTCCTCATCCCCACACATCAGATAAATATTGAACTGAGTAACTCCGGCGCGAGCCAGCGCACGAATCTTTTCAATGTGCGCTTCAGCCGGACCGAGCAGACAGAAGCGATCCGTCACTTCATCCGACACGAAGTTTCGGTTGCTGCTGTCGACTTCGCAATGATGAAGGTAATCGTATTTACCGCGATCTTGTATATAAGAAGTCAGGGCAGGCGGAAGTTCCTCCGGCTTGTAGCGTGAAACCAGATCGACGACGTGGTTCGACACCAGAGCAGGGAACCAGCGCACGCGTTCGCGTCCAGCCTTCACGTCATCCGAAACCCACACCGGAGCAGCCGCCATGATCTCAATCTTCCGCGGATCTCTTCCCGCAGATTCTGCACCTTTCTTGACGAAGCTAACGCACCACTCGATCAAGTCGGGATCGGCGAACTGCAAAATAACGCCATCGCCGACGCGACCAGCAAGCTCGAGCACTTTCGGTCCATATCCAGCAACCCACACGTGAGGAACGCCACCGTTCGCCCAGGTCAGCCGGGCTTTTCCGCCTTCGTATTCGATCTCTTTGGCGCCGGTAAGATTGCGAAAGTCTTTTATAGCCTCTTCCAACTGTGCAACTGTAACGGGCTTTTTCCCGAGCACTCGCCGCGAACTGTCGCCGCGGCCGATGCCCAGTTGCATGCGTCCGCCGGAGATTAGATTCAGCGTGGCGAACAGGCTCGACGTTACCGTGATGTCGCGCGTCGCTGGATTGGTGACGCAGGTGCCGAGGCGCATCTTCTTCGTGTTGGCCGCCATGAGCGTGAGCATGGGATAAGGTTCGAGCCAGAGGACGTGCGAATCGAAGATCCATCCATACTCAAATCCGGACGCTTCCGCCTGGCGCGTGAGTCCGACGATGCGCTCCACCGGCATGTCGGGCTTGATGGTGATGCCGAACCGCATGGGATCCCCCTGTTGCCGTTTTCGCCCGCGAGAGAAAGCGTGAACCGCAGAGAGCGCTGAGGTCGCAGAGAAAGCTTAGGACATAAAAATCCAACTCTGACGGCCACTCGGACGCAATTTCGGTCGACGCAGACAAGTGCAAAAACAAAAGAAATTCTCTGCGAACTCTGCGGCGAAAGCCTTCGCTTGGTACGCTACTTAGTTTCGGGAGTTTAGCATAAAATCTGTGCTGCGCTGTAGGAGGAGAGCACACCGCCATGGGCTTTGACACCATCATCGTTAACGGTCGCGTAGCTACGGCAACCGACACTTATACGAGCGACGTCGCGATTAACCAGGGAAAAATCTCCGCTGTCGGGCAAAGCCTGCCGCGTGAGAATGCCGGAAAGATCATCGATGCGGCTGGTAAGTATGTGTTGCCTGGCGGAATCGACGTGCATACCCACCTCGACATGCCGTTCGGAGGCACCACCAGCGCCGATGATTTCGAAACTGGCACGCGTGCCGCGGCTTTCGGCGGAACGACTACTTTGATCGATTTCGCCATCCAGTACAAAGGGCAAACGCTGCGAACGGCGTTTGACACCTGGATGCAGAAAGCGTCCGGCAAAGCGGTTTGCGATTATGCGTTTCATTGCATCGTCACCGATCTGGCGGAAGCGCAGCTCGACGAGATGAATGCGCTGGTGCGCGAAGGCGTCACCAGCTTCAAGTTGTTCATGGCGTATCCCGGCGTGTTCATGCTCGACGACGCCAGCATTTTCCGGGCTCTGCGCGCGACATCGAAGAACGGCGGACTGGTCTGCATGCATGCCGAAAATGGCGGCGCGATTGATGTGATCGTGCAACAGGCGCTGGCGGAAGGAAAAAGGGCGCCCAAGTATCACGCCTTGACCCGTCCCACGACGGCGGAAGCGGAAGCCGTCTCGCGAGCGATCGCCCTCGCCGAAATGGCCGGAGCGCCGCTCTACATAGTCCATTTGAGTTGCAATGAGGCACTTGAAAAAGTACGCGAAGCCCGCGATCGCGGCCTTCCCGTTTACGCCGAGACCTGTCCGCAGTATCTGTATCTTTCGCTCGACAACTTTGATGCGCCAGGCTTTGAAGGAGCCAAGTACGTCTTCACGCCGCCGCTGCGTGAGAAGTGGCATCAGGAAAAGTTATGGAACGGATTGAAGCGCGATCATCTGCAGGTGGTGTCTACCGACCACTGCCCGTTCTGCTTCAAAGAGCAAAAAGAACTGGGCCGCGACGATTTCACCAAGATCCCGAACGGCGGTCCCGGCGTCGAGCACCGCATGAGCCTCATTTATTCGGGAGGCGTTGCCGGCGGGCGCTTCAGCGTGAACCGCTTTGTGGAACTGGTTTCGACCACTCCGGCAAAGCTCTTCGGCCTGTATCCTCGCAAGGGCACAATCGCCGTGGGCAGTGACGCGGACCTGGTGATCTTCGATCCGGAGCGCAAGCACACCATCAGCGCGAAAACTCACCACATGCGCGTCGACTATTCGATGTTCGAGGGAATTCAGGTGACGGGCATGCCCGACGTCGTGCTGTCCCGCGGTCGAGTGGTAGTGGAAGCAGACAAGTTTGTGGGACGCCCAGGTGCGGGAGACTTCCTGAAGCGGGCGCTCTACTCACAACCTTAGTCTCAACGCCGGGTCGATAGCCCTGACGTGGAGATTACTCTTGGGCCCTGGCAAATTGTGGTCGTGCATCGCGAAGTGTGCTCACCAAGACCGTTCGAATCTGCAACTTTCTCGGGTGGGTGTCAATCGAATAGGGGGTGAGGTGCCCATGACGGTTGGAGCTAAGAATTCTGCAGTGGTTGGCCAGATCGCGACTCTGATCGCGGTCCTTATTCTTGCCGCTGCTGTGACTTGGAACCGGGCGCACGCCTCCGGAAGTGGCATTGCTCTTCCCGATCCGGCTGTTGATGCCCCTCTGGCCGGGAAGTCAGGCAAACAAACCGCGGTTGTGGCTGGCGGTTGCTTTTGGGGAATCCAAGCCGTTTTCCAGCATGTTAAAGGCGTAAAAGACGCCACCTCGGGGTATTCCGGGGGATCGGTTGCCTCGCCAGGATACGAAGAAGTGAGCACCGGAAATACTGGCCACGCTGAGTCCGTGAAGATTACCTTCGACCCGTCACAGATATCATACGGTCAGCTTCTCAAAGTATTCTTCTCCGTGGCTCACGACCCCACGCAACTCAATCGCCAGGGGCCGGATACCGGCAGCCAATATCGCTCGGTGATTTTCTACACCGATGACGAACAAAAGCACATCGCGGAGGCCTACATCTCCCAACTTGAACAGGCAAGATCGTTTCGTGCTCCGATCGTGACGCAAGTCGTTCCGCTGAACGCCTTCTACGCAGCCGAGGCCTATCACCAAAACTACGCTACGCTTCACCCTGACAACCCATACATCGCAATTAACGATGCGCCCAAGGTCGAGCATCTCCGCCAGCAACTTCCAGACCTCTATAAGAAGTAGTGGGTCTCTATCGTTGCGTTTGCTGCGGTAACGCATTGTTCGGTTCTGGCACGAAATTTGAATCTGGGGCAGCACCCGCTCCGCCCGACGCGCCGAGGTGTCGCGCATGCGTCGCGCGCCGCAGCTTCGAATTGCACCTCAGGGCCTACCGTTTCTTCGCCGGCGTCCCATTCTGGGCCACCGCGGCCTTCACGAGCGCCTTGAACGCGCCCGCGTTGACCTTCTCCCCTTCGTGGATGTCGATCGCCCTTCGCGTGTTGCCTTCCAAGCTGGAATTGAAGAGGTGCGATGGGTCTGGGATCTTGGCCCCCCGGGCGAACGTGAGCTTCACGACTTTCGTGTACGCCTCCCCGGTGCAGACAATCCCGTGGCGCGACCAGACCGGAGTGCCCCTCCACTTCCACTCCTCGATCATCTCGAGGTCGGCTTCCAGGATCAGCGCCCGCATGCGGGCCAGGGTCTCCCCGCGCCATCCCCCCAGGTCGCGGATGCGCTGGTCGATGAGCCGGGAAGCGGGTTTCCCGGTCGCTCGCTCACGGCTGCTCATGTCTTTTCTTTCCTTTCACCGAGGGTACCTTCTCCAACGCCCCCGCTTCCGATCGCAATCGCTACGGGTGCGGCAGTAGTCCAACAAGCAATGGTTTTTGCTTTCATGGTCAGTCCAACCCCCCAACGACACGCTCCAAGCTGCCGATGAACTTCTGCCAGCCGTAGCTCGCACCCTTATAGTAGGCGTCTTCTTCCGACCCGAAACCGGATTGCTCCATGCGGACATGCGTGCCGCCCTTGGTAGGCGTCAACGTCCAGGCGACGACGCTCTTCAAACCCATGGAACCCCAGCTATAACAGAGCCGCGAATTCGGTTCGACCACCAGGACTTCACCGTCTACGACCCCGTTCCAATTCGGCACGGGCGTGGCACGGAAGTTGAAACGGTGGCCAACGACCGGCTGGAAATCATTCTTCATCAGCCACTCCTCTATCAGGGGGCTCTGCGTGAGCGCGCGCCAGATTTTTTCCGGGGGATGCGGCATCTCCCGTTCGATGACGAGAGAACGCGGGGTGTCTGGTCTATTCATCGATCCATCCTTTTCAACAAAGATTCGAGGCGGTCAAACCGTTCGCGCCAGAAGGCACCATAGAGGCTCATCCAGTCGATCAGGGGCGCGAGGGCTTGCGGTTGTGCATTGTAGTGCGTCTCGCGTCCCTCGCGCCGGTCGCGCACCAGTTTGGCGTGCTTGAGAACAACCAAGTGCTTGGACACTGCCGGTTGCGATACGCCAGCGCGATCCGTCAAGGCGTGAACTGTCTGTTCCCCGTCGCGGGACAGGCGCTCAAAGAGAGCCCGTCGCGTTGGGTCAGCAAGAGCCTTGAAAACGTCGTCCGCTACGGCTTGCATTCCAAAACCATAACCATATGGTTATTGATTGTCAAGCGGTAATCGAACGAAAAATCGATCAGACGACGGCTTAGGATTGTCGCGGAACAATCGGGATCAAGAACTCTCTTGTCGTCACGAAACTCCCGAGTGGTCGCTATCCGGAAATAATCCGGATTGGGATATGCGGATCGATAATGATAAGTCGCTTATCGGAAGCTTGTGACGAATGCGGATGGATCACGGACAAACACGGCCGATATGGTCAGCGCAATTTTGCGAAACGGTTCGAACGCGGTAAACTGAGTTTTAACGGGAACGGTAACAGGTGACGTTTTGCAGCTGATTTCCGTCGTCGGCCGTCAATAAAAGTTTGCTAAACTGTTGAAACGGTTCATTGTAGGCGCGTAGCTCAGTTGGTTAGAGCGCTACCTTGACACGGTAGAGGTCAGGAGTTCGAGTCTCCTCGTGCCTACCATTTCTTTTTCCAGTGTTCATCGGCTTTTCAGCCCTTCC
>Ga0209274_10002021_pt1 | contig 10150 bp, 7 predicted proteins | sample HubBroMetageREF1_FD_188343 | JGI IMG/M metagenome (GOLD analysis project Ga0209274, IMG submission 188343) | Reference soil microbial communities from the Hubbard Brook experimental Forest, New Hampshire, USA - Hubbard Brook CCASE Soil... | ecosystem: Environmental > Terrestrial > Soil >...
ACGTCAACGCGGAAATCGCGAAAGCCGTCGTCGGGATGGACGGGTCCGACCAGCGCGCCCTCGACCGCCGCATGATCGAGGCCGACGGCACGCCGACCAAATCCAATTTCGGCGCCAACGCAATTCTCGCGGTCTCGATGGCTGCCGCGCGAGCGGCCGCTGCCGCGTCCGGCCAGCCGCTCTACAAATATCTCGCCCGCTATTCCACCAATTCGTCGGCGAACACGCTGCCCGTCCCGATGATGAACATTCTCAATGGTGGCGCGCACGCGGACAATTCCGTCGACGTGCAGGAATTCATGGTGATGCCGCTTGGCGCGCCGAGTTTCCACGAAGCGCTGCGCTGGGGCGTGGAAGTCTTCCACAATTTGAAAGCGGTGCTGAAGAAGAACGGCTACTCGACGGCCGTCGGCGACGAAGGCGGCTTCGCGCCCAACCTGAAATCCAACGAAGAGGCGCTCGAACGGGTCCTGGAAGCCATCACCGCCGCCGGATACAAGCCGGGCGAACAGATTGCAATCGCCATCGATCCGGCCGCCAGTGAGTTCTACGACAAGGCCAGCAAAAAATACATCTTCAAGAAATCAGACAAGTCCGCGCGCACGTCCGAGCAAATGGTGGCCTTCTGGGAGAACTGGGTACGGCAATATCCGATCGTCTCGCTCGAAGACGGCATGTCCGAAGACGATTGGGACGGCTGGAAAATTCTCACTCGCGACGTCGGCAAAAAGCTTCAGCTCGTCGGCGACGACATCTTCGTCACGAACCCGAAAATCTTCGCGCGCGGGATCGCCGAAGGCATTGGCAATTCGATTCTCATCAAGCTCAATCAGATCGGCACCGTCACCGAAACCGTCGAAGCCATCGAAATGGCGCGCAAAGCGAATTACACGGCGGTCGTCTCGCACCGCTCCGGCGAAACCGAAGACGCCTTCATCGCCGATTTCGTCGTCGCCATGGGCACCGGTCAGATCAAGACTGGCTCCGCATCGCGCACCGATCGCATCGCCAAATACAATCAGCTCCTTCGCATCGAAGAAGAGCTAGGCAGCGCCGCCCGCTTCCCGGGCCGCTCCGCCCTCGCTCGTCATTAGAAGCCATCTGGCTTTGTTGACTTCGCCAGTAAACGCGCCTCTCCTCACCAGCTTGTCATCCCGAATCCCCGCGTTTTGTGCGGGGTGAGCGATCTGCTTTTCTCTTTTGGAGGCTGCTTGACCTAGTATCTCAACGAAGCCAAGCTATCTCATGGCCAGCACTTCTCGAGGTGAGCGATTCACACCTACAAACTCGCGCTGATCGGCTTCGGCAACGTCGGCAAGGAATTCGTGCGGCTGCTGCGCGCGAAGGAAGCTCTCCTGCACGAGGACTACGCCATCGAGTGGAAGCTGACGGGCGTCGCCTCGCGCCGCATCGGCTGGATCGCGAATCCGAATGGACTCGACGCCGAGGCGCTTCTGGCTGGCCGTTGCCCCGAGTGCCCCGCGTGGGCCGCGCCGAAGAACGTCCGCGAATGGCTGGAAGAAGCCGACCCCGACGTCTTCTTCGAGGCGACTTCGCTCGACCGACGCACCGGTCAGCCCGCCATCGATCATCTGAAAGCGGCCATCGAAAGCGGCGCCCATGCCATCAGCGCCAACAAGGGACCCATCGTCTACGCTTATCGCGAGCTGCGCGACCTCGCTCGCGCGAAGGGCCGCAAATTCCTCTTCGAGTCCACGGTGATGGACGGCACGCCGATTTTCTCGATGTTCCCGCATTCGCTTCCGGCGGTCGAGCTGCGCGGCTTTCGCGGCATCCTGAATTCCACCACCAACGTCGTCCTCACCGAAATGGAAAACGGGCTCACGCTCGACGAAGCCGTGAAGAAGGCCCAGGAAATCGGCGTCGCCGAAACCGATCCCTCCGACGATCTCGACGGCTGGGACGCTGCCGTGAAAGTGGCCGCGCTCGTCATCGTGCTGATGGACGTGCCCATCAAGCTCGAAGAAATCGAGCGCGTCGGCATCCGCAGCGTTTCGCCCGAGCAAGTGCGCGCCGCCCGTGCCGCCGGTATGCGCTACAAGCTGATCTGCCGCGCCGAACGCACCGCAACCGGCGTCCGCGCCGGGGTGCGTGCAAGTGTTCGGCCGGAACAATTGCCGATGACCGATCCGCTCGCGCTCCTCGAAGGAACCACCTCCGCGCTGCGTTTCGATACGAACGTTTTCGGCCTCTCCATCATCGAGCACAAGCCCGGCGTAATCGCCACCGCCTACGGCCTCCTCGCCGATTTCATCCGCGCCGTCACTAGCCACTAGCCACTCGTCCTCAGCCACTCTAAAATAGGCGCGACGAACATGAGCACACCAACCATCCAGCAACATGCACTCCATCCCCTGGACCTTTCATGGGCACGCGCACAATTTCCGTCGCTGAAGCAAATCGTGAACGGCCATCCGGCCGCGTTCCTCGACGGGCCCGCCGGAACGCAGGTCCCGCAGCGCGTGATCGACGCGGTGCGCGACTACTACGAGCAGTCGAACGCGAACACGTGCGGCGCGTTCGCCACCAGCCGCCGCAGCGACGCGATCCTGGCGTCGGGTCATGCGGCGATGGCCGATTTTCTTGGCTGCGCGGCCGATGAGGTCTACTTCGGCCCGAACATGACCACGCTTACGTTCGCGCTGGCCCGCGCGATTGGCCGCGACCTTCAACCGGGCGATGAGATTGTCGTCACCACGCTCGATCACGATGCCAACGTGGCGCCCTGGCGCGCGCTGGAAGAGAAGGGAATCGTCGTGCGTCAAGTGGACATCCGCGAAGAAGACTGCACGCTCGACATGGCCGATCTTCGCAGCAAAATCACGCCGCGGACGAAGTTGATAGCCGTCGGTTACGCATCGAATGCCGTGGGCACGATCAATCCCGTGGAAGAAATCGTGCGCATCGCGCACGACGCGGGCGCGCTCGCGTTCGTCGACGCGGTTCACTACGCGCCGCACGGATCGATCGACGTTCGCGCCCTTGACTGCGATTTCCTCGCGTGCTCGCCCTACAAATTCTTCGGTCCGCACGCGGGCTGCATCTACGGCAAGCGCGAGCATCTCCTTCGCCTTCGCCCGTACAAGGTTCGTCCTGCGGCAGACACTTTGCCCGATCGCTGGGAAACCGGCACGCAAACCCACGAATGCATCGCCGGTGTCGCTGCCTCAATCGACTACCTCGCCGACCTCGGCCGCCGGGCTTCAGCCCCTGATGAGAGTATTTCTCGACGCGAAGCTCTGCTTAGCGCCTATCGCGCGATCCGCCAGCATGAAATGTCTCTCGCCGCCCGCATGATCAAAAGCCTGCTCGAAATCCCCGGCCTGCGCTTTTTCGGCATCTCCGATCCTTCGCTCTTCGCGCACCGTGTGCCGACGGTGGCGATTCGACTCGCGAATCACACGCCGCTCGAAATCGCCACATTCCTCGGCGACCGCGGAATTTTCACTTGGGACGGAAATTACTACGCGCTGAATCTGACGGAGCGCCTCGGCGTCGAAAAGGATGGCGGCTTTCTGCGCATCGGCATCGTGCATTACAACTCGGACGAGGAAATCGATCGCCTGCTCGCCGCGCTCTGCGAACTCGCCAAGTCACGCTGATTGGCGCAAATCAATGACTGCCAACAGGCGCGACAACGTAAACGTATTCGAGCAGCTCTCGTCCCGTGTTCTGGACGTTGTGGCGCGCGGCAGGCGGAATGTAGACCATCATCCGCGCTGCGATCGGCATCGGCTCGCGCCCTTCGATCTGCGCCTCGCCGCTTCCCCGGAGTATGACGAGGGCTTCCTCGTGATCGCCTGTCGTGTGCCAGCCCACCGCTTCCCACGGCTTCAGCCGGACGAACCCGCTTCGCATTCCCGCCGTCTGCGGCTCGCCTTTCAGCAGCGGACAATCGTGTGCCGCGCATTCGAGTGGCATTACGAGTGGCTGCTTGGCGGCCTCCTGGGGCGGCATGGGACTAGCCGCGAGCAGTGCAAGGCCACAAAGCGCCGCAAGATTTCTGAGTCGCACGTCGTCCTCCTCGAAGCCAAGGTGAACCTATCATGAGCCTCGATCGTGTCCGCGAACATTTCGAGCAGGAAGCTCGCGAATTTGACGAGCTGATCGTCCGGCTGATTCCGCGCTACGACGAAATGATTGTCGCGATGATCGCCGCGATTCCGTTCGCGCTGGATAAGCCGATCCAAGTGATCGACCTCGGCTGCGGTACGGGCACCGTGGCGGCGCGTGTCAAGCAGCGATTTCCTCGCGCGCGGATTACCTGCCTCGACCTGGCGGAAAACATGCTCTCGCTCGCTCGCGCCAAACTCGCGGCATTCGATGGCATCGACGTCGAGCAGGGCGATTTTCTGACCTACCAGTTCAAAGGACCGTACGACGTTGCGGTCTCGTCCCTCGCGCTCCATCATCTCGAAACGGACGCAGACAAGCGTAGCTTCTATGGCCGTCTGTTCGCGGCTCTCGCGCCCGGCGGAGTCTTTTGGACCGCAGACGCCGCCCTCGGCGCCACTCGCGCTCTGAACGAAATGTACATGCAGAAATGGAAAGAATACATGCGACGCACGATGTCCGAAGCTGCGATCACCGAGAGATTTGCAAAGGATTCCGAGGAAGATCACCCCGCGGATCTCGCGAGCCATTTCCGCTGGATGGAAGAGGCGGGTTTTGTCGAGCCCGAAGTGGTTTGGAAGTATTTCTACTGCGGCGTCTACGGTGCGCATAAACCTGTCTGAGGTTCATGCGCACCGCCGCCAGTCGCTTCTCGTGTTTCCACCTTCGCGTTTCGATCTTCGGCGGTCAAGTCTTGTTTATGTCCTGTTTGTCTTGCAGCTTCTTGATGAATCCCTGCAAGATGGGCTTGATCGGGCCCGGCGCGCCCGGCATCGCGGCGTTGGCCTCCGCCAGCGCTTTGTCGAAGTTACCCTCGCCGCTGTATACACGCGCCATCGCCGCGTGCGCGCGCCAATGGTCCGGATATCTCTTTGCCAGGTCACGATAGACTTTGAACGCTTCGTCTTGCTTGTTCATTCCTTGCAGTGCCCTGGCAAACGCGTAGAGCTGGTCTGGAGAAGCAATCCCGAGCGCCTGATTCCGGGCGGTGGTCGCTTCGTCTTTGCGCCCCAGCGCGTCCAGAACCTGCGATTTCGTCATCAAGTTGTCGTATCGCTGCTCGATCTGGATCGATTGGTTCGAATACTTTAGCGCGTCATCGAGGTCCGTCTTTTCGGCAAGCAGATAGTTTGCCGAGTCGTCCCACGATTGCCACTCGTACTGCACGCGTCCACGGAGCTGATTGTGTAGGCTGGCTTCGACCACGTCATGCACATTCACTCCCATTTTGAACGGCACCGCCAGCTTTTCCCATCGCAGCGTGACGACCGCCGAATCAGGCTTCAGGTCATCAAAGTCGTAAGTGAGCGCATCGTGAAAATCTGTCGCCGCCGGCTTCACCGTTACGCGCAACGCGTCCTCTGCCTGATCGTATGAAAAGCTTCCCCACGCGGCGTTCATTTTGGAGAAAGCAATCGTCCAATCGTTTTCTGTCGGAATCATGTGCAGGCCGTATGTGCCTGCGGCAAGCGGCTGCCCTTCAATCGTCACCGGGTCGCCGAACGAGATCGTTGTGTTCTCGTTCGCTCCGGAACGCCAGGGTTGCCCGTACGGAACCAGTTCGCCCCACACCTTCCGTCCGTTCACCAGCGGACGCGAATAGTTGATGGTGATGTCTGTGATCCCGATTCGCTGCGTGAGCACTGCATGCTGGCTCGGCCGCGGCAGATTCATCAAGGCCGATTGCGCGCGGACTCCGGCCGGCGCGGAAAATATCAACAACGCGAAGACGACAGTTCGAAGCTTGTGCATCGAGGCGCTCCTCAAGCAGATTTTGCGAAGGGATTCGAAATTCTGGATAACTTTCAGAAACCACACCCCAACCCCGCGAACACCACTTCGCTGGTCGGTTTAGACGCAAGGTCCGGGCTTTGGTTATCGCGGGCGTTTCAACGCACAGAAAGTGCGGCTGAAGCACCATTTTCTTCTTGCGAGCGCATGGTATTCTGGCCAGCGATGAATAAGCGACCCAAGCCCATCGTACTCACCATTCTTGACGGCTGGGGCTTCCGCGCCGAAACGAAAGGCAACGCCATCGCCCAGGCGCGCAAGCCCAACTACGACCGCCTGTTGAAGGACTTCCCAAACACGCTGATTCACACCTCGGGCCCCTTCGTTGGCTTGCCCGAGGGCCAGATGGGCAACAGCGAAGTGGGTCACATGAACATGGGCGCAGGTCGCATCGTTCACATGGACATCACGCGCATCGATCAACTGATCGCGACCGGCGAGTTTTTCCGCCAGCCGCTGCTGCTGGAAGCGATGGAACGTGGCCGCGAGCGGCAACTGCACCTCCTCGGACTGGTAAGCGACGGCGGCGTTCACTCGCACATCGAGCACCTGTTTGCCCTGCTTCGCATGGCGCGCGAAAACCATGTCGCAAAAGTCTTCGTCCACTGTTTCACCGACGGCCGCGACACTCCGCCCGAAAGCGGCATCGGCTTCCTTCAGCGTCTCGAGCAGAAAATGCGCGAGTTCGGCGTCGGGCAAATCGCCAGCGTGAGCGGCCGCTACTACGCGATGGATCGCGACAATCGCTGGGAGCGCCTCGAGAAAGCGTACAGCGCGATCGTTCACGGAGACGCCGAATCGAAATCATCCGATCCGATTGCGGCGCTGAAAGCGAGCTACGAAAAAGCCGTGACGGACGAATTTGTCCTCCCGGTGGTAATCACCACGCAGGCGGAACCGGGAAAGCCGGCAATGCCGCACGGCGTGATTCGCGACGGCGACGCCGTGATCTTCTTCAATTTCCGCGCTGACCGCGCCCGCCAAATGACGCGCGCGCTCATCGAGCCGGACTTCGACAAGATCGCCGATCCGGCGCGCCCGAAGAATCTCGCGTTCGTCGCCATGACGCAGTACGAAAAAACCTGGCCGTGGCTGCGCTATGTTCTGGCGCCCGAGAAACTCGAGCACATTCTGGCGAACGTTTTCACGGAGCTCGATTTCAAGAATCTGCGCGTGGCCGAAACCGAAAAGTACGCGCACGTCACATATTTTTTCAACGGCGGCGTGGAAAAGCCTTTCCCGGGCGAAGAGCGCGTCCTGGTGCCGTCACCCAAAGTGCCCACCTATGATCTGAAACCCGAAATGTCGGCTGCCGGAGTGGCGGACGCGGTGATCAAAGCCATCGAGAAGGGCGACTTCGACGCGATCATCATGAACTTTGCGAACGCTGACATGGTGGGCCACTCAGGGAGACTTGACGCAACCATCAAGGCGGTCGAAACGGTCGACGAATGCCTTGGTAGGCTTTTTCAGGCCATGCGCCCTCGAGGCGGAGCGTGGATCATCACCGCCGACCACGGCAATGCGGAAACAATGATCGATCCCGTCACGGGCGGCCCGCATACCTATCACACCGCGAATCCGGTTCCGTTCATTCTCGTGAGCGAGGATGAACGCGCGCAGTTGAAGCCCCGCGGCTCGCTCCGCGACGTCGCGCCGACGATGCTCGGCGTCCTAACCGCGGATGAACCTCGCGAAATGACCGGCCACGATTTGCGTACTACGCCAACTAAATGATCGCCGCGAGTAAACGCTAATCTCAATTCTCCGTCTCTGTGTGCTCGGGCTTTTCTCCGTGTCCTCTGTGTTCCTGCTTAAGGTTTTCGGTTCGCTATTCTCTGCGTCCTCTGCACCTGCCCGCCGTTTTGCTGGGCGGGCCTCTGCGGTGGATTCTGACTTAGTCTTTGTCTTTGCCCGAACTAAGCGGCATTCGAGAACGCAATCAATCTCTCCAGCTTTTCCCGCGCCGCCCCGGAATCGATCGATTCCGCCGCAAGTTGCACGCCCTCCAGGAAATTGGTCGCGCGTCCCGCGGCCACCAAAGCGGCCGACGCGTTTGCCAACACAATGTCGCGGTGCGGCGTGTGTTCGCCGCGGAGCGGCGGCCCGGTGAAAATCTTGTGAATGTTCTCCGCGTTTTGCCCGGCCTCGCCGCCGCGAATCGCTTCCAGCGGCGCGCGCTTCACTCCAAAATCTTCCGGCGTGAGCATGTAGTTGCTTACCGCGCCGCCGCGCAGCTCGGAAACGTGCGTCTCTCCCGAGATCGAAATTTCGTCGAGACCGTCGGCCCCGTGCACCACAAACGCGCGTTTTACGCCAAGCTCGCCAAGAGCCTGCGCCATCAGCTCCGTCACTCCCGCATCATAGACTCCCACAACTTGCGCTGAGGCCTCCGCAGGATTGGTCAGCGGCCCGAGCAGATTGAATACGGTGCGGAATCCCAATTCGCGCCGCACTTTCGCAGCGTTGCGGGTGGCCGAGTGCATCGCCGGAGCGAACAAGAATCCGATGCCGACTTCCTCGATCGCGCGCGCCACGCTCGCGGGCGGCAGATCGATTCGCATCCCAAGATGTTCGAGCACGTCGGCCGAGCCGCACAGCGAAGTCGCCGACCGATTCCCATGCTTCGCCACGCGCACGCCCGTGCCCGCAACCACAAAAGCCGTCGCCGTCGAAATATTGAATGTGCCCCGCGCGTCGCCGCCCGTTCCGCACGTGTCCACCAGCACTTCGTCGGCGCGAATCCGCCCGTCCCCGAAAATTCGCGGCGCGTGCCGCCGTATCGCCGTCGCAAACCCCGCCACCTCGTCCACCGTCTCGCCCTTGAACCGCAGAGCAGTGAGGAATTGAGCGATCTTGACATCCGGAGCTTGCCCAGAAAGGATTTCTTCCATTGCGCGCTGCGCTTCGTTGCGTGTCAAATCGTCGCCGTTCGTTGTATACATAATCCCTGCGTCAAGCGGGGTTGGAACCTCATTAGGTTCCACCAAAAGTTCGGCTTCGATTGCGAGATTCCGTTCGTGCTCTGTCATTCCCTTCATCGCGAGCCCCGTAATGAGGGCGGCGATTTGCGCCTTTGTGGCCCCAGATGATCGAAACTCTTGCGAGAGTGCCGCGATTTCACTCTCCGAAAGGTTCTCGCCTTCAACGACCTTGTTAATCGCTTGTCGAATCATGTGCTCGGCTTGCTCGCCCTGATGGTTCCAAGTAAACTGAGTAGCTTTTTGCCGGCAGAAATCTTAGCACTATTCAACGCGCGCTTCAGAAAGCCGACGGAGCATTCATGAAGATCCACGAATACCAGGCCAAGGCGATCCTCGCGAAGTTCGGCGTCCCCGTACCGCGCGGCGAAGTGATATTCAAAGCGGAAGAGGCCCGCGCAGCGGCGCAGCGCCTCGGAACCAAAGTGGTCGTCGTGAAGGCGCAGATTCACGCGGGGGGCCGCGGCAAGGCCGGCGGCGTGAAACTCGCGAAATCGCCCGATGAAGCCGCTTCCCTGGCTGAAAAAATCCTCGGCATGAAGCTCGTCACGCCGCAAACAGGCGAAGAAGGCCGCATCGTCCGGCGCTTGCTGATCGAAGAAGGTCTCGACATCAAGCGCGAGCTCTACCTCAGCTTCCTTGTCGACCGCACAGCCGCTGCGCCGGTTTTCATGGCCAGCGCCGCGGGCGGCATGGAAATCGAGGAGGTCGCGAAGACCAATCCCGAGGCGATTCTGCGCGAGACGATTCGTCCCGCCACGGGCATGCAGCCCTACCACGCCCGGAAGATCGCGTTTGGCCTCGGACTCGCGCCGGAAATGCTCGGCGTCGCCACCTCGTTTTTTCAATCGCTGTATCGCGCATTTATTGAAACCGATTCGTCGCTCCTCGAAATCAATCCGTGCGTGGTCACGGGCGACGGCCGCTTGGTCGCGCTCGACGCCAAGGTGAGTCTCGACGACAACGCGCTCTATCGCCATCCGGAATTCAAAGAGCTGCGCGATCTCGACGAAGAAACGCCGCTCGAAGTGGAGGCCTCGAAATTCAAACTCAATTACATCAAGCTCGACGGCACCGTCGGTTGCATGGTCAACGGCGCAGGCTTAGCCATGGCCACCATGGACATCATCAAGCTGAGCGGTGGCAGTCCCGCAAATTTTCTGGATGTTGGAGGGGGCGCTTCCGAAGACCAGGTAAAGAATGCTTTCCGCATTCTTCTGAGCGATCCCAACGTGAAAGCAGTT
>Ga0209274_10002028_pt1 | contig 10134 bp, 4 predicted proteins | sample HubBroMetageREF1_FD_188343 | JGI IMG/M metagenome (GOLD analysis project Ga0209274, IMG submission 188343) | Reference soil microbial communities from the Hubbard Brook experimental Forest, New Hampshire, USA - Hubbard Brook CCASE Soil... | ecosystem: Environmental > Terrestrial > Soil >...
ATCGGTGTGACCACTCGCATCGGCCTCTCTCGCGAGATGCACCGAAAACTCCGGTTTTTCGAGCGTGGCAACCGCTTCGTCAGCGGCCCGGCGAAACTCCTGCGGACCTGACGCTCTCCAGTCGTTCCGCCGTGCGAGGCACCCGAGGCCTGCGAGTCCGCCGGTTAACAGGAGCAGAGTCCCCGGCTCGGGAGTTGTCGTGCCGGAGCCGCCGCCACCGCCACCGCCGGTAGTGGTCGGAAGGACGCCGTCGATATCGAGCGTGATGTTATTGGCCGATTCGATTTCTTCCCAGACCAAACCGTCCGGCAGTTTGGGCAAATCGAAGGTAAGGTTGCCGAGGCCGAAAATGGGATTGTTGAGTGCGTCAAGCGCATCCCAGGATTCGCAAACGCCGTACACTTTGGTGCACCCGGCCGTCGGGTCAAAACCGAAACCGAAATTCACGTCAAAGACGCTTCCCGCATCAAAAGAGGCGTCTCCAGCCACGGACAAGTTGCTGGGGAAGGAGCCGAGCAGCATGTTGAGCGTCGCGCCGTCGATCTGCGAGTAGTCGCCGGTAATGTCCACTGAACCTAGAACGGAAAAGGTTCCGGAATTCGTCACCGTGGGCGAATCGATGGCTGCATTTTCAGCGGAGACTGTGCCGCCGACGTCAGCCTGAACCAGAATGGCAGAAATGATCCCGCTCAGGGCGAGGGTGCCGCCATTGAGCGCTTCCAGCGTGCTGGCGCCGCCCAGATTATTCACCGACAAGGTACCCGATGGCGTGTTGGCGGCAATCAAGCTGTCTGGCGCTCCGGTTATGTTTCCGATCTGTCCTGCACCCTCGATCACTCCGTTGTTCATTAAGAGGCCGCCGACAGGGATGGCAGTCTCCGTAGCTCCGAAAAGCTGCCCGCCCTTCATAATTACGACGCCCGATTTGTCCACGAACACGCCGCCCTCTGGAACGTTGCCGCCTACCACCAGGGTGCCGCCGTCTTCAACGGAGATGTTGGTGACGGGAAAGGGACCCATCGCGTTCCCGTTGATTGTTACGGTGCCACCCTGCGCGGCGTAAAACTCGGCGCCGCTGTTGAAATTGCCGTTGATGATCAGGTTCCCGCCGTTTGTCGCTTGCAGAGTTCCGTAACTCGTCACAGTTCCGTTCAGAAACAAGTTTCCTGTCGCCGTGATAGTAGCTGTGCCTTCGTTGATGAGGGTTGTGCTGATTAGGCCGGCGCCGGTGATCACCCCGGCTTGGTTGTCGTATGTTCCACTGCCGTTGATCTGTCCTATGGCGGGAGCAAGACCGGCCCCCACTGGGACTGTGTTGAGGTTCACAGTCCCGCCCAGTTGGTCAGCGGTTCCGTTCACGGTGAAGCTGGCTCCGCCGCCTATATTGAGCGTCCCGGAGAGCGAGGCCGAGTTGACCGTCAAATTTGACTGCGTATCGGGGAAGCCGGTCAGGGTGAGCGCGTCGCCGGAATCGAGGAACAATCCGTACGCTTGAGCGTTTGCGGTGTTGACGGTCACCGAAGATGCAACCGCGGTGTTGCCGTCGTCGATCAGGGCCAAGCCGGATGACGTGGGCACGCCGCCGATCCAGTTCCCGGCATTGTTCCAGAATCCCGTATTCCCGTTCCATACAGACTGACCGAATGCAGACGAGCTGAATGCCAACAAACAGAACGCAAGCCCGACCGCGCCGCGCATCGTTGACGCCACAAAACCGCCGTGCGTGAGAACTTGACTCTGAACTCTCATATTCTTCTCCGTAACTCGCCGAATGGGTGGCCGCGGACACGACAACACTCCGCACACACGATCTGCGGTTCGCGCCGACTCTTTCTCGGTGCCGCGCAAACTCTCATAGTCCACTTCAGGGCTTCAATGGACAACGCCCGACTTTTCGCCGGAAACTGGCTGACCAGCCAAGTATCAGAAAAGATGGCCCTTGAGGCTCGATCTGACCGATTCTTGCCTTGCCAAAACGACAGGTGTCGTGATAGCTTCCTCATTCCCCGCGGAAGGATCCACGTGCTATGGCTGATGGTCCTGTCGATCCCGAGAGGATCGTTCGTTTCGGACACTTTGAGACCAACCTACGCACAGGCGAAATTCGCAAACACGGGATTCGCATCCGGCTGGGCGGACAGCCAGTTCAAGTGTTGCTCATCTTGCTCCAGCGGCCCGGCGAAGTGGTAACCCGCGATGAGATTCGACGCCACCTCTGGACCGACGATACTTTTGTCGAATTCGAGGACGGGCTCAACAGTGCCGTCAAGAAGCTACGCGGCGCCCTGGGCGATTCCGCTGACAAGCCCCTCTACGTGGAGACGCTACCTCGCGTCGGGTATCGTTTCATCGCTCCGGTGGCGGTCCTGGCAGATGGCTCGGCAGCTGCGTTTCCACAATTCGCCGTCCGCGCCACTTGGATTGAAGCGACGCCGGCGCCGGCGGCCGCGCCCCGGACCTCAGTTCGACCATGGCGGCTGGCCCTGGGTGTTTGCCTGGTCGTTGCGGGAGTGGTTGGTTATGGCCTTTTTTCTCCCGCGCCTGCCCCGAGGGTTACATCTTTCGTTCAGAGCGACATCTCGGATCGGGTGGATGCCTTCGCACACCTGGTGACCGATGGTGCTCGAGTGTATTTTCTGGAGCGTTCGGGCGACAGCATTAGCCTCGCGCAAACATCCACGGCGGGCGGTGAAGCACACGCGGTTCAGGGCCCATTTCAATACACGCGGATCTTTGACGCGTCGCCGGACCAGGCGGAGCTTCTAATCGGCGACTTCGGTGGTCACGAACGGCGGAAAATGCCCCTATGGATCTGGCCCGTGCAGGGCGGCAGCCCGATTCGCGTCGGCGACATCCTCGTCCATGACGCCTCGTGGTCACCGAACGGACGCGAAATCGTCTACTCCCTGGAGCACGACATCCGCGTTGTTCGGCGCGACGGCACCGGTGATCGCATCTTGATTCGCACCTCGGGCTACCCGGGATGGATGCACTGGTCGCCGGACGGTCGCCGTTTCACCTACACTGTGGAAGATCCCCAGTCGGATGCCCAGACTCTCTGGGAAGCCTCGGCCGATGGAAGCCATGCGCACGTCCGCTTTCCGGGTTGGAGCGATCCCCCCTCCGAGTGTTGCAGCGAGTGGACGCCGGACGGCAAATATCTCGTCTTTACATCCTCTCGCAATGGATTCCCCAACCTATGGGCGATCCGCGAAAGGCCCGAATTCCTCCATTGGAAAGCTCCGCGCCCCGTTCAACTCACTCCGACGGCCTCTCCGCTTTGGGGAAGCCTGCTCACTCGAAACGGGGCTCGAGTTTTCGCGTACGGCCGAAGCGAGGGATTCGAAATGGTGCGCTACGACCTCGCTTCGGGTCGCGTGAAGCCTGGAGTGTTACCGGGCAAAGCGCTTGGTGCTTCGTTCTCAAGGAGCGGCGCCTGGATGGCCTTTGTCCCACCCGATTCCACGCTTTGGCGGAGCAGGGAAGATGGGTCCGAACGCGTTCAGCTTGTGGGCGCTCCGCTGCTCACTGCTTGGCCGCAATGGTCCCCTGACGGCACCAAAATCACCTTTGAGGCGAGGGTCCGCGGCAAGCCGGTTCGAGCATACGTCGTGAGCGCCGCGGGTGGTCCGCTTCAAGAAGTTTTCGCACAGGATGGAGAGCAGAGTCTGCCGACGTGGTCGCCGGATGGCGAACAGATCGCGCTCGCGTTGAATGTGGATCCCCCGCCCAATCCCAGCGCGCCTCGCGGGATTTATATTGTGGACTCGAAAACGCACCAGGCCACGAAGGTTCCCGGGTCCGAGGGTTTTACTTCTCCGCTCTGGTCCCCCGACGGACGGTATTTCACGGCAAAGACGGCTGATGACCGCGCGATCCTGATGTTCGACAGTCGCACGGAGAAGTGGACTCCAATCGCGACGGGCACGGCGCTTTCCGGGTTGACATGGTCGCCCGACTCCAAATACCTGTACGTTCAGAAAATTGTCGATCCAGGTGAACCGATTTACCGTCTTCACGCTGGCGATTTCAAGCCCGAGCTAGTCCGCGACTTGCAACCTCTTCTCGGCACCAGCGTCCTCCAATGTGCTTTCGGCGGCTTTGCGCCGGACGGTTCACTCAGCCTCGTCTTGAAGCACAGCGACGTGCGCGTCTACGCCCTGGATGTAGAGTTACCTTGAAGGCGCGATCAAACCCTTGGCGAATGCTGCCGCGAGAAGAGAATCTCGCTGGAGGGAATCGGAAGCTCTGACGTGGAACAAATGGGTGGTGCCGAGGGGCAGAATCGAACTGCCTACGCCGGCCTTTTCAGGGCCGCGCTCTACCGGTGAGCTACCTCGGCACGGGACAGCCATTGATTTTACGGAAAATCGCGTGGCGGCGCAAAGCGGAAACAGCGGTCCCCATGGAAGTACCTACCCTGCTATTTTCCTCAGCCAGTGGCCGGTGCGCCCGGTATGTTGGAAACCTCGGCGCAAGGCCGCCAGAATTTGAGGGGGAAACCGAAGCTGAGGCACGCCTGGAGACAATTGGTAACGGAAGGGATCGAGCAATTCGTCAGCTCGCTCCGCGTCTTCCTCGGTCCCACCAATCAGTGCTTGAAGCGCGCGCGAAGCCGCCTGAGTTCGCTCGGTGCCGGTGGAAGGACTCGGTGCGTCCGGGTCCACCTTCGACCGCTCGTCGGCGTAGGCCTCGTTGATCTGCCGTGCAATCTCAAGGCATTCGGCGCAGGTTGTATTCTTCTCAGCAGGAGCCCATAGCACGGGACACCGCCTAATGGACGGACTCGTCGAATTCCTTCATCCAGTTGCGCTTCTTTAGGACTTCGCGGGGCTTGGATCCATCCGGCGGGCCGACAATTCCATCTTTCTCCATCAAGTCGATGAGCCGGGCCGCGCGGCCGTACCCGACGCGCAGGCGTCGCTGCAAGGTAGACGTGGAAGCGCGTCCCATTTCGCATACCACGCGCACGGCATCCTGATAGAGCTCGTCGTCAACCTCGTCCGCAACTTCGCCATCGCCACCAGCGCCGCCGGACATCGCGTTCTCGTCCTGCGGAGGCTTCAGCAGCTCCATGTTGTAGAGGGCCTTGGCCTGCTCGCGCCAGAAATCGCAAACAGCGACGACTTCGGACTCGTGCACATAGGGCCCGTGGATGCGATGGAGCCGCGAGGACCCAGCCGGCAGGTACAGCATATCGCCTTTGCCAAGCAGCGACTCCGAGCCATTCGAATCGAGAATCGTCCGCGAGTCTACCTTGCTGGCCACGCGGAACGAGATGCGCGCCGGAAAGTTCGCTTTGATCAGACCGGTGATGACGTCGACCGAAGGACGCTGCGTGGCAAGAATCAGGTGAATTCCCACAGCGCGCGCCATTTGCGCCAGGCGCGTGATGGACTCTTCCACGCCGTTCGTGTCCACCATCATCAGGTCAGCCAGCTCGTCGATGACGATCACGATGTAGGGCAGCGGCCGATTTTCCTCGTCCTCCGAAGCATCGAACAGCGACAAAGACTGTCCTTTTTCGAACGTGCGATTGTATTGGTCGATGTTGCGCACGGAGCGGCCGGCAAGCAACTTCAGCCGGCGCTCCATTTCGCGCGTCGCGTTCCGCAGGACGTTCGCCGCAATCTTGGGATCCGTTACCACGGGTGTGAACAAGTGCGGAATGTCGGAGTAAAGGCCGAGCTCGAGTTGCTTCGGATCGACCAGCACCAGTTTCATCTCGTCGGGCGTCGCCTTGTACAGCATTCCCATCAGCAGGGAATTGATGAAGACGCTCTTGCCGGTTCCGGTTGAGCCGGCGATCAGCAAGTGGGGCATTTGCGTCAGATCGGCGGTGCGAATTCGGCCGATCAAGTCCTTGCCGAAGGGCAACGTGAGCTTCGATGGCGAATGGTTGAATTCCGGCGACTCGACCACGTCGCGCAGGGCAATTGTTTCGCGGTGCGGGTTCGGCACTTCGATGCCGACGGTGGATTTGCCGGGGATGCGCTCGATAAGAATTGACTCGGCTCGAAGAGCGAGACACAGATCTTCGCCAAGCCCGGTGATGCGGCTGTACTTGATTCCGGCCTCGGGTTTGAATTCAAACGTTGTGACGACCGGCCCCGGATTGATCTGCGTGATGTGACCGCTAACGTCGAATTCCGCGCATTTCTGTTCGATCGCCCGAGCGTATTCTTTCAGTCCGCCTTCATCCATCTTCTGGCCGCGCTCGGCGGTTTGCAGCAGCGAAGGGGACGGCAACCGGAAGGCAGTCTTTCCGCGCGAGATTTTCGGATCGCCGGCACTCTTCTTGGGAGGCGAAACTTCGGGTTCGTGGAACTTGATTACGGCCGGGGCTCTCTCGGTAACGTTGCGATTTTCTGCTTCCAAATCCGCTTCGTCTTCTTCCTCGATTTCCTTGGTTGAAACGCGCTGCTGTTGCACAGCCGGGCGTCCTGCAATCTTGATTTCCTCCACACGCTTTCGCAAGCGGTCGGATTCGCGCGCTTCGCGCCAGGCCTTGACGCGCAGGATCATTTGCCCGATCGCACCTTCGCCGGCCAGTGGCTTCCTCATCCACGCGAGCGCCGCGCGGAAGGAAAAGCTCGTGGTGAGGAACAGTGCTGTCAGCATCATCGCGACCGTGACCAGGTTCGCGCCGATGGGATTAAAAACGGCGCGCATCGAGTCGGCCAACAGCGCGCCAAGGAAACCGCCCGGTGGCAGGGCGCCGCGGACGTCTGGCACGAGCCACGACGCCGAAAGGCGCATCAGCGCGAGTTCGGCCGAGACGGATGTGAGCAACATGCTGAACCCAATCGTCTTTGCGACCGGAGCCTCCAGGACCTGACTCCGAAACCATCGCATCGCTACAACGAACATTCCGACTGGAAAGAGGAAAGCCGCAAATCCGCAGAATTGGAAGAAAAGATCCGCCATGTGCGCGCCGAACGGTCCGATCCAGTTTCGCGCCGGACCCGACGCGGGCATCGGCGCTGAAACGTTGAACGAAGCATCTCGCGGCGAGTAGGAAAGCAGGCTTAGGGTGAGCAGAATCGCCAGGCTCAAGCCTACAAAGCCGACAAGTTCATTGAGGCGCTTATTTTCGGTCGGCGTCAGAATGCGCACTGAATTTCCTCCACTCCCAAAGCCCAGGCGACGGGCTTCCAGGAGCCGGGATTCCCCTGAACTCTTGGAAACAGTCTACTCCCAGACTTCGTCAAGCGGAACTCGAAGGCCGGGTGAAACGGGGGAAGGCTCAATCGCGCGGTCATTACAGCGGAGACGGCCAAAGCCGCCATGCGTACGAAGCTGTAGAGAGACCCTTTGCGTGGGACGCGCGGGCGCTATCGCGCGGAGCCCAACGGGAGGAACGCGAGAACGAGAATGACTATACCAAACAAGATCCGGTAGTAAATAAAGATCTTGAGCGTGCGTGTTTGTAAGTACTGCAACAGAAAGGCGATCACGGCATACCCAACGATCGCGGATACGACGATGCTGATGGCAATGTGGGAGAGCGGCACGTCGAGCGCGCCGCTTTTCTGCATTTTCAGGAGCTTGGGCAGTTCTTTTGCGGCCGCTCCGGCTATCAACGGAGTCGACAGCAGAAAGGAAAATCGGGCCGCTGCCTCGCGGGTCATTCCGCGGAACAAGCCGGCCGTGATTGTAATGCCCGAGCGCGAAACGCCCGGGAAAAGCGCCAGCGCCTGGGCCGAGCCGATCGCGAGCGAGTCCCCGAGAGATACCTGTTCGATGGGCCGCTCGAGCCTGGCCACGGACTCCGCGTACCACATTAGAAGAGCGATCAGAATCATCGCGCAGGCGATGGGCACTGGACTGCGCAGGTTTTCTTCAATGCGCTTCTCAAACAGGAAGCCAACTAGGCCGCCGGGGATCGTGCCGGCCACCAGGTACCAGAACATCCGCCGATTGTGGGTGACCATTGGTTCGCTCGCGCGGCGCGGGTAATGAAAACCGAAGCCACAGAGCACGAGCTGAATCCAGTCGCGCAAGAAATAGAGCACGACGGCGAGCAGCGTCCCTGCGTGGAGCGCGACGTCAAAGGCGAGGCCCGGATCGTTCCAGTGGAAAAATTGCGGAATGAGAATTAAATGCGCCGAACTGCTGATCGGCAAGAACTCCGTCAGGCCCTGCACGACCGCTAGAACAATTACCTGCCACAGGGGCATCGGCGATGTGCCTTTCTCGCTGTAGGGTGCAATTCCGCTGGAGCTGAGCTACTTCACTGCCGAAGGTTCTTCGTCATCGCGTGGGCATCACGGCGGCCCGGGTAATAGCCCTTGCGAACGCCGCGAGTACGATATCCATGCTTTTGCCAAAACGCAACGCCCGCGTGATTGTCCGTTGCGGTTTCCAGTCCTACGCGCAGAACTCCATTTTCGGCGAGCCGCTTTTCGATCTCCGCGAGCAAGGCGGTGGCAATTCCGAGGCGTCTGTATTCTTCGAGAACGTCCATGGTGACAATGTAGCCGTCTTTGTTGCGGCGGGCGCTGATGCAAAAACCAGCGATTTTCTTCGGCGTGTTGACTTCCGCGACAACGCATTCGGCGCCGGCCAGTGCCAGGTACGCGCGCATATCCGACCGCGAATATGCTGTGTCGGGCGGATAACAGGCCTGATCAATCTTGTAGAGGATTTCGAAGTCAGTTGCGGTGTAAGTCCTGAGTGTGATTTTCACGGCGGCTGACATTCGAGCGCAGTTTGGAAACGCAGATCTTCGGGTCTTACACTTCGAGAATCACAGGCAGAATCAAGGGCCGCTTGGCCGTCTGCTTGTTCAGGAAACGCTTCAAGTCGATGCGAATCTTTTCCTTGATCACGCTCCAGTCAGTTTTTTCTTCCGCCGTGGACTGATCGATCGTTCGGAGAATCACTTCGCGCGCTCGCGTCAGAATTTCCTGCCCATCTTCGTTCGGCAAGAAGCCGCGCGTCACGATTTCCGGCGGCGTTTCGATGCGGCCCGTATGCTTGTCGATCGCGATGATGGGCACGACCACGCCGTCTTCGGCGAGGTTTCGCCGGTCGCGAATCACGACGTCTTCGATCTCTTCGAGTGACCCGGAATCGACCATCACTCGCCCGGCTGTGACCGGCTCGCGGCGAAACGCTCCGCCATCCGCAGTGAATTCGATCGGCTGGCCGCTTTCCATCAGGAATATCTGCCCCGAGACCGCGCCAACCTGCTCGGCGAGCGCCGCATGACGGAAGAGCTGCCTGTATTCGCCGTGCACGGGGACGAAATACTTTGGCCGCACAAGCTGCAGCAGGATTTTCATCTCTTCCTGGCTCGCATGTCCCGAAACGTGAATCGGGGCCGCGCGGCCGCCCTCGTAGTACACCAGGACCCGGCGCCGGAAGAGGTGATCGATCATGCGGAAAATGGCTTTCTCGTTTCCCGGGATCAGGCGCGCCGACAGAATGACGGTATCGTTCTGGGCGATGCTGAGCAGCCGGTGATTATCCACAGCGATTCGCGACAGCGCGGACATCGGCTCGGCTTGCGTTCCACTGGCGAGCACCACGAGCTTCTTTGGATCGAATGTCCGGATGTCCTGAGGCCGCACGACGCTGCCGTCCGGGATGCGAAGCTTGCCGAGACCGTGAGCGATCTCGATGTTATTGACCATGCTGCGCCCGACGATACCGATCTTCCGCCCGACGACGCGCGCGATATCAATGACCTGTTGAATACGGTGAATCGAACTCGAGAAACACGACACCACCACTTTCTCAGGCGCGGCGCGAAACAGTTCTTCGAGCCGCACCACCACCGCCCGCTCCGACGGCGTGAATCCCGGCCTCTCGACGTTGGTGCTGTCGCTGAACAGGGCGAGTACGCCTTCCTGTCCGTAGCGCGCGAATGCGTGCAGATCGAACGGCTTGCCGTCGACCGGCGTGGGATCGATCTTGAAGTCTCCGGTATGGATGATCACGCCAACGGGTGTGCGAATCGCGAGTGCCACGCAGTCGATCGTGCTGTGGGTGACGTGAAGGAATTCAATTTGGAAGGGCTCGATGCGGATGATTTGTCCCGGTGCCACCTCGCGCAGCGTTGCATCGTCGAGAAGTCCGTGTTCCTCAAGCCGCTTGCGAACAAGCGCGAGAGTGAACTGCGTCCCGTAT
>Ga0209274_10002029_pt1 | contig 10134 bp, 4 predicted proteins | sample HubBroMetageREF1_FD_188343 | JGI IMG/M metagenome (GOLD analysis project Ga0209274, IMG submission 188343) | Reference soil microbial communities from the Hubbard Brook experimental Forest, New Hampshire, USA - Hubbard Brook CCASE Soil... | ecosystem: Environmental > Terrestrial > Soil >...
CCTTTCCGCGCTGACCTGGTCTGCGATTCTGCTGGCTTCCTCTGCTCGTCCTGATCGTGCAAGCGCCGGCGCCAGGGCGATCTTGCCATTGCGATCTAGTGGGCTTCCGGCTGCATTGCTTTCAAAGCGTCGAGCTTGCACGTCCTTTCCGACTTCGGCATCCTCCAAAGCCGAAGGGATCATCCACCCGCCAGCATTGCTAGCCTTCGAGGTCGGCCCCGAAGCTTGCAGTCGCAGACGCTCGGCGGAGTCAAAGCGACCTTGCTGAATCTCGATCAAAGCATGTTCATACAGGAAGTCTTCTCGATAGCTGCCTCGCTCCTGCTCCTGGAGGATCTTTTCGACGTTGGCCCGGTCGCCTGTAGCGGATGCCACAATCAGTCTCTCCCGCCGGATTAGCACATTGTCGAATTTAAGGGCTTCGGCTTTGGCGAGCCATGATTTTGCCTCATTGAATCTGCTCGCGAACCTGATGGACTGTATCGCGCTACCGAAATAATATGCGCTCGGCCGCAACCGTGCTACCTCGGCCGCTTCGTCAGCGGCCCGGTCGGGCTGGCCGAGATGGACAAATGCTTCTCTGAGGTTGGCATGAGCGAACACATCCCGTGGAAATGTCTCTAAGAAACGAAGCACGGAAGAATATTCCTTCTCCCAGTCGCCGATCACATTACTGTAATACGTGGTGATCTCAATGGGTCGACGCAACACTAAGCTAGAAAGCGCCTGGCATTGAAAACAAAAGCCAAAATCGCTCGCTAAGGTTAGACTGGCCGGAACGCTGCACTGGCTAGGTTTTGACCGAGTGCAGCCAAACAGATGGTTCTCCAGCGCAAGCATTGTCGAATCAATGCACTGGATGGTGTTGCATCGACCGGTTGAGCTGGCAGTGATTTCGAAGTGCAACCGGTCTTTTTCGGTCAATCGGTCGCGGAGTTGGTACGCACGCGTGTACGCACCCTCCGACAGCTCAGTGTTACCAAGGAAAAGGTAGGCCGCGCCCATGCGCCCATACGCTACCGCAAAGTTTGGATCCAGTTCGACAGCTCGTTGATAGGGTTTGAGCGCTCCCTGAACGTCGCCGGCGAGGGAGAGTTTGAGCCCTTGAGCGGCGGCTTGCAAAGCCTCGAGCGAAGAGCTGAGCGCTTTTTCCACCGGCTGATTGAAGCGCACCAGCGAATCTGCGTGCTCCCCCAGCTTCGCCCGAAGGCGAGCGGCTGTGACTCCCAATTCGTGTACGACCTCACTCCGCTTTTCGATATCAGCCTGCTCTTTGGCCAGGGTTGCTCCCGACCCGCAGTCGAGCGCCCGCATCTGCAAACGGTAGCCATTGCCGGCATCGCCGATCGATTGGGAGATCACCAGCTTGCTGTTGGTCTTGCCGCAGACCTGGCCGGCGATCTCGGGCGTCAACTTTGTAGTCGGCGGAAGCTTGAGTTGCGCCAGCGTCCCGACGACTTTGTCGTCGCCGAGAACGTTCGGATAGGGCGTCTGCCCCATTTCGTAGCGCAAAGCTGTGTCTAATGCGTCGTCGAACACTGGATCACCGGTCTCGTTTTTGACATCGGCGAGAACAATAGTGTCCGTGGCAGAGAGCACCGCGCGAGGGCGGTAACTCCAGTACAACCACAACGCTGCAGCGATAACGGTCAACAGCGCGGCCGCCGCGAACCATTTGCGCAAGCGGGGACGCGGCGGCGGTGATTCGGTAACTTTCTCCTTGCTTGGAAACTCCACAGGCGGCGCATCGGTTCTTGGGGGTTCGGTTACAACAGCGTGCAGAGCGGCATGTTCTGCGATATCGGCTGCCTCGGCGACAGTGACACGCGCCGTGAACTGGTACCCCTTTCGAGCAATGGTTACAATCAAGCGCGTGTCTTCCGAGTTGTCGCCAGGTGCCTTGCGTAAATGCGAGATGTACTGCGTCAGATTAGCTTCTTCTACGAACGTGTCGCCCCACACAGCTTCCAGCAATTCCTCTTTGGTGACCAGTCGGTTGGGGTTTTGAACCAGAAAGAGCAGGACGTCGAAAGCTCTAGGGGTTAGAGAAATGGGTGAATTCGCTCGAGAAAGCGCGCGCCTGCCTGGATCCAGCACAAAATCTCCGAAACAGTACCCGCCGCCAATAGGAATCTGGTTGGCTTGTATGGCCGATTCAGAGTTTTTCATCTTTTTTCAGAGTTTCCTGAAGGACTTCCCAAAGCCTCACCTGCAGAATGTGCCCCGTCTGGAATTGAGATTCTCTCATGGCGAACGCTTTCGGAAACGAAATGAGCCACGACCAGGAACAATGCTCTTGTAACCGCACGCCCCTTCCCAGAGAGCGACTTAGGGTCCGTGGGAGGATTTACGACACCAGCGAGGAGCGCAAAGCAGAAGCACTTTGCCGATGAACTCGATCAGCAGTCTGCGGAACGGACCGCAGAACTAGCCCAGGCAAACAAGCAAATGAAATGGGAAACTGTTGAGCGCAGGGATATTAACACGCATTTGCGGGAGAGCGAAGCGGCCCGGCATTCGAGCCTGCTGTCTGCAGCAGACCGAGCCAGAGCAGTGCTGCGAAAGTCATGCCAGCTTGCAAGCAAATGCTGGGCGGAATTTCGCCAATTGGCGAAACTTCGCCACTCAACGCTCAGTTAAGTTCTGAATGATCATCTGCTTAGCAGCGGACCGCCAACTGCTAGACAGGAGAGCATGCACCTTGGAAGGGGCGCGGAATGCTGAAGATCCAGAGAAAAATGAATGGGGGCGTTATTTTCACGCTAAGCGGTCGAATCGAGGCCGAGGATATTGACGAACTGCGCAGGCTCCTTGAGTTGGAAGGGGACGGCAGCCAGATCGCCTTGGATTTGAAAGACGTAACACTCGTAGACCGCGATGCGATCAAGTATCTAGCTGATTGTGAGGCGGACGGTACCAAGCTCACGAATTGTCCGCCTTATGTCCGTGAATGGATTGGCCGAGAATGTGGGCGGCTAAGGCCGAAAAAACCGAACGCTCGCACTGATAAACCGCAAACAAAGGAGCAAGACAATGAGCATAAATAGTCTCACCTACCCTTTGGAGTACGAGGACTTAAGGCTTAGGACCGATCCGGAGATTACGCCTGATATCGACGAAATCGACGAGCCAGTAAGCTCGGAGACTGGTTTCGCAGGGATCATTGGAAGAAGTTCGGGTCTTCGCCGCGTGCTGCAGATGGTCGAAACCGTCGCTTGGGGAGATTCGACCGTGCTCTTGCTAGGCGAGACCGGCACGGGCAAAGAGCTCCTCGCGCGCGCCATTCACAGCCATAGTCTTCGCCAGGACCGAGCATTTGTAAAGCTCAACTGCGCCGCCATCCCCAGCGGTTTGCTCGAAAGCGAACTTTTTGGACACGAACGCGGCGCCTTCACCGGAGCCATCACTCAAAAAATTGGCAGGGTCGAGGTAGCGGACCAGGGTTCCCTGTTCCTGGATGAAATAGGCGATATCCCGCTCGAGTTGCAGCCGAAACTCCTCCGCGTGTTGCAAGAGCGCGAGTTCGAGCGCTTGGGAAGTACGCGCACGAAGAAAATCGACGTTCGTATGGTGGCCGCGACCCATCGCGACCTGGAGGGAATGATCCTCAAGGGAGAATTTCGCAGCGACCTCTATTACCGCTTGAATGTCTTTCCCATTTCCATTCCTCCTCTCCGCGAGCGGCCCGAAGACATTCCGCTCCTGGTCGAGTATTTTGTTCAAGACGCCGCACGCAAGCTGAACAAGGCAATCGACGCCATCTCATCGGACACGATGGCAGCGCTCACCGATTACCGATGGCCCGGCAACATCCGCGAACTGGAGAACGTGATCGAGCGAGCTGTGATTCTTTCCCGCAGCTCTGTGTTGCGCGTGCCCCTACGGGATCTTCAGTCGCGCGTCATCGCGGGGCATTCCAGCGAAAAACTGGAAACTCTGGCGGATGTCGAGCGCGAGCATATCCGCGCGGTCTTGAAACAGACCCGCTGGGTTCTCTCCGGAGCAAGAGGAGCGGCAGCTCGACTCGGAATGAACCGCTCCACCTTGTATTTCCGCATGAAAAAGCTGGGAATCGTTCGCCCATGCTGCTGACGCCCGTTAGCATTTCGATTTTTAGGCTGAGGCATCGAGCGGCGTGGTGATACGGCCGTAACGCGAGTGCTCTGATGTTTACTTCACGATCAGCAACTTTGGAATTGTCGCGCGCTGTGATCAGAACTCTTTCATCTCGGATGACGGCGGCGAGTGTCAAGCCGCAGACAACCGTCAGCCTGCTATCATCGCCACATTTCCAGCTCGAACTTCCCAAAACCAGTTTTGTTCCCTATTCCTTTGGCTTTGTAGCTACTTGCGGCGTGAATGCTACCAGCCACGAATCGGCACGCCAATTGCCCTTGCAATAGATGGAGGCTTCATACCCCTGATGTTTGGATTCGAGAACGAAAAAAATTCTCACTGTGACGCTGGCCGAGACCGCGATAGAGCAGAAGCGGATTCCGCTGGGCCGCAGCGAATCAACCACAGAAAACGGAGATTCTGTTTATGAATGCATTGCACTTTTACTCATCCAGTCTTCGAACTCCCGTAAGGACCAGGCGGCTCGGCGTCAAAATTCGCCATGGAAAAAAGGAACGGACCGAGCCGCCTTCCCCACCGTCGCCAAGATCTGACAGAGTGGCTGCGTCCCCAACCGCTCATGACCGCCCAATCCTCGTTCAGCAAGCGATCGACGGAAATTCTCACGCTCACGAACAGATATTCGCGAGCCACACCAGCAAGCTCCGCGGAACTGCGTTCGCCATTCTGCGCAACAGAGAAGACGCGGAGGACGCCGTGCAGGATGCCCTTTGCAGAGCATTCTCGAATTTGCAGTCTTTTCAAGGCCGGTCCTCCTTCTCCACTTGGTTGACGCGCATCGTCATCAACTCGTCTCTGATGATTCGCCGTAGAAGAAATGGACGCTCCGAAGCTTCCCTGGACGACCTTCTCGACAATCGCCCGGAACAATTGCGCTGCAGAATCGTTGACGCGAGGCCTAACCCCGAGCAGATCTGTGCGTCCGGCGAAATCCGCGCCCTCGTCGAACAACAGGTCCGCCAGCTTCCGCCTGGACTTCAATCGGCATTTCAACTCTACGAACTGGAAGACCGGTCGGGCGCGGAGTCTATGCAGGCGCTCGGCATTGGAAGCAGCGCGTTCAAATCAAGAATGTCTCGGGCGCGACGGAAAGTCGAAAATGGCTTGCGCCAGACGTTTCACGCGCCGGCAAATGGGCACTCGGCAGTTGAACCGCATGGACCGAAAACCAAGACCGAAGCGTTAGAACAAATGGCTGCATCTGTTTGATTCAAGAGAGCGCCGGGGAAAGTGCTTTCGTGTCGATCGCGTCATCGTTTGGCAGCTCGCACTCTCCTCCTCTCGTTTGGCGCAATCTCAGGCTTCTGAGGATTGCCGCTCGGTCTCCGACCGGGAACGTTGTTCCTCGACGAGGTGCGAGATATTCCGTTGGCCTTGCAGTCCAAATTCCTACGCGTGGAGAAAATATTTAAACAGTTTCCTCCGTGCCCTTCGAGACAGTACTGGCGTACATCCGATTGCCAACTGCTCGGCACTGTGTCCAAGCGGTCGACAGACGAGTCTCGCCGCCTGAGGGTTACGCTCTCCTCGCCGAAATTCATATCCCCCCAGCTGCCAACATCTTGGACGAAAATTCGGCTTCGATCCGGAGATGGTCTAACACGTGCTTTGCCCTTGTATTTGTAAGTGGCAATCACGCAGCCAAGCAGAGGGGATAAGTGTCCAAGGAAAATTAGATGGAGAAATACAAACAGACTGAAAGGGTAACCCAGGGGTTCCGGTATGTGGATTGTTAAGGTCGCACTGGATCGCCCGTACACCTTCATCGTGCTGGCGCTACTGATTCTCATCCTCAGCCCAATCGTCATTCTGCGCACGCCGACGGACATCTTTCCGAATATCAATATCCCGGTTATCGCCGTTGCTTGGCAGTACACGGGCCTGAATCCTGAGGAAATGGAAGGCCGGCTGACCAGCGTGTACGAACGCGTTCTGACAACCACCGTGGACAATATTGAACATATTGAGTCCACGACCGTAAACGGTCAGGCGATCGTCAAAATCTTTTTGCAACCCGGTGCAGACCTGGCCACCGCAAATGCTCAGACCACCGCCATTTCGCAGACCGCGTTGCGCCAGCTTCCCCCCGGCACATTGCCGCCGTTAATCATCAACTACAGCGCCTCAAGCGTTCCGATTCTTCAACTGGGACTATCCGGCAGCGGCCTCTCCGAGCAGCAATTAAATGACCTGGGGCAGAACTTTATCAGACCACAACTTGTGACCGTGGCCGGCGCGGTCATCCCATGGCCATATGGTGGCAAGCAACGCCAGATCATGATCGATTTGGATCCCGGGTTGTTGCAGTCCAAGGGTCTCTCGCCGCAGGACGTGCTGAATTCGTTTGGGAACGAAAATCTGGTTCTACCGGGCGGTACCGCAAAGATCGATCTGTTCGAGTACGACGTACGTGTGAACGCGAGTCCAAGAACTGTTCCTGAGTTAAACGATCTTCCGATCAAGCAAGTCGGGCTCACCACAATTTACCTGCGAGATGTCGCCAACATTCGCGACGGGTTCGCGCCGCAGACAAACATCGTGCGCGACGACGGACACCGGGGAGTTCTTCTCAGCATCCTGAAGGCGGGCAATGCATCCACGATTGACGTGGTGAAAGGGATCCGGCAGTTGCTTCCGCGCCTTGCGCAAACGCTGCCGCCGCAGCTGAAAATCCTGCCTTTGGCGGACCAATCGGTTTTCGTCAGCGCCGCCGTGAGTGGTGTGATTCGCGAGGCGCTGATCGCGGCGTGCCTCACTGCGCTGATGATCCTTCTTTTTCTGGGCAGCTGGCGCAGCACGCTCATCATCGCAGTGTCCATTCCCCTTTCGATTCTCACATCTGTGCTCGTCCTCAGTTCCCTCGGAGAGACGATCAACCTCATGACTCTGGGAGGGCTGGCTCTGGCGGTCGGCATCCTGGTTGACGATGCGACCGTGACGATCGAAAACATGGAGCGTTTTTTCGAGGAAGGCCATGCGCAACGAGACGCGATTCTCGGGGGAGCGTCGCAAATTGCCGTTCCGGCCCTCGTCTCGACACTCTCCATCTGTATCGTTTTCTTGCCCATGTTTTTTCTGACGGGCGTAGCAAAGTACCTCTTCATACCGCTCGCGGAAGCAGTCGTGTTCGCGATGATGGCGTCTTACCTCCTCTCCCGGACGCTGGTTCCCACTCTCGCAATGTACTTGCTGAAAGCGAGGGAGCGCGGCTCTGGCCAATCGAAGAATCCACTGGTACGCTTTCAGCAAGCCTTCGAACGCGGATTCGAACGTCTCCGGAGCGCCTACCAAGGGCTGCTTGCCAGCCTCGTTGAGCACCGAGCCGTTTTTATTCCCGCATTTTTGGCTGCATGTCTTTCGGCGTTCTTGCTGGTGCCTTGGCTCGGCCGAAACTTCTTCCCCACTAGCGATAGCGGACAATTCATTCTTCACCTCCGTGCCAAGAGCGGAACGCGCATTGAAGAGACGGCCAGACTTTGCGATCTCGTCGAGACTTCCATCCGCCGGCAAATTCCGACGCAGGAAACAGACAGCATCCTCGATAACATCGGCCTGCCCTATAGCGCGATTAATTACATGCACGCTACCTCGGGCCTCATCGGCGCTGGGGACGCGGATATCATGGTCGCCCTCAAGGAAAAGCACCATCCCACCGACGATTACGTTCGTAAATTGCGCGCGAAGCTCCCTCGCGAATTTCCGGGGACGACGTTCTATTTCCTTCCGGCAGATATGGTCACGCAAGTCTTGAACTTCGGACTTCCGGCGCCGATCGACGTCCAAATTGACGGGGCCGATACCGAAGGCGACCGTGAAGTGGCCGATCGCATGCTCCAGGAGTTTCGGCGGACTCCTGGAATTGCCGACGCTCGCATCCAGCAGGCATTCGACTATCCGGAATTCGACGTCAGCGTCGATCGCACCAAAGCAGCGCAAGGCGGCTTCACCGAGCGGGATGTCGCCAACAGCATGCTGAATTCGCTGAGCGGAAGCTTTCAAATCACGCCGATGTTCTTCCTGAACTGGAACAATGGCGTGAGTTACAACCTAGTCACGCAAACCCCACAATATGATGTTGAATCGCTGCGCGATCTACAAGACACGCCGATCGATGCGGCGTCGAGCCGTCCCGAAATCCTCGCGGACGTTGCCTCCATTCATCGCGCGAACGAAATGGAAGTGATCAGTCACTACAACATTCGCCGTATTGTGGACGTTTACGCCTCCGTGCAGGACCGCGACCTCGGGTCAGTCGGCCGAGAGGTGGAGCGCATCGTGGACGCCAATCGCCGATTCTTGCCTCGCGGCAGCTTCGTTACGGCTCGCGGACAGCTCTCCACAATGCGCAGCGCCTACATCAGTCTGTTGGGGGGGCTCGTATTTTCGATCGTGCTCGTTTACCTGCTGATTGTGGTCAATTTTCAGTCGTGGCTCGACCCCTTCATCATCATTACGGCACTACCCGCTGCTCTAGCCGGTATTGTCATCTTCCTGTTCGTAACGCATACGACGTTGAGCGTGCCGGCGCTCATGGGCGCCATCATGTGCATGGGCGTTGCGACCTCCAATAGCATTTTGGTGATCACTTTCGCGAACGAGCGTCTGGCGCAGCACAACAACGCGCCGGAAGCCGCCGTTGAAGCGGGATTCACGCGCTTCCGCCCCGTACTGATGACCGCTCTGGCGATGATCATCGGCATGATCCCCATGGCTCTGGGGCTGGGAGACGGCGGGGAGCAGAACGCACCGCTAGGACGGGCCGTGATCGGCGGATTGCTTTTTGCAACGATAGCGACGCTGTTTTTCGTGCCCTCGGTTTTTGCCGTGATGCATGGAGGTCACCGTGGACCTGCCCCATCCGTCGAAGTTCGACCCGACGATAAGCCCACGCCTATGGCAGGGACTGGAGACAGGTCATGACCCCAGATGAAACAACCAAACGCACAGTCGAAGGAGCGGGCGATTCCGCCGTGCCATCGTCCGCGCCGGTGAACGGCTCACCCCAAGGACCTCTGCGCTCGCACAAGAAGCTCGTGCTGGTTGCAGGAGCATTTGCATTATGCGTGGCCGCTGTCGTCTTTCTCGGAATACGGTCGCGTGTCGAAGCCGATTCGAGGCTGAAGCTTGCGACGGATCAAGCGGCCGTTCCCACTGTGCAAGTTATCCATCCCAAGCCAGGCGCGCCGGCGGAGGAAATCGTCCTGCCGGGCTCAACGATAGCTTTTACCGACACTCCCATTTACGCGCGGACAAATGGCTACCTGAAGCGTTGGTATTTCGACATCGGGGCGCGCGTGAAAAGCGGCCAACTCCTGGCGGTGATCGAAACGCCGGAAATCGATCAGCAGCTGCAGCAGGCGCGCGCGGATTTGGAAACGGCGCAGGCCAATCTCCAGCTGGCGAAGATTACGTCGGATCGCTGGCAAGCTCTCGTCAAATCGGGCTCGGTATCGAAACAGGAGACCGACCAGGCGGTCAGTAATCTCGCGGCGATGAAGGCCGTAGTCGATGCCAGCGCAGCCAACGTTGGCCGGCTCGAACAATTGCAATCCTTCGAGCGGGTTTATGCTCCCTTTGACGGCGTGATCACGCAGCGTAATACCGACGTGGGGGATCTGATCGACGCCGGCGCCAGTACGCAGCCCAAGCAGTTGTTTCACATGGATGCCATCAGCGTGCTGCGCGTCTACGTGCCTGTTCCCGAGGTGTACGCTCCTGCGGCGCGCGCTGGGGCATCCCCCTCTTTGACTCTCGATGAATACCCCGGGGAGACTTTCCAAGGCAAGCTCGTGCGGACGTCAGATGCGATTGATGCTTCCACCCGTACGCTGCTCGTCGAGGTTGATGTCGAAAATCCCACGGGTAAACTCCTGCCGGGTGCGTACGTCTTCGTTCATCTTAAGCTGCCGACGGAGATTCCCTCAGTAACAATTCCCGTGGGCGCGCTGATTTTCCGGCGAGAGGGCCTGCAAGTGGGAGTCGTTCGAAACGGTCAGG
>Ga0209274_10002030_pt1 | contig 10133 bp, 9 predicted proteins | sample HubBroMetageREF1_FD_188343 | JGI IMG/M metagenome (GOLD analysis project Ga0209274, IMG submission 188343) | Reference soil microbial communities from the Hubbard Brook experimental Forest, New Hampshire, USA - Hubbard Brook CCASE Soil... | ecosystem: Environmental > Terrestrial > Soil >...
ACACACTTTTCCGCCGACCGGTTGTGCCGAGCGTGGCGGGTGCCGTTCTGAATCACGCCATCACCCGCTTTGAGCAGAACTTCGGCTCCGTCGTCCAACTCCAGTTACACTTCGCCAGAAATTACGACGTCGAAATCCACCGAGTCGGTCGTATGCACGCCGGGATGATCCGGTTCCAGCACATCCGTCATCCCTGGCAACTTTTCCTGCATCTCTTCCAATGCGGACGCTGTGACGATTTGCTCGGTGCGCGTCTTCGTCGCCGGCGGGAGCGTGAAGAATCCAAAGCGGAAGCCATTCTTAGCGGGGAAGTATCGCGGCTGCAGCGGCCCAGCTCCATCCGACGGAAGTTCCGGCCAAGAATCGCTTCCCCATAATCGATGAGACTCGTACCCCGGAATCAGCGCCACAGTCACCGGCTGAACGCCCTTGTCGCGCCTGATCAGCGACTTCCCGGATTTATCCTGCCCAGTCACGACGCAGCGAATATCCACAAGAACTCCTGAAACCGCGCGAATTATACACACAATCACTCTGCCACAGCGCCGCGCCGGTTGGACGCGGGCCACGCTCCAGCTAATGCGTGAGGTCGGCGTCCGGAATCATATAGTCAGTGCGATACTAGAAGCACCCGTCAGTGCGTCGCGTTATCGGGCATGACTGCTCTATGCGTTATCGCTAATCCGAAACCGAGTGCGGCGCCCGTAGAAATTTGGGATAATCCACTCGTTCCATGGAGGCTCCGCCGTGAAAACCGCCGGTTTCCTCTGTTTTCTCTTCGGTCTTGTCGCTTTATCCCTTCCATCTGCCTCGGCTCAAAACTCCGACCAAGTGGGACGCGCGGAAGGCGGTACGAGGCCGACGCTTGTCAGCATTTCTATCCCGCCTCTTCTGAATGCTCCGTTCACCGCGACAGTGAACACGGTGTGGACCATCCGTCATGGAGACGGCACCTCTGGAACCATCAAGAATCACCGCACCATCGCGCGTGATAGTGCAGGACGTATTTTTCAGGAGCGCCGTCGGCTTACTCCAGACGGCGACCAGCAAGAGACCGCCATCACTCAGCTTGAATTCAGCGACCCGACTACGCACCAGATATACATTTGCCATCCTGATGGGCATGTCTGCGAGCTGTATGATTACGCCGTATTGGCATTCGCGGTCGATGCTACTAATGGAGCGTCCGCCTCCGGCGCGAATGATCTAAAGAGCGAGGATCTTGGCCATGAAGTGATCGACGGCCTTGATGTCATTGGGACCCGGGAGACCACTACAATCGCTCCGGGCACAGTCGGGAACGACCAGGCCCTCGCTGCAGTAAGGGAATTTTGGCACTCGACGCAACTGGGATTTAATTTAGTGCTCGACAAGACTGATCCGTCATCCGGCGGCGCGCAGATCCGCGTTGGCGACATTCACCTCGGAGAACCCGATTCGCACCTTTTTGTGCCGCCGGAAAGCTTCACCGTCGTGGACGCCCGAAGACCCGCCGCACCGTCAGCGAAATAACTCCACCCTCCGCGGGACAATTCGGATTAGCTTGGACGTCGCAGAGCCGGAACCTGATGCCCCGAGACCGATTGAATAATCCTCGCAAGGTCTACGACGTCCTTTAAGACGACCTGCAGGCGCATCGTACCTGCCGCTCTATCTGATAACTGGAACCTCGCCCTCGGCGGTAACGGAGCCAATCAGCAATTCGCAAGGCTGGCCGCCAATCATGGATGGACACAAGCGCAAACGCGCGGATCGCCGCAGGAGACGATCGCCGTATCCTGGCAGCGGTATTGCGCGAGATACTGCGCGACCTCAGCATAATTGGATTTTCTGGCGAGCCCCTCCGCTGCATGTTCTTCGAGGTTCCTGGCGCGCGGCTCAGCGCCCTTTTCGATCAGAACTTTCACCGTATCCAGGTTGCCCATCTCGGCCGCGTCCATCAGCGGAGTGTCCTCGGTGCGCTCCCATCTTCGATTCGCATCGGCGCCCCTGGAAATCAGAAAGACGACCATTTCATTTCGCCCTGTGCCCGCCGCCGCCGAAAGTGGTGAAGCCTGGCCTCCGCCTTCAATGTCATATCCTTTGCGCAAAATGTAATTCACCAGACGCTGATTGCCCTCGGCGGCCGCTTCAGCCATGAAAGTGTATTCATATGGGGACCGTCCCGCGATTCGCAACATCAGTTCTACCCAAGTTCCTTGCGCAATGGTCAGCAACCCCGCGTGCGCGAGCAGCAGCACGATTGGGATCCAATCAACGACTGGAATTCGGAATTTCCTGTGAATCAAAGCAATCAACGCAGCGACCACCCACAACAAGCCTCCCGCAAGGCCAATAAAAAACGTTAGTAGGTATAGAGGCGTCAAAGTGTGAACCAGTGCGAAACCAACCATGTGCGGGCCGTCGAGCCATGTGAGGACCGTCTCCTCGTAAACGATCCGTAGGACGAAGATCGCAGCCAAGGCGAGGAAGGCGTATCCCGAAAGTCTCCACCCGGTCGAAAAGCCGGGTCTCGAATCATTCTCCATGCGCCGAATATTGCCACTTTTATGGCTCGAACGGAAGTTGGCCAATAGTGAGTACGGGCCAGAAATCTCGGTTCGCCGACGTCCGGCAAGTCGCGTGACCGGAAGGTCGTCCGCGGCTCAATCGCACCGCATTTGGACGCAGGACACGCCTTACGCTATATTCGATAGTTTACACATCATGTCTTGGATCGAACAGAAGGTCTTGGCTTACGAACAGATGCGCTTCTCGCAGGAGCCGAATCGCCGCGTCTTGCCGTTTGCGTGGGGGCTGGAACACATCGGCGGCTCGGCGGACGAACGCGACCCGCGCGGCTGGTTGGAAAATTTCGCGCGCGACACAGTGGCACGCAGCGACGAATGGTTCGCCACCACTCCTGCGGACGATTACGCGCTCGCGGACAACGTGCTCACCTTCCGCAGCGCGATCGCGTCGCCGTGGCCGGAAAATAATCGCGTACACGCGCAATTGTTTCAGGCGCGTCGCAGCGGTCCGGCCGTGGTGGTTCTCGCACAATGGAATTCACGTTGGGAAGAGCAGCAGAACGTCTGCCGCTGGCTGAACCAACTGGGCATCACCGCCGTGAAGCTAAGCCTGCCGTATCACGACCGTCGCGCTGTTCCCGGCCACCCACGCGCGGATTATATGGTGAGCCCCAACATCGGCCTCACCCTGCAGGCCAATCGCCAGGCGGTTCTCGACACGCGACGCACTTTGCGCTGGCTCGAACAACAAGGCTATGATCACCTCGGCATTCTCGGCACCAGCATCGGCTCCTGCCTCGCGTTTCTCACCATCACGCATGAACCGGCTCTGCGCGCCGGCGCGTTCCTGCATGTCTCCACGTATTTTGGTGATGTTGTTGCTGCCGGCCTCACCACTTCGAACGTGTGGCAGACGTTGCATCATGAAATTTCGCTCGACGAAGTGCGCCGCTATTTTTCGCCGATCAGTCCGTATCCTCATATCTCTCGCCTGCACGGCACGCGCAAAAGAATCCTGGCGATCAGCGGCCGCTACGATCCCACTTTTCCCAACGAGCTGACCAACGAATTCATCACCGCCATTCGCCGCGATGGCGTTGCGTTCGAGAGCCTTTCGCTCCCGTGCGGCCACTATTCGATGGGAGTCCCGCCGTTCAGCTACGCAGTAGGCTACCGCTTCGGCACATTCCTGTTTCAGGCCCTCGCATAGCGTTGCGGCTGCGGCAAGCGCGTCGCTAAGTCCAATGGAATTCCTGCGTGCGCTGCATTTCTTGCCGATCGGCGCGTTAATTTCTAAAGAACCCGGCAGGTCTTGCCGATTAGCGAAATGGAGGCAATCCGATGGCAAACCCGGTAGGCGCAGTTTCACCCGTTCCACCAGTGGCACCAGCTCACGAGACGCAGGCTGAAAAGCCGGCGGCGAATGTGATGTAGCTAACTCCGCGGGACACAGTCAACATCAGCGCCGCTGGAAAAGCAGCGAGCCAAGCGAAGCCCGCCGCCAAACCGGCGGAAGGCGCCAAGCACGGCGGCTAAGATACGCAGGCAAATTTATCCGCTATCGGATCCAACCGGCCGCGATTCGGGGCTCCGACACAATGACCACGGAGTTCCGGTCGCGGTTGCGTTTCTGCTGGGGCTGGTAGCGCGCTGGATTTAGCGAAGAATTGAACTGAAGTCGCCGGCGGCAATGCGTCGTTCGACCGCGCGAATGTCCGGCGCGAGCGAGCGATCGGCCTCCACCACTTTCGATTCCGTGCGCACGATTGCTTGCGCTTTCCTGGCTTGTGATCCTGTGGCGAGAGGCGCGAGCAAATCAATCCCTTGGCAAGCGGCGAGCAGCTCGATCGCCAGCACATTCCGCAGATTCCCCAGCATCGGTTGAATCCTGCGTGCCGCGGCCATTCCCATCGAAACGTAATCTTCCTGATTGGCAGACGTCGGAATTGAATCCACGGAATGTGGCGTGGCCTGCGTCTTCATTTCGCTGGCGAGCGCGGCTGCTGTTACTTGCAGGATCATGAACCCGGAATTCAGTCCTGCGTCGCGCACCAGAAACGCCGGGAGCAAACTGGTCTGCGGATTGGTCATCTGCTCGATGCGGCGCTCGGAAATTCCTGCGAGCGTGGCCAGCGCGACGGCGAGTTGATCGGCGGCCATCGCTAGCGGCTGCCCGTGAAAATTTCCGCCGCTGATCACTTCTCCAGAGCTCGCGCCGGAATCGCTGCTCGCATTGACGAATACCAACGGATTATCCGTCGCGCTGTTCAACTCCACTGCAAGCGTCGCGCGCACCTGCGCCAGCGCGTCGCGTACCGCTCCATGCACTTGCGGCGTGCAGCGCAGGCTGTACGCATCCTGCACGCGCTTGTCTTTTTCGGCGGCGCGATGCGATTCGCGAATCGCGCTCCCATCGTTCAGCCTGCGCAGATTCCGCGCCGTGAGGGCGTGGCCTGCATACGGCCGCACCGCCGCAATGCGCTCGTCGAACGCAGCGGGGCTGCCGCGCAAAGCATCGAGCGATAGCGCCGCCGAAACGTCTGCGGTATCCACAGCAATCTCCGCTTCGCGCAGACCGAGCGCGAGCAGCGCCAGCATCGCTTGCGTGCCGTTCAGCAGCGCCAGGCCTTCCTTCGCCTCCAGCTTCAAAGGCGCGATCCCGGCACCACGCAGCGCGTCGCCGCCGAAAATTTTGCGGCCCTGGAGAATCACTTCGCCTTCGCCAATCGCCACCTGCGCCAGATGCGCGAGCGGCGCCAGATCTCCCGACGCGCCCACCGACCCTTGCGACGGAATCACCGGATGGACGCCAGCGTTCAGCATCGCGCACAGAGTTTCCGCCACCACCGGACGCACGCCGGAAAATCCCTTGGCAATCGCATTCGCGCGCAACAGCAACATGGCGCGCGTTTCGTGTTCGACGAGCGCCGCGCCAACGCCGCACGCGTGGCTGCGCACCAAATTGACTTGCAATTCGCCGATCTGTTCGCGCGAAATGCGCACCGACGCCATTTTCCCGAAGCCGGTATTTACGCCGTACACAGCCTGATCCGAAGCGATCAGCCGCTCAATCACCGCGCGTGATGCCAGCATCCGCTCGCGCGCCTGCACTGCCAGCTCCACCTTCGCGCTGTCGAAAACCACGCGAAAGAGCTGCGCAAAATCGAGATGTTCGCCGTCAATCTGAATTGTGCTCATGAGTGTGCGGCTTTCTCGGCGCGCGGGTGCGAGCCATCCTTCAGGGCAGGGAAGTACTTGCGATATTTTTCCGGCAGTGATTTCGGCCGCCCCTGCTTGTCGCAGAATACGTGCAGCGTGTCCCCGGTGGCCAGCACTTCACGCGATTCCTGGTGCAGAATTTCGTAGCCGAATTTCACCGTGCGCCGTTGCGATGCCAAAATCTTAGTGCGCACCACGAGTAAATCGTCGAATCGCGCCGGGCGCTTGAAGCGGCAGTGCGCATCGGCGACGACGATGTAGCTGTCGTCCTCCGCTTCCATTTTTTTGTATTCGAATCCCAGCTGGCGGCACAAATCCACGCGCCCCACTTCGAACCAGGTGAAATAATTGCCGTGGTACACCACTCCCATCTGGTCCGTCTCGGCGTAGCGCACACGAATTGTAGTTTCACTGTATTCCATAATTGTTTGGGAGATGACTCAGGCCGCCGCGTGGGTGCTCCGGGTCGCGGAGGTGGTGCTCGACGGCAGCAGCGCTGTCAATGTCCCGTCCATTTCGGCTGGCGCTTCTCCAAAAACGAAGCCAGCCCCTCGCGAAAGTCTTCCGTCCCGCGGATCGCCGCGTTTTCCTCGGTCGCCAGTTCGATCTCTTGCGTCACTTCCTTCTCGTTGTATAGCAGCAACAAACGCTTGGTGCGCCGCAGGCTGGTGGGGCTGGCTTCCAGGAATTTCGCCGCCACTTCGTGCGCCCGTTGCAGCAGATTTTCCGCGGGGACGATCTCCGTCACCATCCCCAGACGATACGCCTCTGCCGCGTCAATAATCTGGCCGGTCAGCAGCAATTCGCGCGCGCGCTTTTCCCCCATCTGCCTGCGCACCAGCACCGAAACCAGCGCGGGAATAAATCCGATGCGCACTTCGGTGTAACCGAACTTCGCTTCGGGCACCGCCAGCGTGATGTCCGAAAACGTCGCGATCCCACAGCCGCCTGCCACCGCCGCACCGTTCACCGCAGTAATCAGCGGCTTCGGAAAAGAGTACAGCCGGTGAAACATCCGCGCCATCTGCCGCGAATCCGCCATATTTTGTTCCGCCGTTTGTCCGGCGATCGTCTGCAAAGTCTCAAGGTCCATTCCCGAGCAGAACGCCCGCCCCGCACCGGTAAGAATAATCACGCGCACGGCCGAATCGTTTTCCGCCGCGTTCAACGACGCCAGCAACTCCTCAATCATCGTGCTGGAAATAGCATTGCGCTTATCCGGCCGATCCAGAGTGATCGTCGCGATCGCGCCATCCTTCTCATAGCGCAACGTAGTGTAATTGTCCGGGGTCGAAGTGTGGTCCTTACTTTTCATCGAGGTTTTCTCTGCTTCCTCTGCGTCACTGCAGTGAAAAGCTTTTGCGCGCGCCCGCTAATTCGGCTTACCAGTCGGCGCCTTATCCGCAGCTTCAACCGCGTGCGAGTATTTCTCGCGCAACTCCCCAGTCATAGCGCAAGCGACCGCCAGCGATTTCGTATCAATTCCAGTCGAAACCCCGCGCGACGCAAGAGTCGTCAGCACCGCCTCAGTAGGAATATTGCCGACCAATTCGTCGCCGGCAAACGGGCATCCGCCCATCCCAGTCAAAGCACCATCGAATCTCCGGCAACCTGCTTCATACGCCGCCAATATTTTTTCCGCCGCGCGATCCGGCCGGCTATGCAGATGCACCCCAATTTCCACACCCGCGACGCACCCCTTCACCGCCTGATAAAGTTGCGCAACTTCCTCCGGGGACGCCGTCCCCACCGTATCTGCCAACGAAACGGTCTGCACGCCCTGATCCTTCAACCACACCAGCGTCTCTTCCACAATTTCCGCGCCCCAGGGCTCTTCGTACGGATTCCCGAACGCCATCGAAATATAGATCACCAGCTTGCGATGGGCCGCTCGCGTGTCCCGCTGCAACTTCTCCACCAGCTCGCGCGATTCCGCTCGCGACATGTTCGCATTCGCGCGCCGGAAATATGCGGAAATGGAATAAGGGTAACCAACAGTCGTCACTCTAGGAGTCGCGAGCGCCCGCTCCAGCCCCTGCGCGTTCACCACGATTCCAATAATTTCCACCGGCTCGCCGCTCGGCGCTTCCACCTGGCCCAGCCGTGCCATCACCGCTTCGCTATCCGCCATCTGCGGCACGTGCTTTGGCGAAACGAAGCTCACCGCGTCAATATGCCGAAATCCCAGCGCGATTAGCCGGCTCAGATACTGAACTTTTTCCTCCGTGGGAATCACGTCGCGCAATCCCTGCCACGCGTCCCGCGGACATTCCACAATCGTCACTTCATTGGCCATAAGTCTTCAAAACCACGGGCTCCGGTAAATGTGCACTGCATACCACAACAAAAAAACCGACAGCAGCACGGAAAATCCCATCAGCACCACCGCGATCCGCGAAATTTTCCCTTCGCTCGCCTTGATGACCGTCAGCGACGCGGCCCCGATAATTCCGATCACGCCGATATACTGTGACACCTGATACATGAACCACAGCGCCGAACTATGGTACGAACTCCCCGAAATCTCCGCCGAAACGAACACCGCTAGTATCGCCGGCAGACAAAACAACATCGTAACGCCGAACATTGCGTAGCCGCCCCTGCGTAGTTCGTTCGTCATCGTCTGATCAGGAGTGCTCTGTGTAAATTTCCCGTCTGACGTCCGGTTCTTCTTAACTTTCAGCTCTTAGCCGATAACTTTCAACCCTCAATTCACGTTTGCAGCACGCCAGTCTTGAATTCCGCAATCTTGGGATTGAGCGCCGCCGCTTCCAGCGCTTCGATTAGCGCTTCGCGTGTATGCGCGGGATCAATGATCGCGTCAACCCACAGACGCGCAGCAGCATATCGCGGATCAGTCTGGTCTTCGTAGGTTTTGCGAATCGATTCGTAAAGCTCTTTCTTCTCCGCGTCGCTCAGCTTTTTTCCTTCGCGCTCCAGCTGCTTGATCTTGATCTCCACCAGCGTGCCCGCCGCCGAATCTCCGCTCATCACCGCATAGCGCGCCGTGGGCCAGGCGAACACGAACCGCGGATCGTAAGCCTTGCCGCACATCGCATAGTGCCCAGCGCCAAAACTGCCACCGCAAATAACCGTAATCTTCGGCACCACGCTATTGGCCACCGCGTTCACCATCTTCGCGCCCGAGCGAATGATCCCGCTCCACTCCGCTTCTTTGCCCACCATAAACCCATTCACGTCGTGCAGGAAAATCAGCGGCAGCAGATTCTGATTGCAGTCCATAATAAACCGCGCGGCCTTGTCCGCCGCTTCGTTGTAAATCACTCCGCCAAACTCAATCCGCTTTTCGCCCGTTCCCGGCGCCACGGTGCTCACGTTCTTCTTCTGATTCGCCACAATCCCCACGGCCCAGCCGCCGATGCGCCCATAACCGCACAAAAGCGTCTGCCCGTATTCCGCGCGGTATTCTTCGAACTCGCTGCGGTCCACGATACGCGCGATAATTTCATGCATGTCGTACTGTTTTCCCGGGCTCGCCGAAAACACTCCATAAATACCCTCGGCAGCATACGCGGGAGCCGCGGCCGCCTTGTGATCGAACGGCGCTCCGGCCGCATTGCCCATCTTATCCACCAGTGCGCGCAAACGCTTGAGGCACGCGGCGTCGTCCGGCTCGCGAAAATCAATGGTGCCGCTGATCTGCGCGTGCATCTGCGCCCCGCCCAATTCTTCCGCCGAAGTCTGCTGCCCGATCGCCGCCTGCACCAGCGCCGGTCCGGCCAAAAATAATCCGCTGCCTTCAGTCATCAGAATTTTGTCGCACATCACCGGCAAATACGCGCCGCCCGCAACGCACATCCCCATGATCGCGGCGATCTGCGGAATGCCCATCGCGCTCATCACCGCATTATTGCGAAAGACGCGACCGAAATCGTCCGTGTCGGGGAAGACGTCTTCCTGCAGTGGGAGAAAAATGCCGGCGGAATCCACCAGATAAATCGTCGGGATGTGATTTTCAATCGCGATATTCTGCGCGCGAATCACTTTCTTCGCGGTCATCGGAAAAAACGCGCCAGCCTTCACTGTAGCGTCATTGGCGATGATCATCACCTGCCGCCCGGAAACGCGCGCCAGCCCGGTGATCGTCCCGGCCGACGGCGCGCCGCCCCATTCCTGATACATATTGCGGGCGGCGTACAATCCCAGCTCGAAAAATTCCGATTTCGCGTCAATTAGTTTCGCGATGCGCTCCCGGGCGGTCAGGCGATTCTTCTTGTGCTGCGCCTCAATAGCTTTCGCGCCGCCGCCGTGACGAATCTTCTGTTCTTCGTTCTTGATTTCGGTGAGGCGGTCCACCATCAGTCGGCTGTTCTTCTCAAATTCCGCCGACTTCTCATCCACGCGCGTTTCGATTTTCGTTCCGCTCATACAGCATTCACCATT
>Ga0209274_10002031_pt1 | contig 10132 bp, 5 predicted proteins | sample HubBroMetageREF1_FD_188343 | JGI IMG/M metagenome (GOLD analysis project Ga0209274, IMG submission 188343) | Reference soil microbial communities from the Hubbard Brook experimental Forest, New Hampshire, USA - Hubbard Brook CCASE Soil... | ecosystem: Environmental > Terrestrial > Soil >...
CACGAGCGCGGCGCCCGACACGGTCGGCGACGAAAAGCCAGCTGATACCGACAAGAAGGGCGCGGCCCCGAGCCCGCCTGGCGACAAGGACAGCGCGAGCAAGCGTTCGCCGTGCGCGGGCCCCGAAATCGCGGACCTAACGTCCGTTCTGGCCCAATCGGCTTGCGAGGCGAAGGGGTGGAAGCCCGGCGCGATCCCGCCCAATCTGGATGCGTCGCTCGAGATCAAGGTCGCGGTCGATGCGCGAAAGCTCGCGCCCGGGGGCAAAGCGACCGTCACCGTGACCTATCACAACAAGGGGTCGAAAGACCTTCCGCTCTACTTCGTCGTCGACCCGGAGCCGCGCTTCGAATTCGACGTTCGTACCCTCAAAGGGGCGCGCGTCGATCGCCCCGCCGGCCACGAGCCCGCGCTACCTCCCGCCGTCGCGAATGCGACCCCCCCGGACAAGCTCTTCGCGCTCGTGACCATCGCTCCCCAAGGCAGCGCAACCGCGTCTTTGCCCTGGGAAGCGGTGAGACACAAGTGGGCATCGAAGGAGGTTGCCCAGGGTGCGGTGCCCGGCCACGGCTACCCCGAAGAGGCCGCCGGCCCGCTCCCTCGAGGAAAATACGTCTTGCGAGTCGTCACACCGCTGGTCGACGTCTCCGAAGGCATCGACCACGAAGTGACGCAGCCGCGGACCAATATCGAGGTAGGAACGCCCTGACCGGATGGCGAGCCACCCGCTTCGCGTGCTCTTCTTCGGCTCGCCGGCCTTCGCGGTCCCTTCGCTCGACGCCCTGCATACGGTCGCGACGGTCTGCGCCGTCGTCTGTCAGCCCGACAAGCCCCGTGGGCGCGGTTTGGAGGTCGCATCTCCGGCGGTGAAGGTGCGGGCCCTGGAGCTGGGTCTCCCCGTCGTCCAACCGACCAAGCTCCGGACGGGCGAGTTCGCCAAATGGGCGCGCGCGGAGAACGCCGACGTCGCGCTCGTCGTCGCCTACGGGCGCATTCTCCCCTCCGACGTTCTCTCCGCGCCGCGCCTCGGATGCGTGAACGTGCACGCGTCTCTCCTTCCCAAGTATCGAGGCGCCGCTCCGGTGACGTGGGCGATCGTCCACGGAGAATCGGAAACAGGGGTGACCCTGATGAAGCTCGACGAGGGCATGGACACGGGCCCCACCTTCGCCCGCGTCGTGACCCCCATCGACTCGGAGGAAACGGCCGGCGGGCTCGGCGAGCGTCTCGCCCAGATCGGGGCGAGCGCCGTGCGGGAATGGCTGCCCCAGTACGCGGCGGGAAGCTGCGCCCTCGAGGCTCAGGACGAGTCTCGGGCGACGAGCGCTCCCATTCTGAAAAAGGAGGATGGTCGCATCGTTTTCGCCGCGAGCGCGGAGCGCGTGCACGATCACGTGAGAGGAATGAACCCGTGGCCCGGGGCATTCACCACGGTGAGCGGGCGCAGTGTCAAGGTGCATGCGACCCGGAGAATCGAAGGCGAGCGGCCCGAGGCGCAACCCGGTACCGTGCTCGTCGCCGACAAGTCGCGCGTGCTCGTCGCGTGCGCCGACGGCGCCGTGGAACTCGTTTCGGTTCAACCCGAGGGTCGGCGCGTGATGACGGCGGCCGAGTGGGCCGGAGGGCGTGGGGTTGCCGAAGGCGACATCCTCGGCGCGTGAGGGGGAGTCGTCGTGTCCGATCGCTGCGGCGACTAAGACACCCAGGATGAGCCGCCTCCGGGACACCCATCGGACGCTATTTGCTTTTCGTGGACCACGGGGTTGCCGCCCGAGTCCCTATTGCAGGTAGTCCTTATCGCGCAGCTTCTTGGGGATGTATTCCTCGGCCATAAACGTGATGCCCTTGGCGAGGAGGGCATCGAGCTCCATTTTGAAGCCGTTGTCGATGATTCCCTGAATCTCCCGCTGCCACTTCTTGTCCTTGAACCAGGCGTAGCCCTTCATCTGATCGGCGCGCGCGGAGTCCTCCTTCGTGAGCTTGATCTCGGCGGCCTTCGGCATGGTGAACTTCTTGTAGTCGTACGCGCTCATCCCGAGGAAACGCACGTTCGGCACGGCCATCCGCATCGATTCGTAAGCAAGGTTGATGCTACCTTGCTTGAGCACCGAGTAGATGTAGAGTCCCCACGGATCGCTATCGACGAGGACGTAGATCGGTAGCTTGAGCTCGAGCGCCATGCGCTGCAGGAGGCGCCTGGCACCGCGAGTCGCCTGCCCCTCCGTCGTCATCAAGATGCAATTGTGCTGTTTCCAGAAGCCGTCTTCGTTGAGACGTTGAAAGACCGCGTCCTTTTCGACGAAGAGGATGAACTCTGCTTTGCAGCGAACGAACTTCAGGACGTTGTCCTCGCAAATACTCGGAATCAGCCACGCGCCACTGCCCATGTGCGCCAGGTCGATGTCATCGGCGCCATCGCGCACCACGAGGGGACCCACCAGACCGCCGCGTCGTTTCGCGAACAGGTGAAGCTCCTCGCGGAGCGCGTCGATGCCGACCTCGAGATCCTCGATGATGGGGTCACTCTCGTCCTGGTCCTCAAACGTGTTTTCACTCGACCCGTCGAGAGTGTGTTTGCACACGTAGAACATCTGACGAATGCTGATGGTCTTGCCCTCGTCGATGAGGTTCTTGCATTTGCTGGCGACCAGCATCGTCTGCATGAATTTACGGGCCATTGCGACGTTGAAAAACTCACGCGACTGCGTCTTGTCTCCGAGCTCGATCAGCTTTTTCTTCTGATTGAACGAGATGTTGGAAAGCGTGCGCGTGCGGATCTCGAGTGCAGGATTGTTGCCCCGGCTCGCTTGAGTAAGGGCCTGCCGGGCGATCCCGTTTATTTTGGCCAGCGTCTTCGTGTCACGCTCGCTCAGCTTTGCCTGCTTCTTCGCCGCCATCGACTACTCCAGTAGTGAAAGTTGCTGCCCTGGCTTCTTACGCTTCGAAGCGGTGCCGGGTGCCGCAGGTGGACTGCCGTTGCCTCCGCCTGCGCGAGCCGTGGGGCCCACGGCTTGGGTAGGCGCGGCAGGAGCGGGAGGCGGCGCGCCAGGCTCGGGCTCCGAACCCCCGCCGTCGACCTCGTCGGCGAATCGAACGAAGTTCGGGAGAGCCTTGAAAAACACTTTCTCCGCCTGCTCCTTCGACGTTCCCAGAATGTCCGAGAGCGACTGGGCCACTTCGGGAATGTACTTCTGGAACATGTTCCGCCGCTTCATCTCGCGTTCAGCATTCGCCCGCGCCCGCAGGTGCGCGGCAAGCTTGCGTCCACACTCTTGGATCGCAAGCTTCATCTCCTTCAAGAGCTCGTCGTATTGCGCGACCGCTTCCTTTGCCTCGCTCGTGAACGGCACCCAGACGCTTGCGAGATGCACGGCAATCGCCATCGGAGCCTGCGGCAGGCTGCCCTTGGACTGCTGCAGCTCGTAGCCACGCCAGTTGGTCTGATAGACGGCTTCGCTGATGGCGCACGCCTTGGGCTGGTATTGCAGGGGCACGCGGTTGGCGAAGCGCATGATTTCGGCGAGCTCGTCGAGCGGCAGGTCGCCGCCGAACGCAAGGCCCGCTTCGACCACGAACGGGTTGCCTCGGTACACGGACGGCGGGCGCGTCGTCGACGCGTAGAAGTCGGCGCGAGGAAAGCGCCGCTTGAGCCCTTCGATGAGCAGCCCCTCGCCGATGGGCACGACCGCAGTCGCCGGCGGCGCCATCACCTTGACCTGACCGAGCGCGCGATGGAGCCGCTCGAGATCCTCGCCGTTGATCCGCTCCGCCGGCGTCTTCGGATTGACCTTGGCCATTTGACAGATGCTGGCGGCCACGGCGGGGGAGATGCGCGAGAAGTCGTCGACGAGCACCTGCTTCACGCTCTTGTCGGGCGAGTCGGCCAGCATCGCGTGGAGCATGCCGAGCTCGATTCCGTGCGGGTGCGGCTTGATCTCTTGAGCCTCGCGCGGCAGCTCGTTTGTGACGCGCGGGAACTCCGTGCGCTCGCCCTTCGGCGAAACGTAGGTGAGAGCGAGGTGCGGGTTGGCGACGACCGTTTGTTCCAGATACTCCTGCACCCCCGTGCGCCCGCCGCGATACGCCGCCACGAGCTCGATCTCGACGCGCGTGCCGTGGTCGGGATCCCACTCCACGGTGTCTTCGTGAACGATGTCGGGCTGATTCCGCTTGGTGTCGATACGGAGTTGAATCTGGAAGGCTGGACGGCCCTTCCCCGTCTTGCTCGTGATGACGACGGGTTTTCCGGTCGTGAGCTGCCCGTAGAGACCCGCCGCGCTGATGCCGATGCCCTGCTGGCCACGGGATTGCTTGAGGCGGTGGAACTTCGAGCCGTAAAGCAGCTTGGCGAAGATTTTCGGGATCTGGGGTTTGACGATCCCAGGACCATTGTCCTGAACCATCACTCGGAAGCGGGACGGACCGCTTCCACCCCCCGCCCGCTCGGCGGCCTCCCCTTCTTTCTCTTTGCTCGGCTTGGTGGCCCCCGCCGAGGCTACCTCGCGAATCTCGACCAGAAGATCGGGCAAGATCCCCGCCTCTTCGCAGGCGTCGAGGGAGTTGTCGACGGCTTCCTTGACCGTGGTGAGAAGCGCCTTTGCCGGGTTGTCGAACCCGAGCAGATGGCGATTCTTGGTGAAGAACTCGCTGACGGAGATCTCGCGCTGCCGCGAGGCCATCGACTCGGCCGTGGCCCGGCGCTTGGGCTCGGAGGGCGGCAGGGGCTGCTCGGAGTCGGCTTTGGACTTGGACATCGAGGGGACTCCCGCTAGCCGCTCGGGTGAACGCGTGTCAAGCGGACCCCGTGCTCCTGGTATCGTCTCGGTCGCCGTGCTTCGAAACCCCAAGGCCATTCTTGCGCTCCTGACGGCCCTCAATCTCCTCAACTATGTGGACCGGTACGTTCTCTCCGCCGTGCTCGCTCCGATGCGATCGGAGCTTCATCTTTCGGGCCTCGTGGCCGGGTGGCTGCCGACCTTCTTCCTACTCGGCTACTTCGCGACGAGCCCAATTTTCGGTCATCTCGGGGATCGCGGCCGGCGGGGCACGCGCGGCGCGCTCATGGCCGTCGGCGTCGCCGTGTGGAGCCTGGCCACCCTGGGCTCGGGGCTCGCGCGCGGAGCGTTCGAGCTCGGCGCGGCGCGAGCGCTGGTCGGCGTCGGAGAGGCCAGTTACGCCACGCTCGCACCGACTCTCATCGACGACGTGGCCCCGCCCGCGCACCGGAGCCAGTGGATGGCGATCTTCTCGGCTGCGACCCCGATCGGGTCCGCACTTGGTTACGTCATCGGGGGGCACATCCTCGGCGCAAGCGGCTGGCGGGCCGCTTTCTTGGTCGCCGGGGCTCCGGGCATCGTCCTCGCGATGCTATGTCTGCTCGTCGCGGAGCCCACCCGCAGAGGCCCGGAAAGGGCCGCCGTCGCAGGTTGGGGCCAGGGGCTACGGGAGCTCGTGTCGACCCCGCTCTACCGGAGTGTCGTGCTGGGATACTGCGCTTACTCGTTCGCCATCGGTGGCTTCGGCTACTGGGCCCCGACGTACTTGCACCTGCGCTACGGCCTACCGGCGGGGCGCGCCAGCGTGCTTTTCGGCCTTCTAGCCCTCGCCGGCGGAGCCACGGGCACACTCCTCGGGGGTGTGCTCGCGGATCGCGCGGTACGGCGACGCCAAGGCGCGCCGCCGCATCACGCTTCCCAAGACGTCCGGGATCCTCCCGGAGCCGCCGATACCGTCATCGCTCGGGCCAACCTTTCGGTAGCGGCTTTGGCTTGCCTCGTGGGTGCCCCCCTTGCCGCTGCGGCGATTGGCGCGCCCACCGTGGGGGTCTTTCTCGCGCTCGGGTTCCCGTGCCTGACCGCTCTCTTCGTGCTCAGCGGCCCGATCAACGTGGCGATCCTCCAGAGCGCCCCCTATCTCGTCCGCGCCAATGCCATGGGCCTCGCCATCTTTGCGATCCACGCATTTGGCGATCTTTGGTCCCCGCCCCTCATCGGCTGGCTGGGCGATCGGGTGCCCATGCAGCTCGCCATGTACACGGTGCCGGCGGTTTTCGCGGTGGGGGGGTTCGTGTGGTGGCGGGCCGTATCCGTATCCGATCGGTTGACCGCTACCGCGCGCGTGCGCTAGGCAGACGAGACTTTTTGCGCGGGACGAGCGACGACGCTCGCTCGCAACCCCGATGCGAAACGCCCGCTCGCTTGCCGCTCTGGCCGCAGTGCTGCTCGCGCTGCTCAGCGCGCTGCCGGCTCGCGCCGCCGACAAGGACGCGGGAGCGGGCGCCACCGGAGCTCCCGCCGCGCCAGGCGACGCCGCCACCCCGGACGCCGGCGGAGCCGCGATCGACCCGGGTAGCACCTCGGCGGGGCCTGCGGTCAACTTGCCCGCGACCGCCGCGGAGCAAGCCGAAGGGCTGCCCATCGGCTCAATCGACGTCGTCGGGAACCGCCGAGTCGCTCGGGGCGACGTCGTTTCTTACTTCCGCGAGAAGCCGGGCCAGGTCTTCAAGGTCGAGACCCTCACCGCAGACGTACGCGCCCTCTGGGACTCGGGCTTCTTCGAGGACATCCAGGTCGACCTTTCGACCAGTGACCGCGGAGTCGCGCTCCGATTCCTCGTGCGCGAGCGTCCGAACATTAAGGACGTCCAATACGACGGAAATAGCGAGATCGAGAACGACAAGCTCGGCGAAGTCGTCGAGATCAAACCGAATACGATCCTAAGCCTACCCGCGGTCCGGCGCACGGTTCAGAAGATCAAAGACGCTTATTCTGAAAAGGGCTTCTTTCTCGCGGAGGTCACCTACGAAGTTCTGCCCCAGCGCGAGAACGAGGTCATCGTCAAGTTTCGCATCGTCGAACATCAGCCGGTCACGGTGCGCAGGATCACCTTCGTCGGAAACGACACCATCAGCGATGAAGAGCTTCGCGACGTCATACAGACCGGCAACGGCGGCTTCTTCGCATTCGGATCCGGCGGTTCGTATCAGCAGGACGTCTTCGAGCGCGACGTGCTCATGATGAGCGCGCTCTATTACGACAAGGGGTACTTGAGCGTGCAGATTGGCACGCCCCGCGTGATGCTCACGCAAGACCGGGCCGGGATCGACATCGCCGTCGCGATCCACGAAGGTCCCCGATACAAGATTCGCCAGCTCCGGATCTACGAGCGCGACACCGACGGCAACGAAGTGACGCCGCTTGGCGGGCGCCAGGCCCTGCAGCAAATGGTGACGGCGCACTCGGGCGACTACTTCAATCGTGCCCTGCTCATCAGAGACTTGCAGGCGGTCCGAACGCTGTACCGAGACGCCGGCTTCGCGAACGTCGAGGCCGAGCCGGAAACGGAGCTCGATCCGGTCCACGAGCAAGTCGACATCGTCGTGCCCATCAAGCGCGGCCCCGAGGTTCGGATCGAGCGCATCGAGATCAAGGGCAACAGCAAGACACGCGACAAGGTCATCCGTCGCGAGCTGGAGATCCAGGAAGGACAGCTTTTCAGCGAGACACGCATGGAGGCGAGCAAGCGCCGCATCAATGCGATCGGCTTCTTCGATCACGTGGACATCTCCACGGAGCGCGGCAGCGCCCCCGATCGCCTGCTCATCAACATCGAAGTCGGCGAGAAACCGACCGGAACCTTCCAGATCGGAGCGGGCTTCAGCTCGATCGAGAGCTTCATCGCCACAGCGCAGGTCCAGCAAGCCAATCTCTTCGGAAACGGCCAAGCGCTCGCCCTGCAGGCGCAACTTTCGTCTCTGCGCCAGCTCGTCACGTTGCGTTTCTTCGAGCCGTACTTTCTCGACACCGACTGGAACGCGAGCCTCGAAGGGTACGACACGCTGTATGTGTTTCCGAACTTCGCCCGTCGCTCGATCGGCGACTCTCTCACCTTTGGCTACGCGCTGGCCCAGCCCTGGCTTCGTCTTTCGGTCACGGCCACCACCGAATGGGACTCGGTCGACACGTCCAACCAGACGACGTTCTTGGGCATCGGGACGCCGGGGTTTTCGAGCGTGTTCCAGCAGCTTCCCCTGGCCAACTTGTTCAACTCCGGTCGCGTGTTTTCCCTTCGACCGACGTTGACGTACGACACGCGCGACAACCGCCTGTTTCCGTCGTCGGGCGTCTACCTTCAGCTTTCGACCGAGCTGGCGTCCAAGGCTTTCGGCAGCGAGTTCAACTACATCCGCAACCGCTTCACCGGCCGGTTCTACTATCCCCTGGGAGGGGCGGTCGCCGGGCAGCCTGGCTCGGGCTTCGTTCTCAAGCTGAATACGGAGCTCGGCCTCATCACCAGCCCGGACCCGCAAGGCGTCCCGATTTTCCAGCGCTACTTCCTGGGCGGAATTCTCGACATACGCGGCTTCTATCTCCGAAGCATCGGCCCGCGGCTGCCCCTGACCTCGTCGCTCGACCCGAACTCGCCGCCGATCGCGAATGGCGCCGACATCGGCGGCAACCTGGAGGCTTACGAGAACCTGGAGCTCGAGTTTCCGATTCTCGACAAGGTCGGTATCCGCGGCGTCGTCTTCTTCGACGCGGGCAACGCGTGGAACACGGAGGCCCAGTTCTGCAAGACGACGCCGGCTCCACAATTCGACCGCGTGGTTCAACCATGCTTCTCGTTCCCGAACAGCCTCGGTTACCTTCGGACTTCGTCGGGATTCGGCTTCCGCTGGTTCTCCCCCCTCGGCCCGTTGCGGTTCGAGTGGGGCTTCCCGCTGGCTCCCCTCCCCTACGAAAAGTCGAGCGACTTCGAGTTCACGATCGGCAACTTCTTTTGAGAGTCTCTCCTCTTTGCCGTCTCGCGATGCTTCCCAGCCCTGCTCGCGGCCCAGGCTGGCTCTGATCGGGATGCATACCGGCCCGGATCGGGATGCATGTGGGCCCTGCTTGCGGGTGCATACCGGCCGACAGAACGGCACCTAGCCCGAGCCATGGCGGAGTGAGGCTCAGGGTGTCGCGAGTGTTCACGTAATGGACTAGAAACACCCGGCCTATGCCCGAGACGCCGCCCAGCCCGCCGCCCCCGAATCCGCCGTCACCGCCGAGCGCGCAAAAGGTGCCCATCTCCATTCAGGAGGAGATGCGGACGTCGTACCTCGACTACGCGATGAGCGTCATTATCGGTCGGGCCATTCCTGACGTGCGCGACGGCTTGAAACCGGTGCATCGGCGCATTCTTTACAGCGCCTACGAGCAGGGCCTCGTCCCCACGGGCGCACACCGCAAGAGCGCGACCATCGTCGGCGACGTGCTGGGCAAGTACCACCCGCACGGCGACGCCGCGGTCTACGACGCGATGGTTCGGCTCGCGCAGGACTTCTCCATGCGTTACCCACTGATCGACGGCCAGGGCAACTATGGGTCGATCGACGGCGACCCGGCCGCCGCTTATCGATACACCGAGGCGCGCCTCACGCGCCTGGCGATCGAGCTTCTCACGGACATCGACAAAGAGTGCGTCGACTTCGTTCCGAATTTCGACGACCGCCTCGAGGAGCCGACGGTTCTTCCGTCGCGTGTTCCCAACCTGCTCGTCAACGGCACCAACGGCATCGCCGTCGGCATGGCTACGAACATTCCGCCGCACAACTTGGCCGAGATCGTCACGGCGACCGTGCATTTGATGCACAACCCGAACGCGCCGATCGACGAGCTCATTCGGATCGTGCCCGGGCCGGACTTTCCGACGGCAGGGCTCATCTTCGGCCGTGCCGGGATCGAAGCTGCGTACCGGACGGGGCGAGGCACGATCATCATGCGGGCGCGCATGGACGTCGAGAAATCGCAGGGCCGCGGGGAGCGCGAGCAGATTGTCGTGACCGAGATCCCCTATCAGGTGCCGAAATCGCGTCTCATCGAGAAGATCGCCGGGTTGCTCGAGGAGCGCAAATTGCCGCTGCTCGCCGATATCCGCGACGAATCGACCGAGGACGTGCGCATCGTGCTCGAGCCGCGCACCCGCGCGGTCGAGCCGGAGACGCTGATGGAATCGCTGTTCAGGTTGACCGAGCTCGAGTCGCGCGTCCCGGTCAACATGAACGTGCTGGTCGACGGGGTGACGCCCAAGCTCGTCTCGCTCGAGGAAGCGCTGCAGCAATGGCTCGACCATCGCCGCGCGGTGCTGGTGC
>Ga0209274_10002032_pt1 | contig 10131 bp, 6 predicted proteins | sample HubBroMetageREF1_FD_188343 | JGI IMG/M metagenome (GOLD analysis project Ga0209274, IMG submission 188343) | Reference soil microbial communities from the Hubbard Brook experimental Forest, New Hampshire, USA - Hubbard Brook CCASE Soil... | ecosystem: Environmental > Terrestrial > Soil >...
AGTGAAGGCCCTGGCGATGTGGATGACGTGGAAAACCGCGACGGTGAATATTCCTTACGGCGGCGCGAAGGGCGGAGTGATCTGCGATCCGAAGCGGATGAGCAAGTCCGAGCTGGAGCGCATGACACGGCGCTTCGCGGCGGAAATTCTGCCGATAATCGGGCCGGAGCAGGATATTCCCGCGCCGGACGTATACACGGACTCGCAGACAATGGCGTGGATCATGGATACGTATTCCATGACCAAGGGACATTCATCGCTGGGAGTGGTGACCGGGAAGCCGATTTCGATTGGCGGCTCGGAAGGGCGCAATGAAGCGACGGCGCGCGGCTGCGTGATCGTGGTGGAAGAAGCATGCAAGGTGAAGAAAATATCCTTGCGCGGTGCGAGCGTGGCAATTCAGGGATTTGGGAACGCTGGCTCGATTGCGGCAAAATTATTTGCGGAGAAAAAGGCGCGGGTGATTGCGATCAGCGATTCGCGCGGAGGTGTTTTCAATTCGCGGGGGATCGATCCGCTGAAGGCCATGCGTTACAAGGAGCGTTCGGGGACCGTTGTGGGCATGCCGGGCACTTCGCGGATTTCGAATGATGATTTGTTGACGATGAAGTGCGACATTCTGGTGCCGGCCGCTTTGGAAAATTCCATTACGCTGAATAATGCGGATCAGATCAAGGCGAAAATTGTGGCGGAAGCGGCGAACGGGCCGACCACTCCTCATGCGGACGAAGTGCTGACGCGCAAAGGCACGCTGGTGATTCCGGACGTGCTGGCGAATGCCGGCGGCGTCACTGTGAGTTATTTTGAGTGGGTGCAGGATCTGCAGAGTTTCTTCTGGTCGGAAGCGGAAGTGAACGCGAAACTGGATCTCGTGATGCGGCGCGCGTTTCATGAAGTGCATGAGACTGCGCGGAAACATCGCGCGCATCTGCGCACCGGAGCTTACGTGCTGGCGGTGGGACGCGTTGCGGATGCTACGCTGGTGCGCGGACTTTTCCCGTGAGGATTGCTCGCGGATAAGAGTTCACTAATTTTTCTCGCGTATTTTTTCGTCAAACTTTCCGCTCGTCGTCTCCGCCTGACGATTTTCAAATATTGTTCTTGCGCGATGCAGGAGAAGGCGCGTACATTTTTGGTAGCCGGTGCGCCAATGCGAAAAATGGCGGCGCCGGCATAGTTGTCTGCAGCAGCCTCGCGCGGAGGGCACTCGCAATTGAGTAATCACAACGGACACACGGGCCATACTCCACCCATCCTGCTGACGATTGCGGGATTTGATCCTTCTTGCGGCGCGGGCGTCGCGGCCGACCTGAAAACTTTTGCAGCGCACAATTGCTACGGCGTCGCGGCGGTGACAGCGCTTACGGTGCAGTCCACGCAGGGTGTAGTTTCCGTGCACGCGACGCCTTCGGCGACGATGCGCGCGCAGTTGGAAACGCTGGTGGACGATATTGAGATCGCGGGCGTGAAGATCGGAATGCTGGCGAACCGCGCGAACGCTACGGTGGTTACCGAATTTCTGGACAAGCACAAATTCGCCCACGTGGTCCTCGATCCTGTGTTTCGTCCGACGGCGGGCAACGCGGAATTACTGGATACTTCCGGGCTGAAATTCGTGCGTGACGAATTGCTGAAGCGCGTGAGCGTGATCACGCCGAATGTACCGGAGGCGGAATTTTTGACCGGCCTGGAAGTGAAAGACCTTGCAGGAATGAAGGTGGCGGGGCTGAAGCTGGTGGAAATGGGCGCGCAGGCGGTGGTAGTCACCGGCGGACATCTGGAAAAGCCGACTGATGTGCTGTGCATCGGCACGGAAGTAGAAACTTTCGGCGGCGACCACGTGAAAAGCCCCAACACGCACGGCTCGGGCTGCACATTTTCATCGGCGATTCTGGCGCAACTGGCAAGCGGCCAGCAACTGCGCGAAGCCGTGATTCTGGCGAAGGCTTACGTGACGAAAGCGATCGAGAAATCCTACGCGATCGGCAAGGGCGCCGGACCGCTGAATCAACTTTTCAGATTTCATCAAGAGCAGCCGCTGCGCGGAGTTCACGAAGTACCGCAGCACGGCATGCACCCCGCAGCAGAACCCGCCGCGCATTAAACCAGTCGCGCGACTCAGTTTCCATCGAAACGATCTTCGAATTCCCCCTGTTCTGCGGCTATTGACCGTGAACATTCCGGATTCGCGGCGACAGAACATTCCGGAACATTCCGGATTCGTCAGCTGCTTCTGCTGTACCTCGTGCAACACTTTCAATCGGTCCCATTCTCGTTGGCTCAACGCGATTCGCTCCGTTTCCATAGGGCCTTCGGGCATCCATGAAAGCGGACATTTCTACTTTGCACAAACCGGACATTCTCACTTTGCGGCGACAAACATTCCGGATTCGTTGACATACCTTCCGGCTCAACCTAGGATAAGCGCCAAATGCCGGACTCCTCGTCTCTGATTGGCAAGAAAATCTCGCACGCGAGAATTGCAGAAACGCTCGGCGGAGACGGAATCCATTCATGGTTGCGGAGAAAGGGGGCGTATGAGGCAGAATGCAAAATTGATGCTGGCCGCGCTGTTGCTGGTTTACGTCGGGTTCGCGGCAACGAGAAACGAAGTTTCGGCCGGTTCGCATTTTGTGTCGCCGGACATCACGGCGGCGAGCGACATTCCCTATCCCATTGACAATATCGCGTCCGGGCTCGTATCGCTCTCGGTGAATGTGGCCGCGGGAGGTCAGGTTCAGAACGTGGAGGTGGTGCGCGGCGTCTCGGGACTGAGCGCGGTAGCGACGAACGCCGTGAGTACCTGGAGTTTTTCGCCCGGCAAGCTCGACGGGGTCGCAGTCCCTTCGACAATCAGTGTCCAAGTAGTTTTCAACCCGGGCGCTCTGCAAGACCAGAATTTGCCGCTGCCGCCTGGCGCGCTGGTTACGCCACCGCTTCCTCCGGGATACGACCCGCCGCAGATGGCTCAGTCGACGTACGCTGTTTATCCTGCAAACAGCGTGGCGACGGGGACCGTAGTGCTCGACCTGGTGATAAACAAGTTCAGCGAAGCGAAAACGGTGACGGCGATTCGCTCCGTGCCGTCCTTGACGGAGGCGGCAATCGCTGCGGTGAAGAGTTGGACGGTGAATCCCGCGACGCTCAACGAAAAGAAATTGAACGCGAAGTTGATCGTCGCGTTTGTGTTCCGTTCTCCGACGAATTCGACGCCGTAGGCTTTGTGGGCGCCTGAGATTCGCAACGTGCCAGAATTCTCTCCGCGCATTCTCTCCGCGCATTCTCACTTTGCGGCGACACGAATTCTCTCCGCGTTGACTTGGTTCCAGCCGCAACCTAAGATGTGCGCCAAATGGCGGATTCCTCTTCTCTGATCGGCCAGACCATCTCGCACTACCGAATCGCGGAAAAGCTCGGTGGCGGCGGCATGGGCGTGGTGTACAAGGCCGAGGACACCAGCCTGCACCGCTTCGTGGCGCTGAAGTTCTTGCCGGAGGGAGTGGCGCGCGATCCACAGGCTCTGGAACGATTCCGGCGGGAAGCGCAAGCCGCATCCGCGTTAAATCACCCCAACATCTGCACGGTTTACGAAATTGGCGAGGAAAACGGCCATGCCTTCATCGCCATGGAATATCTGGACGGTGAGACGCTGAAACATCGCATCGGTGGCCGTCCGATGGAAATAGAAGCTCTGCTGGATTTAGGAATACAGATGGCGGACGGGCTAGACGCGGCGCATGCCGAAGGGGTTGTCCACCGGGACATCAAGCCAGCAAACATTTTTGTGACCAAGCGCGGCCACGTCAAGATCCTTGATTTTGGTTTGGCCAAACTCACTTCCGTGGCGAAGGGTGAGCGAGTCTCTACGATGCCGACAGCCCCAGCGCCCGAGCTGCTGACCAGCCCGGGCGTCGCCATAGGCACAGTCGTCTATATGTCACCCGAGCAGGTGCGGGGAAAGGAGTTGGATGCGCGCACCGATCTGTTTTCTTGCGGCGTGGTGCTTTACGAGATGGCGACGGGCGTTCTTCCCTTTCGTGGAGACACATCAGGAGACATTAGCGATGCGATTCTGAATCAGGCGCCGGTCGCTCCGGTAAGGCTGAATCCCAATGTACCGGCAGAGCTGGAGCGCATTATCCATAAGGCGCTGGAAAAAGATCGTGAGCTTCGTTGCCAGTCGGCGTCGGAAGTGCGAACCGACCTGAAGCGCCTACGGCGAGATACGGATTCGGGCCGCGTTTCGCCGACTGGAAGCGCTGCGGGTCAACCTGCGGCCGCGCTTGCCCGAACGTGGTACGTAATTTTGGGAGCTTGCATCGTGCTCCTGGCGGCCGCCTTTGTGGCGTACCATATCTGGCCGAATGCGAACACTCCGAGCGGCGCTGCAAAAGTAACGCAAATCAGCCAGTGGAACAAACCGATGAACGACGCGAGGCTATCTCCTGGCGGCCGCGCGGTAGCGTTCGTCTCAGCGGTAGGTGGCGTCGCACAAGTGTTTCTGATGCTCACTTCCGGAGGTGAGCCGCTGCAACTCACGAATGACGAAGGAGACAAGCACGTGGACACCTTTTCCCCCGATGGCACAGAGGTCTACTATGCGAGGTTTCTCGGACGCGACGAGGTTTGGGCAGTGCCTGCGCTCGGTGGCAGTCCCCGCCGCGTGGCATCCGCCAATTATCTTGGCTTCTCGCCGGATGGCGGGTCCATCTTCTACGCGAAGTCAGACAATTCCGGAATTTTTCGTGCGGAGAAATCCGGACTTAATGAAGAACTAGTGTACAGCTCAGCAGGTGCCGGCATGTCGTTCATCCCGCTTCTGGTATTCCCGGGCGGAGAAGAACTGCTCGCTGCTGGTGGTCAACCATTCTCGCCGGATTTCAATTTTTACAGAATAAACTTGACCAGCCATAAGGCTGCTGATTTAGGTGCGGTATCCGGGAATACTGACGTGGTGTGGGCCGAACCCGGGAAAGCGGTGCTGTTCAGCCGGAATGTCAGCGGGCTGACGAACATCTGGAAATACGGCTTGGACGGGAGTCTGACGCAGATTACTTTCGGAGCCGGACCAGACTATTCCCCCATGCCAGACCCAGGCGGGAAAGGGATTTACTATGTCAATGGTAAATCCTCCGGATTCCTGACTACTTACCACGTTCATTCAAAGGAATCGAAGGACATCGCGTCCGACGATGCAACTCAGCCCGAAATCTCGCCCGATGGGAAGCGCGTGTTTTACACCACGCTCCCCTCGCGCGATAAGAGCGAACTATGGGTATCTGACATCGACGGCGACAACAAGGCGAAACTTGCCACTGGAGAAATTCTGAGAACCGGCACTTGGGCTCAGGACAATTTTCACTTGGCCTTCGACAATGCAGGGGCAAACCAAGAGGACAAAGCCTACGTCGTTGGGGCCGATGGCAGCGGTCTTCGTCAGCTCCTGCGGACGGAGAACAGTATCTGGAATGTGGTATGGGGCCGCGATCAGAAATCCATTTACGTGTCTGGCCCGGAGAAGGCGAGCCAGATCCTGACGGTTTGGAAATGGAGCGTGGATGGTTCGAATCCGGAGAAGTTAGTGGAAAATTGCTGCATTGTTGATGATGCCGACCCCAGCGGGCAATACCTGCTGGGCGTGGTGCCGAAGGGGGAAACAGCTGGAATTTACGAAGTGTCCATTTCGGAGAGGAAATGCGTCGCGTTGCTTCCCGGCGTGGCAAGTTTCAATGTTACATTTGCGCGCGATGGGGAGTCGTTCTTGTACGCAGTTCCTTCCCGCGCAGAGATCACAATTTTTCGTCAGGCTTGGAGAGACGGCAAAATTATCGGGCCGCCTGAAGTGGCTTTGAAGGTGCCCTTCACTTTTGCCCTAGGATACGCTACCGGTAACGCCTACGATTTTTCCAGGGACCTTTCCACCATCGTCTATGCGCGACCCGGCGGTCACGCCGACCTCTATCTTCTGAGCCAGAAATAAATGAGCGTGGAAACTGATATTATTCCGCTGGCACCGCCAAGGGGGTTGGCGCTACTCTCATCCGCGGTTTAGATGGCCAATCTCATAAAGACTTGACGGAAAAAGGAGGAGCGCCATGTCTCATCATCTGGATTCACCTATCGCACGCCAAGATATACGCCTCGACATCACGGACCTGTACGTATTCCGCGGAGAGACAGGCACGGTGTTCGCAATCAATGTTTGCCACTCCATTTTCGGGCCGATCCCTGCGCCGGGCTATCATCCGGAAGGAATGTACGAATTCAAAATTGATTTGAACGGCGACGCGATCGAAGAACTCACCTACCGGTTTAATTTCACTGGACGCGACAAGGACGGGAAGCAGAAGTACACGGTGCGGCGTCTGACGGGTGCGGACGCAACTAATCCGCATGCGGCTGGCACTGTGGTCGCACAGGGTACAACCGGCGAAATCGTCGGCACTGCAACGGGGTTGCGCGTGTGGGCCGGCAAGGCTGGCGATCCTTTTTGGATTGAGCCGGACGTGTTGCACGCGGTTGGGCATGCATTTCAGGACGGCACGACCATAAATCTTTCTGGATGGGATCCTATCCGCGCAAAAAATCTGTTCGCGGGGCACACGGTACATTCGATGGTGCTGGAAGTGCCGGATAACGAGCTACTCGCCGATGCAGAGGGCAGGCACCGAATCGGCGTATGGGCTGTGGCAACGTTGGCGACTGACGCGGGCGGCTGGCGTTCGATCAATCGCGTGGGCCTGCCGATGATTCATCCGCTGTTTACGCAGTACAACGAAGATCTTGGTAATCACCTGAATGCCGGGACCCCCAGCGAAGACCTGGCGACGCACGGAAAGACCGTGGCGCAAGCAGTCGCAGGCGTGGTGGCAGCGAATGGAACAGCCGAAGATCCGCGCGCATATGGGGAGAAAGTGGCGCGGCGATTTTGCCCCAACATTCTGCCGTACTCGGTCGGCACGCCTGCTTCGTTCGGATTCCTGGAGTGGAACGGCCGGTCGCTGACAGACAACGCGCCCGATGTGATGTTCTCGATTGCGGCGAACGCACCGGTTCGTCTGGGGATCGGCAAGGAATCGGTCACTTCCAAACCTACGAAGACATTTCCGTACGTTCCTGCTGCCGGCGAGAGCCGGACAGCCGGGGCGTAGAGAGCGGCGAATTCACACAATTTAGATTTGGGTGGATAGCGCGTTTCGCTATGGCCGTGGTGGTGTGGGTGGAAGCTCGGCAAGAGATTTGACGCAGAGGGCGTAGAGGAAGGGCGGAGTAAATCGGAGAAGCCGGGAGAAATCCTTCGGCCGGCTTGAAGCAAACGCGCCGGCCTCAGGATGACGATGCTCATCGCATCGTCAGAAACGCAGAGTTCGCAGAGAAAGCATAAGGCGAGGCGCACGGCCCGCAGTGGGCTGGGCCACGGGCGTCAGTTGGCGGATTCGAAGGCGTGGAAGCGGCGCTCTAGTTCCCATTGCTGCTGGGCTTTTTCGCTGGATTTGAGGAAGGCGGCGCAACCGGCCGAGGGTTTGTCGACGCCGAGGAACTCGCTGGAGCAGGCGGCGACGGGGCGAGCGAATACATCTTGCTCGCGCCAGAGGCTGGGGCCGGGCAGGAAATTGTGCTCGAGGCCCGTGCGAACTATCTGCTTTAGATCCGCGTAGATGAGCGCGTAGGTTTCGACCGCGCGAACATATTCGTGCGTGATATTAATGCGCGAAACGCCTTCATCGTCCGTGGAGAGCGCGACGGGCACGCCGAATTTGCGATAAATCGGGAACGGATGATTCTTGCCGGTGATGCCTAGGATCAGGTCGTTGCTGCTGAGATTGATTTCCACCATCACGTGTTTCACAGCCATTTCCTTCAGCAAATCGTAGGGCCGATCTTCGTACATGAGATCTACGCCGTGACCGATGCGTTCGGCGTGCGCGTACTCGACAGCCTGGCGAATGTGGCAGCACAGCCCTTCGTAAGTGACCAGGCCGGGCGCGAGTTCACCGGCGTGCAGGGTGATGTGCACTTTGGGGTAAAGGCCGTGCAGAAAACCGACGATGCGCATTTGCAGCGTGTAGTCGGACATGGAGATGTAGCCATCTTCCGGCATCACCAGATTGATGCCCACGACGCGCGGGTCCGCCGAGGCTACTTCAAAACCGAGCACAGTTTGCGCGAAGACCTGCTCGGGGGGGAATCCACGCAGAACCTGATAGAGGTAACGCAGCTGCACGGCGCAAGCGGCGACGGGATTGGGCTGGTCGCAGCGTTCGGCCTGGCGGCGGATGGATTCGGCTTCATCGAAATACGCGCGCACTACGGCGACGTCGTCGCGCAAACCTTTCGCGAAAAGCTGATCGCGAAAATCGCCGAAACTGCGATTGGCGTGCCAGCCGAGTTCTTTCGCGATGGCCGCGGTGTGCTCGAACGGCGGAGTTTCCATCAGCTCGAGATATTGCTCGTTCTGCGCGGAGGCGCGAGTGGCAACTTCGTCGAGGAATTCGCCGACATGGATGTGCGAAACGCCGTGGAATTTCGCGAAGGCGTCGAAGAAATGGTCGTGGGCGCTGACGCCGGGGGTGGGGACGAAGCTGCGCATGGAGAAGGCGTCAATAAGCGCGTCATAGAGATGCTGATCGGTGTTGGCGTGAGCTGCGGGAATATTGCTGTCACCGCAGGCAGGCTGCGGCGGGAGGCTGTCCGTCATGGCGCGCGACTGAAAAAAAGAGTGAGTCACGAGGTCCACGCAGAGATTGTCTTCGCCGCCGGCGCGAATCCAGGATTCGGCGTAAACCGCACCGGTGAGATGGTTGTGCAGGTCCGCGCCTTTGGGCATGCGGACTAAAAATGCGTAGAGATTGAGCGGATCGGTGCGGGCGAGATCGAGCGCGTGCGCGGTGCGATTTTCCGCCGCGACGGCTGCGGACGGCGAGGTCGCGGCGGATTTTTGGGCGATGGCGGAGGCTGCGGCGATCAGCAGGAAAGCGAGGATGGCGAAAAGATGTACACGGACAGCAGGTGTATGACATTTTTCCATTTTTGGGGTCCTCAGATTGAATTTCTTATGGCGAAGAATGTATCACAGCTTGTTTGCGTGGGAGCGAAGCAGGGCGCGACGTGTCCGCAGGGGCGCGATTATTTCTGTGCGGTATTCGGGTCCCCTGGAGTCATCGGCTGAGTTGGGTGCTGGATGTCTTTGTATAGCGACCATGAGAACAGCGCGATGAATGCCAGAAGAAATGCTGCCGCTGGAACAGTCCGCCGCCAATCAAGATTGCCTAAGATCGTCTGATAAGCACCCCAAAGAAACAAGCCGGTCCAAACCGCGATTAGATATCCCGTCCAGACCCTTGCCATCCACTGCTTGGCAGACACGGGTTTCACCACAGTCTCCGGCGAAGCTTGGCGATAGATTTTTCGGCTGAAGACCGCAATCACGATCATGGCGACCAGCATGTAGGAAAGGCAGAAATATCCGAACCAAATTGGTAGAGGACGCCCCTGATTCCGAACGACGAAGTACAGCACCAGCGCCATATATGGCAGCGCCAGACTCAACGTAAGGGTTACCATTTTGGTTTTGGGTTTCACTATCACATCCTTCGATTGCTCGCTGAATTGCGGAATGGAGTTTGCCGCTTGTACATTTCGACGATGCTACCAAGGATCGCTGAATGTGCGGACCGCAACGGAGCCGGGTATGTCGGACGGGTAAGTGCTTACTCGCACATCTCAGTGTGCGAGCCTTCGGTTAATGTGTCTCAGGTGCAAACCGATTATGTCCGAAAAGACCGCAAACCACGGCCCGTCCCCGACGAACCGCTGACCAGCTACGTTTCCGCCGGAGGAACACGGCCGCGCGCAGGAAGTGGGCGTTTCGTGTCGAATTGATACATGGATTGAGTGGCGCTATGGAACGAAAAGCCTGTAAGTTGCGGATGCGACGGTAGTAATAGGGCAATTGGTACTACCCGGCTATTGCGGCGCACGGGCGCGGACGTCAAGATTATGGGTATAGCCGAGCCGCACCAGAGCCGCCGGACATGGGACCGGCGCGCACGTATCCGCGCGGACAACGGCTGCGATTCAATGCCGGGGGGCACTGCGGCAATGCGACAAATTCCATTCAACGGTGTGAAG
>Ga0209274_10002033_pt1 | contig 10130 bp, 8 predicted proteins | sample HubBroMetageREF1_FD_188343 | JGI IMG/M metagenome (GOLD analysis project Ga0209274, IMG submission 188343) | Reference soil microbial communities from the Hubbard Brook experimental Forest, New Hampshire, USA - Hubbard Brook CCASE Soil... | ecosystem: Environmental > Terrestrial > Soil >...
CATCCCGGGCCTCTATACGGCCTTTTTCTCGGTCCTGGAGGGCGGCCAGTACATCACGCCGCACTGGGGTTACTGGAAAGGCTTTCTGCGCTACCACCTCGGAGTCATCATTCCGAACAACAACGAGGACCAGTCGTCGTGGCTCCGCGTGAACCCGAACGCCGCGGACAACGCGAAGCGCGAGGTCACGCTCATCGAGCGAGGAGAGAAGTATTACTGGAAGGAAGGCAAGGGCGTGATGTTCGACGACACCTTCCTCCACGACGCAAAGAACGCGACGAGCGACGTGCGAGTGATTCTGTGGCTCGACATCCGCCGCAAAATGCCGGGGTACCTGCAGGCCCTCAACACCGCGGTGCTCGAGATCGCCCACCGGACGCCGGCCATCGCCGCGGTCCGCAAGAACGCTGTTTTTCGTATCGGGTAGGCGCTCGGGCTCACCCGAGCATCTTAGGTAAATTGCCCCAGAAAGCGGGGGTCGTTCTCGTAGAGAAATCGGATGTTGGGGATCCCGTAGCGGACCATCGCCACGCGCTCGACTCCCATTCCAAATGCGAAGCCCGTCCAGCGCTCGGGGTCCAGCTTGCAGCTCTCGAAGACGACGGGGTGAATCATTCCGCATCCCAGAATCTCGATGAACCCGGTTTTCTTGCACACGCTGCAGCCGGCGCGGATGCCGTCCGGCTGCTTGCAAAACGGGCACCCGACGTCGACCTCCGCCCCCGGTTCGACGAAGGGAAAGTAGCTCGGTCGAAGTCGGATGGGGGTGCCGGGGCCGAAGAACCGCTCCGCGAACTCCGCGAGCACGCCCTTCAGGTGCGCCATCGTCACGTGCTCGTCGATGAGAAAGCACTCGATCTGGTGAAACATCGACGAATGCGTCGCGTCCTCGTCGCGGCGATAGACCACGCCGGGGCCGATGAACGCCATCGGCGGCGCGTGCGTCGTCATCGCGCGAATCTGCACGTTGCTCGTGTGCGTGCGAAGGAGGGTGCGCGCGCCAGCGGTGGCGCCGTTGGATTCTCCCACGCGCACCCAAAAACTGTCCTGCATGTCGGTCGCGGGATGGTCCGGCGGAAAGCCGAGCTTTTCGAAATTATTCTCTTCGAGCTCCACCTCGGGTCCGTCGTGCACCGCGAACCCGAGACTCACGAGCACATCGACGATTTCGTCGCGAACGCGCGATATCGGGTGGGGATGACCGACGGGCGCCGGAGCGCGCCCTGGCAACGTGAGGTCGAGCGAGGGGCCTGCGAGCTCGCGCTCGCGCTCCTGGCGCGCGATGTCCGCAAGCTTGTCCTCGAAGGCCGCCTTAACTTCTCGCCGAAGGGTATTGGCGAGCTCGCCCACCGCCTTGCGTGCCTCGGGTGCCAGCGACCCGAGGCCCCCGAGAATCGCGGTAAGCTCGCCCTTCTTCCCGAGGATCTTGGCGTTCTCGTCGCGCAACATCTGCTCGGTCGTCGCGGAAGCAAAACGCGCGGGAAACCCGGCCCGCAGCAGGGCCACCGCATGCTCGATCGACGGGCCGGCGGGCGGGTCGGTCGTGCTCATGGCGCGGTCGCCACGTCGCTCTCTCGTTAGCTCGTGACTTTGACGATCTCGCCGAATGCCGCAGCATCCGCGACCGCGAGGTCGGCGAGGATTTTCCGGTCGAGCGTCACGCCGGCCTTCTTCAAGGAGTGCATCAGCCGCGAATACGTCGTGCCATTCTGGCGGGCGCCCGCGTTGATTCGCGCAATCCAAAGACGGCGAAAGTCGCGCTTGCGGAGCTTGCGATGGGCGTACGCGTAAACCCACGCCTTCATCACCACCTCTTTCGCGTATGCGAAAAGGCGGGAGCGGGCGCTATGATAGCCCTTGGCCGCTTTCAGAATGCGATTGCGGCGGCGGCGGGCCTTGAATCCTCGTTTTGCGCGGGGCATCGGTCGTTCCTCAGCCGTAGGGAAGCATGCGCTTTACGTGCTTCTCCATCGACGTGTGCACCATGTCGTTCTTGCGCAGGCGGCGCAGGCGTTTGCGCGACTTTTCCTGCATTCCGTGGTTGCCGCCGGCCTTGGGCCGCCGAACACGGCCTTTGCCGCTTACCCGGAAGCGCTTGGCTGCCGCCTTCTTGGTCTTCATCTTGGGCATGGGAGGGCCACCTGACCCGCGAGCAAGCGGGGGGCGGCAAAATGATCGGAAACGAGCGATCTGTCAAGCGGGGCCGAGGTGGGCGCGTAGACGGTCCGGGAGGTGTCCAGTCTAAGCGCTCAGGCAAATGTCCGGTTTGCAGCGCGACAGGAAGGCGAGTTTGGCTGGGCGGATGCGGGCGCAGCGACTCGGATTTCTGTCGACGAAAGAGCGACGGATGAAAGTCAGCGATGTGATTGAGAAGGCGATTTCGAAAGAGATTCGATGGCTGGATGCGGCCAGAATCCTAGGAGTGAGCGAGCGGCAGATGCGTCGCTGCAAGCTGCGCTATGAGGCGCAGGACATCGACGGGCTGGCCGATGCTCGCCGGGGAAAGCAGCCGAGGAATCGGGTGCCTGCCGCCGCAGGCGGGAGCGCGAGCCGATGCGCGGGATGCTCGTACACCTGGACGGCAGCAAACACCGTTGGTTCGAGAGCGAGGATGGGGCGATGCAGGACCTGCTCGCGTACGTCGACGACGCCACGGGCGACATCCTGGCCGCACGCTTCGTACCGGAAGAGAGCACCAAGACCGTGCTTGCGTTGCTGGGTGAAGTCCTCGAAGAGTACGGTACGTTCGGCCGCCTATACACCGATCGCGCGAGTCACTTCCTGTTCACGCCTAAGGCGGGCGAGGGGCCCGACCGCTCGAAAAAGACCCAGGTCGAACGCGTCTGCGACGACCTCGGCATCGAGCTGGTTTGCGCCTACAGCCCTCAGGCGCGGGGCCGCAGTGAGCGGCTCTGGCGCACGTTGCAAGGACGCCTTCCGCTCGAGCTGAAACGAGCCGGCGCCAATTCCTACCAGGCGGCGAACGCGTACCTGCAAAGCCGCTTCCTCCCCGCGTTTCGGCGGCGATTCGTGGTCGCTCCTGCGCTCGAAGAAACCGCGTTCGTGCCCATCGCGAAGAAGGACCTCGAGCGTGTCCTGGCGCTGCGTTTCGAGCGTGTCGTGGGCTCCGACCACACGCTGCGCCTGCACAACCACGTCCTGCAACTCGATAAACCCAAGGGCCTCTGTCCCCTACAAAAACGCAAGGTCGAGCTGCGCGTGAGCCTTCAAGGGCGCGTCGCCGTCTACCTCGGCGCGCGACTGCTTCAGACCTTCCAGCCTCCCAACCTCGACCTCGATGACCCCGCACTCGAGGCCGCCTAACGACAACCCCCCCAAAAAAGCGGACAAATGCCTGAGCGCTAAAGCCGGACTTTACCGAGTGCCGTCAACAGCGGGGCCGAGGTGGGCGTCGACCAGAGCCCGAAAGGCCGCCTTCAGCGTGGCGATCGACGCCTCGGCGCGAGCCGAAGCCTCGGCGGCAGCCTCCCCGGGCCCTAGGCTTTCGCACACGTCGAAGTAGAACTTGGCTTTCGGCTCCGTTCCGCTCGGCCGGGCGATGACCCGGCTGCCGGACGCAAGCTCGAAGGCGAGGACGTTGCTCGCCGGAAGCGCGAGCGGCGTCGTCACGCCCCCCGCACGCATGTCGGTTCGCGCTCGCACCCGGTAGTCGGCGACGGCGACGAGCTCGTCGCCTCCGATTCGCGCGGGCGGGGACGAGCGAAAGGCGTTCATCATGGCTTGGATCGCCGCCGCTCCGCTGGCGCCGGATCGAGTCACGTTGACCTGCGCGCTCGCAAAGACGCCCCAGCGGCGCCCGATGGCTTCGAGCTCCCCCCAGAGCGTTCGGCCGCGCGCGCGAAGGACTGCGACCATTTCGGCTGCGATGACTGCGGCCGAAATGCCGTCCTTGTCGCGCACGACGTTGCCCACGCAGTATCCGAGCGCCTCCTCGAAACCGAAGATGACCTCGTAGCCCTCGCGCTCGAGCTCGACCGCGCGGTTCGCGATCCACTTGAACCCCGTGAGCGTCTCCTCATAATGGACGCCCAAGTCGACCGCGATACGCCCGGCCAGTGGGGTCGAGACAATCGACGCAAGAAGGGCACGCTTGGAAGCCGCTGCGCGAGGCGGCGGTCTCTCGGTCAAAAGGTAGTGCCCCAGAAGCACTCCGAGCTGATTGCCCGTGAGCGGCCGCATTGTCCCGTCGTGAGGGACGGCGGCTGCGAGGCGGTCGGCATCCGGATCGTTGGCGAGGACCAGTGCGGCGCCGGTTTTTTCGGCGAGGGTCAGGGCCAGGTCGAGAGTGCCCGGCTCCTCGGGATTCGGAAAGGCCACCGTCGGGAAGGTGCCGTCCGGCTCCTGTTGCTCGGGAACGCTGACCACTGCGGTGAAGCCGGCCTCGCGCAGCGCTTGACGCGCGAGGCCGTCGCCCACGCCATGGAGCGGGGTGTAAACGATCTTGAGCCCCCGATCGCCCTCGCCGGGCCGAAGCGCCAACCGCCCGACGGCGTCGAGATAGCTTCGCTCGATCTCGGGCGGCGTCTCGATGAGGCGGCCGCTCACGCGAAGCGCTTCGAGAGCCGGCATCTCGATGTCGCGCGCAGCGGGCGCCCGGTCCCTGGCCTGCGCGATGAGCGCATCGACCGGGGGGACGATCTGCGCCCCGTTCTCCCAATAGACCTTGTAGCCGTTGTATTCGCGCGGATTGTGACTCGCCGTGATGACCACCCCTGCCGCTGCGCCGAAGTGGTCGACGGCAAAGCCGACCAAGGGCGTGGGCACGGGTCCGGGGAACAGAACCACCCGGATGCCCGCCGCGCCAAGAATCGCCGCAGCGTCCTCCGAGAACTGGCGGCTCATCGTCCGCGCATCCCCGCCCACGACGACCCCGCGCTCGGCCGCGCTCGGAACGAAAGCGAGAAGGGCGCGTGCGAGCCCCCACGTGGCGCGGGCCACCACCGCGCGATTCATGCGGTTGGGCCCCGCACCAAGCACACCCCGCAGCCCCGCCGTCCCGAACTCGAGAGGCCCCGAGAAACGATCGGCGAGATCGGTCGCCGCCGGGTCAGGATGCGCGAGAAGGGTGCGAAGCTCCTGCTGCGTGCCCGGATCGAGATCGTCGGCTATCCAGCGCTCGGCGAGAGCGCGCAGCCGACTGGGGTCCATAGGCAAAGGCTATGGATGGATCCGGGCCCGCCGCAAGACCGATCGACGAGCGGCGATAACGCGGGGCGCCGCTCCCGTGCGATAAGAGCGGGAGAATGCTCCGTCACGCGCTTCGCCGTTTGCTTTGGGCGCTGCCGACGCTTCTGGCTACGAGCCTCGTCCTGTTTTTCGTGACGACGCTGGCACCCGACCCGATGCGCACGAAGACGCCCGGCGCGCCGAGCGGGCCGGAGGTCGATCAAGCGCGGAGAGCTCGTTTTCTCGACCTACCGCGCTTCCTCAACCTCGCGCCCGAGGACGTGCGCTCTCGCGCGGCCGCAGCGATGGCGCACGTTGCCGCGGCCGACGCGGAGAGCGAGAGCAGCGCGCAGGAGCTTCGCCGCCTCGGCGGAGCGGCGCTCCCCTACGTGCTCCCCGCGCTCGAGGCGCTCGAGCCGGACGCCCGTCGGCGAGTCGCCGTGGCTCTGGTGCCGCTGGCCGAGCGGATGCATCTGTCGGCGGCGGACGATCTGGCGCAACCCGAGGCGGCCGTCCTTTTCTGGACCCGTCTTTGGGACGATCGCGCCCTCGACTTCTCGCGTCCCGCGGTCGAACGCGCCGTCCGGCGCTTGGCGGAGCACGGAAGCGAAGCCCGCGAAAGCGACGTCACGGCCCTCGACACCCTCGCGCTTTCCGAAGTCGTTCGCGCGATGACCCCGAGAACGGACCCGGTCACCCTCGCGCGACTCACGCGCATCGCCCAGCACGCGACCGAGCGCGGGGTGATCGTACAGCCCGAGGCGACACGCGAGGAGACTGCGCGCGCGGTGGCCGATTGGAGCGAGTGGTGGTTTGCGCACACGACCGATTTCGTCGCCCTCAATGGCGCCAGCCGTGCCATCGCCGTCGTCACCGAGACTCGCTACGGCAAGTGGCTCAAGCGAATCGTGAGCGGAGAGCTCGGCGTCAGCCTCGTCGACGGCGAGCCGATCCTGAGCAAGCTCCGGGCGCGCGCACCCATGACTCTCTGGCTCTGCGCTCTGGCGACGCTGGTCAGCTGGACGCTGGCCGTGCCGATCGGCGCGATCGGAGCCTGGTGGCGCGGCGGTGCCTTCGACGTCGCCACCTCGGCCGCGTTGTTCCTGCTCTACGCGATCCCCACGTTCGTGGTCGCCGAGCTGCTTCGGCGAGCGGCCCCCGCGGGGCCGGCGGGCGCGACGCAGCTCACACTCCCCGTCGTGGCACTTGCCGCGGGGTCCCTTGCGACGCTGTCTCGATGGCAGCGAACCGCGATGCTCGAGGTCGTTCGACAAGAGTTCGTGCGCACGGCGTGGGCGAAAGGAATGCGGGCCGGTAGGGTCCTCGTCGTCCACGCGCTCCGCAACGCGTTGATGCCCACCGTCACGGTGGCGGGGATGCACTTGCCGACGCTTTTCGGCGGCGCGGTCGTGGTCGAGGAGGTCTTTGGATTGCGCGGTGTCGGCTTCGAGACGATGCGCGCCATCGAAGCGCACGACGCCGCCTGGTTGATGGCCGTTCTGCTGGCGGCGGCGGTGACGGTGACCCTTGGCTTGGTCGCGAGCGACATCGCCTACAGCGCGCTCGACCCGCGCGTGCGCGAGCTTCTCGGAGCGCGTCAGGGAAGATCCGCGCCGTGAGCGACGGCAATCCGCGCGATTCGGTTCGGGCGTCGATCGCCCAGGTCGGCACGGAAGCCGCGCCCTACGTCACGATGATGCGTATCGCGCTGGTGGAGCTCGCGCGCAGCCGCTTGGCGCGCCTTGGGGGCCTGCTCTTGGCGCTCGCTGCGCTCACCGCCGTCTCGGCCGACCTCTTGGCCAGCGACCTACCCGTCGCGTGCCGGTGGCGAGGCGCGACGTATCTCCTGCCCAGCATCACACGGCCGGCAGCCCTCGACGGCCTCGACTGCGCGCGCATGCATGCACAGCGATCGGATGGCGACTGGATCCTCGAGCCGCTCGTCGCGTTCGGTCCCAGCGAGGCGCCGGGGGGGGCCGAAGGCCTCGTTCATCCACTCGAGCGCGGACACCCGTTCGGGACCGATGCGCTCGGAAGAGACCTCTTCGCAAGAGTGGTGCACGGCGCTCGCACGGCGCTGAGCCTCGGATTCTCCGGCGCCGCAGTCCTCGTGGCGCTGGGCGTCGCGATGGGGGCGCTCGCCGGATTCGCGGGCGGCATGGTCGATGCCATCGTCACGCGGGCGGTGGAAGCCTTGAGCGCTATCCCGACGCTGCTCCTCGTCTTGGTGGTCAGCGCGCTCGTGCCGCATCCCACGACGGCCACGTTGCTTTGGACCATCGCGCTCACGCGCTGGACCGAGCTCGCGCGCCTCGTCCGCGGTGAAGTGCTCCTCGTCCTCGGAACCGACTACATCACGGCCGCGCGCGCTCTCGGCGCTTCTCCGGCGCGCGTCTTACGTCGGCACGTTCTTCCTAACGCCATCGGCCCGGCGATCGTGGCGGCTGCCTTCGGCGTTGCGTCCATCATCCTCGCCGAGGCAGCCGTCGACTTCTTGCGTGTGGGCTCGCCGGACACGATGGCTTCGTGGGGTGAATCGCTCGGCGAAGCGCGCCTTTACGTCCAGGCCTGGTGGCTCATCGTCTTTCCGGGTGCGGCTCTTCTGGGCACTCTCGTATCGCTCAACTTGGTCGGCGAAGCGGCTCGCAGCGCTCTCGATCCAAGGCTCCGTTTCGAGTCGCCGGGCTCGACCGGATGACGGCGCCGCCCCGGGGTCAGGGCGAGCCGCTGCAGCCACAGTCGTTGGCCGCGCCTGGCGGGCCGGAGCCCGGAGCCCACGGAACCTCGGCGTAACACCACGACGCGGCCAGGTCGGTCGTGAGCTCGAGACCCCACTCCACAGCGAGACGGCACCACGCGGCCCGTCGTCGAGCTGCACCCCCGGGTCGGACGAAAGCCACTTCTTGTTTCGCCATCGGGCATTGGAAATCGTCTCCGCTCTCCTCCTCGGACACGGAGAGCGCGAGTTGCGAGCTTCGCCTCGACGCCGAGTCGGCGTCGTGAACGGGTTGACCCGCTACGGCGAGTCGGCGTCGTGAACGGTGAAGTAGGCGCCGGGCAAGCCGGGAGCCCCTGCGTTTCCGTTGGGTCCCTCACCGGCGGAGTTGGCAGCGCCCGCACCGAGGCCCCCGCCCAACCCGCCCGCACCGGCGCCTGCGCCATGACCCAGGCCGATCGTCGTCGTCGCGTCGCTGACCGGAAGCGACCCTTGGTACACGATACCGGCAGAGAGGCCCCCGGTACCTCCGGCGCCGCCCGAGCCGCCCGCACCGTTACCCCCCGTGCCGCCGTTGCCCGAGTAAAGGACCACATGACCCGCGGAGCCCGCCTGCCCGGGACCCCCCACGCCGCCGTCGCCGCCGTCGCCGGCTTGGTTGCTCACCAGCTGACACGTCGTCAGCGTGACGGTGCTGCCGAGGCTGAAGAGCGCAACGCTCGCACCCCCTCCCTGGCCGCCGCTGCCGCCGCCGCCTCCGCAGCCACCCGTACCGCCCGCTCCGCCGAAGTAGAACACCGTGCTGGATCCAGACACGGGTAAAGACCCCCCGCCGCCACCCCCTTGGCCGGGCGTCCCCGCCCCGCCGTCGCCTCCCGGGGATGGCAACCAGGCCGTGCTCGAGAGCGTTCCAAGGAGGGTGGAAGCAACGCCCGCGTTCCTCGCGTAGCCGTCGGCTCCGTCGTCCCCCGGGGAGGCGTAATCGCCATCGCTGCTGACGCCCCCTTGGCCATCGCGCGGGGCGATGCCCGTGACCATCGGGTAGGCGGTGCCAGGCGACCCCATGGGGCTACCGAGCGACCCTCGTCCGCCCATCGTGCTGTCCGCGGGTGGCGACATCGCGCCGGGTGGACAGACCTGGCTTGTCGGGTCGGTCGCGTTGACCGGGGCTGGGGCTATCGGGACGGTGAGGTCGTAGTTCACCAACGTGGTGCCGTCGGCACCCCTGGCCGCATCGCCCGCCATCAGCACGACGCGCGAGAAGCTCACTGTGGAATTGCTGACCCAGGCCGCGATGCTCGAGAGACCGGCGCCGCTCGGGTCTTGATTTTCGGCTGCCGGCGCTTCGAAGCCCATGTCTTCGATCGCCAAAGGCCCTGAGACTCCGGAGATCGTCAGCGCGGCGCCGTCGGCCGCGGCGGGGCGCGCCTCCGCGACGGCGCCGGTATAGCGCCACGTGAGGCCATTGGGACCGACCGCGCACGTGAGACCTCCGTAGAGACTCGCCGCGTGTGCCGCGTCGATGGAGACCTCCTCCGGGTAGACGCCACTGCAAATCATGACGCGCACCTTGCCGTTCAGGTTTTGAAGCGCTTTGCCTAGGGTCGCAAACGGCTGCGCCATCGTCCCGTTGCCGGCGTCGTCGCTGCCGCCGAGGCCTCCGTCGACGGAAGCCGGCGGGGCCACGAAAACGCCATACGCATCGTTGATGATGCAGGCGGCGTCTTTCGGCGTCTGGGTCGGATCGCACGTGAACGTATCGGCCTCTTGTTCCGACGAGGCTTCCCGCGAATCCTCGGACGACGACGACGAAGCGTCAGGCGATGCCGACGACGCCTCCGATACATCGTCACTGGGGCTACTCGATGGCCCGCGAGCAAAAATGAGACCCCCGTCATCGGAGAGGTCGTCACCGGACGCGGGGGTAGCGGACCCGCTGCCGCCGCTCACCGGGTTCCGGGAAGAGCCTCCGCTGCATCGGCAGAGAGCCGCCGCGAAGAGGCTCAGGAGAGCGAGGTTGCGGCAGGCGCAGAGTGACCGGTTACCCAAGAGATGCGCGCCGAGCATGAACGTTTCTCCCTGGACGGAGGTGGCGTGACGAAAGTGCCTGGACGGAGGTGCGGAAGGACCGAGGCTGCGAGACCGAAGCGCAACCTGGGATGGCTTGGTGGCCAGCACGGGCCTATCGGCGGGCGCTGACGCTGGTTGCTTAGAATCGACGGACCCG
>Ga0209274_10002036_pt1 | contig 10122 bp, 4 predicted proteins | sample HubBroMetageREF1_FD_188343 | JGI IMG/M metagenome (GOLD analysis project Ga0209274, IMG submission 188343) | Reference soil microbial communities from the Hubbard Brook experimental Forest, New Hampshire, USA - Hubbard Brook CCASE Soil... | ecosystem: Environmental > Terrestrial > Soil >...
CACCTGGGCCGCGGCGAACGGCTCGGGGGCTACCGCGCTGCCGCTATCCGGAAATGGGCGGGTCGCGCTGGCCATGGATCCCAACACGACGACCACCCTCTGGGCGGCTATCGCCAGCAATACCAACAATGACCTGGCGGGCCTCTTCAAAACGGCGGATGGCGGCAGCACCTGGACCAATTTAACCAACACCCCGAACTTCTGCGGCGGACAATGCTGGTACGACTTGGCAGTCGCCGTACAGCCGGGCAACTCCAACGTGATCTTCGCCGGCGGCGATTGCTGTCATACGGTCGTACAGTCGCTGGACGGCGGGAACTCGTGGAACATCTACACCAACATCCATCCGGATACTCACGCGTTTGCCTTCACTCCGGATGGAACCATTCTTTATACTGGCAACGACGGCGGCATGTGGAGCACCACGCAAATCACCAGCACCAGTCTCACATGGACCCCTCTCAACAACGGTCTGGCTACGCTGCAATTCTATCCCGGCCTGTCGCTTGACGCGGCCGACGTCAACATAGGATTCGGCGGCACGCAGGATAATTCCACCGAAGCGTACACCGGCACGACGACCTGGAGCAGCGTGACCTGCGGTGACGGCAGCGTAAGCCTCATCGACGACACCACCAATCCGCTCACGGTGTACGTCAACTGCATGGAGAACACTTTCTACAAATCGACGGACGGCGGGGTAACTTTCAATACCGCGCAGAACGGCATCAATGGCAGCGACCGCGTAAACTGGACTCCGCCGGCGGCCATGGACCCCGCGAATACGCAGCGTCTGTACTTCGGCACCAGCAACGTATACCAGACCACGAACGGCGCGAGCTCGTGGACGGAAATCTCTCCGGATCTGACCACAGGGACCGGCGTCCTCACGGCGATTGCCGTATCGCCCGTGACTGCGAATACCGTTTGGGCCGGGTCGAGCGACAGCCAGGTTAGCGTGACGCAGAATGCCTTGGCGGCGTCGCCATCCTGGAGCAACGTCACTGAAACCAATATGCTGCCACCCCGATACATCACCGCAATGGCGGCAGACCCGCAACAGGCGAGCACGGGATACGTGGTTTTTTCCGGTTTTTCCGGTTACGGCGACAACCTGGGCCACGTTTTCATGACCACCAACGCGGGATCCACCTGGGCCGACATCAGCGGCAATCTACCCAACATCCCGGTGGACGATATCGTGGTGGACCCGCTCCAGGCGAACACCATCTATGTCGCCACGGATTTCGGCGTTTTTTACACAACCAACGGCGGCACCGCCTGGGCGACCCTGGTAACCGGCCTGCCGCGGGTAGCTGTTCTAAGTTTGAAGCTGCACCCCAGCCGCAACCTGTTCGCCGCCACTCACGGCCGCAGCGTGTGGGAAACCAACGTGTCGAGCGTAACCGCGATTCCGTCGATAGTCGGCCTTGCTCCGCCGTCTGTGACAGCCGGGGCCGCCACGTTCACGGTCACGGTGAACGGCGGTGCATTTACACCTACGGCCATCGTGCAATGGAACGGCGCGGACCTGGCGACTACTTATGGAAGCGCCACACAGCTCACGGCTACGGTGCCCGCCGGCGATCTCACTCTAGCGGGCACGGCGGAAGTCACTGTCATTATTCCCGGCGGCAACGTATCCAACCCATTCACGTTCACGATCGACAACCCGGTTCCCACCGGCGCCAGCATCTCGCCCACCAGCGCCGTCGTGGGCGGCGCGGGCTTCACCCTGACGGTCAACGGCACGAGCTTCGTGAATACCTCCACGGTGCAATGGAATGGCGCCAATCTGACCACCACGTTCGTCAGCGCTACGAATCTCAACGCGACGGTGCCGGCCAGCGACATTGCATCCACGGGTACCGCTGCGGTTACTGTTGCGAATCCCGCGCCCGGCGGCGGAACATCTTCGCCGGCTCTCACCTTCAGTATCGATAATCCCGTGCCTAGCGCGACTTCGCTATCCCCCGCAAGCGCCACGGCCGGGGCAGCCAAATTTACGCTTACGGTCAACGGCGGCAGCTTCGTGAGCGGCGCGGCAGTCTTGTGGAACGGCGCCGGCTTGACGACCAGTTTTGTCAGCGGTTCCAAACTGACGGCCACCGTGCCTGCGGCGGATGTCGCGACTCCCGGCGCCGCCAGCGTCACCGTGTCGAATCCGTCACCCGGCGGAGGCAGTTCCGGGTCGCTGACCTTCACCATCGCAAACCCCGCTCCCACCGCGACCCGCATTTCGCCGACCAACCAGGATGCCGGCGGAGCGGCCTTCACCTTGACGGTAATTGGCACGAAGTTCGAGCCCGCTTCGGTGGTGTTGTGGAACGGATCGAGCCGGTCCACGACCTATGGCAGTGCCGGGTCGCTGACCGCGGCGATCGACGCGGCCGACATTGCCGATCCGGGCACAGCCAACGTATCCGTGACGACTCCGGCGCCAGGCGGTGGCACATCCGGCGCAATTCCATTCACCATTGGCAATCCTGTGCCGGTGGCGGGTTCGCTCTCGCCAACCAGCGCGATCGCGGGCAGCGGCGCATTCACGTTGACCGTCAATGGCAGCGGTTTCGTGCAAGGCGCGGCGGTGGAATGGGGCGGTAGCAATCGCGCCACTACGTTCGTCAGCGGCACGAAGGTGACCGCATCCATCACGGCGGCGGACGTGGCTACGGCGGCCACAGTGCAAGTGAAAGTGTCGAATCCGGCGCCGGGCGGCGGCGCTTCGGGCGCACTGACCTTCACCATCGACAATCCCGTGCCGGTGGCTACGGCGTTGTCGCCGCCGAACGTCACGTTGGGATCGGCGGGGTTCACGTTGACGGTGACCGGGAGCGGCTTCGTCGGCGGGTCGGCCGTGAAGTGGAAGCAGACCGCGCTGACCACTACGTTTGTGAACAGCGGCAAGCTGACGGCGACGGTGCCTGCATCGGATCTTACGAGCGCTGGCACGGACAACGTTACGGTGTCGAATCCGACGCCGGGCGGCGGCGCATCGAACGCGTTGACCTTTACGGTCGATAATCCGGTTCCCACCGCGGGCACCTTATCGCCTTCGAGCGCGGTGGCGGGCGGCGCGTCGTTTACGCTAACCGTAATTGGATCGAGCTTCGTGAGCGGCGCGCACATGCTTTGGAACGGCGCGAATCTGGTGACCACCTTCGTGAGCGCGGCGAAGCTCACGGCCACGGTATCGGCGGCGGACATCGCGGCGGGCGGCACAGCCAGCGTAAGCGTTTCAAATCCCACACCGGGAGGCGGCGCATCGAACGCGCTGACGTTCACCATCGACAACCCGGTGCCCACCATCACGGCGTTACAGCCCGCTAGCGCGACACACGGCGGCGCGGCGTTCACGCTGACGGTGCACGGCACGGGCTTCCAGGCCAACTCCACGGTGCTTTGGAACGGATCGCCGCGGGCGACCACTTACGTGCACTCTGTAGAGTTGACTGCGGCGATCGCGGCGGCGGATATCGCGGCTGCCGGGACGGCCAGCGTGACGGTAACTACGCCGGCGCCAGGCGGTGGCACGTCCGGCGCAGCCACATTCACGATCCATTGAGACTAAGCGATCGGGCGACGGCCTAGCCGCGAACATAAAATCCGCACTGCTTTGGGTGAAAGGCGAATCTTTCGACGCGCTTATGCCGATAAGGATTGTAGAGGAACGAAATCAAACATGCTTCACGAACAGGCTGCCGCAAAGGGCGAGGCTAGGATCCTCGTACATCCGCCCAACGACTTGCCGTACCAGGTGGTCGCGGGATACCTGGACAAATGCCGCAAAGGTCTGCAGCCGCTGAAGGCCGCGATTGAGCGATTCGATTACGATTTTGTCACGGTATATGGGCACCGGATGAAAGGTTGCGGGGCTTCATACGGCTTTCCCATACTGTCGGAAACGGGCGCTTCGATGGAGCAGGCTGCGCGCGCCCGGAACGACGACGATCTCAGGAACTGCGCCGCCACGCTGGAAGCGCACTTGGCATTGCTCGAATTAGTGGCGCCATGTTAACTTTGGCTCCTGCAATCTCCTTAGTATGAGGAGAAATTCTCGCGCGTACGGCTTTGGCACATACCCCGAACCCATCGGCGCGGTTCGGGAGCCGACCGGCGCGCTAATGCCCATTGCGCATTGTGCCGATGATACTGATGGAGCGGATATATCCGGATGAACGACCCTCTCAATCGCCTGTCAGTATTACTCGTCGAGGACGACCCCGATTATGCGACGCTGGTCCAGCAGTGGCTGGGCGGAACCCGGCGCGAACCTCAATTTTTGCTTAGTTGGACCGATTCCTTGAACTCTGCCCTGACCCGTTTGGCGCGCGGAGGCATCGATGTCGTGCTGCTCGATCTGGGCCTAACCGAGAGCCAGGGATTGGAGACTTTCGCGGCTGTCAGTAGCCGGTGCCCCATGGTTCCGGTAATCGTTCTGACTGCAGCGGATAGCGAGTCGCTGGCACTGCAGACGATCCGCCAAGGCGGAGAGGACTACCTGGTCAAGAACACCTGCACGCGCGACGTGCTGATCCGCAATATATCGCATGCGGTCGCGCGGTACCGGCGGCAAGCGGAGGGCCGTCTGGCGGGCGATGCGCAGAACAAAGTGGTGACGGTCATCGCGGCGAAAGGGGGCACCGGGGCCACCACGGTTGCCTGCACGCTGGCGGCAGAACTGCGGCGCCAGAGCGACGAAAGCGTGCTTCTTGCCGACCTGGACGTGGATTCGGCACTGATGGGGTTCCTCATGGGGGTACGCAAAGGGTTTTCAATTCTGTCTGTTACGCAGAACCTGGATCGCCTGGACAAGACGTATTGGGAGCACCTCGTGACGGCGGTCGGGGGAGTCCATGTGTTACCGTCTGCGGGCTTGGCCCCCGGTGGACGCGCGGATGAATCCAGCGTCTTGGAGGCCATCAAATTCGCCACGCGGCTGTATAAATGGGTGGTGCTGGATCTGGGGAGGCTGCGCAGCGACAATCTGGGGCTGCTCGAGCAAACCGCCGAAGCGATACTTATAACCACGGATTCCATCGCGTCGTTGCATGAGGCAAAGCGCGCGGTCGAGGCGATGTGCGTTGGCGGATTCGACCGCGAACACATCCATCTGCTTGTAAACCAAGTGGATGAAGCGGCTAAGCCGCAGCGCGCCAGCGACCTTGTCAAGCTTTTCGGCGTAGAGGTGTGCGCTCGCTTGCCGTACGAAGGGGACGAGTTGTGCAGCCCCGTCGCAGAGAGGAAACTGCCGTCGGAGTCCAGCGTCTTTAGTTCGAATGTGCGCAACGTGGCGCGCAAATTGATGGGTGTCGAAGAGATCAAACACAGACGCACGATGCCTGGACTGATGTCCTTCCTGACCAGAACCAAACGTCAGGAACCCTATCCGAATGAGGCGGCCATGGGCGCTTCGAGGCTCAATGCCTGACCGTCTTCGAGTTCTGGTAGTCGGCGGCGACCCTGGTCTGGCCGAAGATGCCCGGCGCTGCGTTTCGGAGAGCCGGGCCCCGGTGGTTGTGCAATGGTTGCAGGATGCCGCAGTGGCGTTGGCACGCTTAGGCGGCGGCGATATCGATGCCCTGGTAATCGACCCAGCTTCCATGGGCGCTGGCGGCGACCGCCTGGAGGGCCTGCTCGAACGCCTGCGTGCGGCGTGTAGAAGAACGCAGGCCATCGTAGTTTCAGAGTCCCGCGATTGGACCGCCGACCTGCGGCGAGCCCTGGCAACGAGTTTACGCAATGCGGATTCGTCCGGCCCGCGCAAACCGAAGCTGATCGGGTTTCTCGGCGCGAAGGGAGGCGTCGGCGCCACCACGGTAGCGCTAAACACGGCCTTCGCCCTGGCGGAGAAACACGCTACCATCCTCGCGGAACTTGGGTCCGGAAACGATACTCTAAAGCTACGCGTTCGGACCACCGCCAAATCGTTATACCCTCCCGGAGCCGCGCTGAGCTGCTTATGGTCCGTAAAGGATATTCCGCGGCTGCAGGTTGCCCTGGCCCAAGACATCGTTGCTCCCGAAGAGGTGGCCGGTGAATTGGAAGCCATGGGCGCCGAAGCGGAATACGTGGTGCTCGACCTCGGCTCGACGCTGACATCGTTCGTGAAAACCGCCCTGCCCCGGCTCAACGCTCTGGGAGTGGTTGTAGATATGGAGATGTTGTCCGTGGAATGCGCGCGGCGGGTGTTGAGCGCGATCGGGCAGCCGGACCTCGGTCTGCGCGGAGCCATCGGAGTCGTTGCGGTGAATCGCGCGTCCCTGGCGTGCCCTATCAGCGTGGATGAAGTGCAAAGACTAGTGGGGATGCCCGTTTTGGGATCCATCCCTTCGGCCGCCGATCTCTCCAGCGCCGCACAGAAAGCGCGGCGGCCCGTCATCAGTTTCGATCCGGAGAGCCTCGCGGCGCAGAGCCTGGCTCAGGTGGCATTTTCCTTCGCCGAGATGGCCTGACGTGACGCATTAGTTTTCCCACGGCCGCACACCTGCATTAATTGTGGGGCGGACCCCTGGTCCGCGGCTGACGCCCTCGTCGGCCTGTCGCGGCCGTCAAGGGGCTGCTTCTACAAGCAAAGAGCGGGTCCGGGGGGACCCGCGCGGACCAGGGGGTCCGCCCTACAATTTATGCAGTATTCCGAGTTTTGATAAAACTAAGTGGCATTGGGCTATTCAGCCCGCGGACCCGCTCTTCAGCTGGTCCGGCCGGCTTCAATACTTCGCTCTTAAGGATTTTGCCGCCTTCCTGAATGACATACAGCCGGTTGACTTCGAGATCCTTTAGCTGGTCGATTTGGCCGCTCAGCCACCGGATCTCGACCATGTCCACCTTGGTGGCCTGTTCCAGTCCGAAGTGCATGCGCAAATCGTTCTGTGAAAAATAACTGCCGCCGCTGCGCAGCTCATCCATTTGCGCCAGGGGTTTGGGTGCGTCAGGCTTGGTTTTGGCGGTCACCGTGACCCGGCTGCCGATGCCGCTGCGGTTAGACTTCACGCCGGACAGTTTGATCTTAATCCAGTTGCGGTTCAGCGTGGAGTCGCAGCGCAGAAGCTGCGGAATCGCATTGACGCAGTTCACCGCCACATCGATATCGCCGTCGTTATCATAGTCGCCGAAAGCGCATCCGCGCGCCGCCGCGTTCTCCAGAATGCCGGGTCCGCCTTTGCCGGTGACCTCCTCAAAACGCCCATTTTGCAAGTTGCGATACAGATACTTGTGTTCGGCGTATTTCAAATCGGCGTTGGACTTATCCACCTCCGGATACACGTGGCCGTTGGACATCAGAATATCGAGCCATCCGTCGTTATCCATGTCGAAGAAGCCGACGCCCCATCCCAGCAGGCGGGTGTTGACTCCCAAGCCGCTCGGATACGTGCGGTCTTCGAACGTGGCATCCCCCAAATTTGTGTATAAGGAGTCGGTATCGCCCGCGAAATTCGTCTTTACAACATCGAGATTGCCGTCGCGATTGTAATCGCCGATCGAGACACCCATGCCGGCCTGGGGCTTTCCTTCGGGAGACAGCGCCGCGCCGGATTCGATGGCGATGTCTTTGAACGTGCCGTCCTTTTGATTCTGGTAGAGCGTGGCGGTGCTGGAATCGTTGGCGACGTATATGTCTGGCCAGCCGTCGTTGTCCAGGTCGGACGCGGCCACGCTCAGGCCATAAGTGCCTGGAGTCTTCCAGATGCCGGCCTTCTCGCTGACGTCGGTAAATGTGCCGTTGCCGTTATTGTGGTAGAGAATGTTCTTGCCGCCGCGCAGCCCTGGCGGTCCGCAGGCCACCATTAATCCCTTGTAAGTGCAAGGACCGGCTTCCGGCGGAGGAGCGGTCTTCAAATCAAAATCGACATAGTTGGCAACAAACAGATCGAGATAGCCGTCCTTGTCGTAATCCACGAACGTGCAGCCAGTGTTCCAGCGTATCTTGGGACCGGGCTGCGCCAATCCCGCTTCTTTGGTCACGTCCGTGAACGTGCCGTTTCCGTTGTTCCGGTAAAGCGCGTTCTGTCCGTAGTAAGTCACGAAAAGGTCGTCGTTGCCGTCGTTATTGTAATCGCCCACGCAGCAGGCTTGTCCCCATCCCGTACGATGTTCGAGGCCGGACCCTTTGGTAACATCCGTGAAAGTGCCATCGCGATTGTTCTTGAATAGATGGCAGCGCGGTTCTTTGCCCTCCGGAAAGCCTTCCAGCCGCCAGCCGTTCACCAGGAAAATGTCCAGCCAGCCGTCGTTGTCGTAATCGTAGAAAGCCAGGCCGCAGCCGGTGGTTTCGAGGAGATACTTGTTCTTGCCCTCGCCGCCATAGATAGTCTTCACGGCCAAGCCCGATTCTTTGACCACGTCCACGAAGCTGAGGCCCAGCGGCGTGCCCTCGATGGACGACTTGGGTCCGGCCGGCGGCGGCATGGGTTTTGCGTCGTAACTCCGTTCGATCGGCCCCGGCAGCTTTTGCGCCATGGCCATCAGATCGGCAAACGGAAGCACCAGCGCCGACCGGCTGAGCGAGCGCACAAAACGGCGCCGCGATGCGCGCATCAAAACTGTCCTCCGCTTGAAACTACCGCCGCGGGCGGGATATCGGTATGCATATGCCAAGGTACGCTTTCGGTCGAAATCTCGGGATGTTTCCGCAGGAACTCCAATGAGTAAGTCGGCGCGCCCGGGTCCACTTGTTTGGTTGCAAATAGCGCTGCCTGCTCCGCGGCTTTATCCTTCATTCCCATGCGGCGGTATAGAACCGCCAAGTTGTAATGCGCGGCCAGGTCGTCCGGATCGATCTTTTGCAAAGCTTCGAATTGCTCCACAGCCTCTTGGTAGCCATGTCTCTGGTAGTAAGCGATCCCCAATTCGCGCCGCGGATCGCGGGCCTGGGGATACTGGATCACTACTCTTTGGAGGTCGGCAACTTCCTCGTCGTAATGTCCTTCGCGCCTTTCCACCAGCGCGAGATAGTACAGCGCGCGCGCGTTGTTCGGGCTGAGCGCCAACGCTTGCTCCAGGCCGCTACGCGCGGCGGAATACTTTTCCCACTCGATGTAGGTCAGGCCGATATTGATGCGGCCGTCGGCATAATCCGGCCGCAGTTTCACGACTTGCTCGAAGGCGTGCATGGCGTCGGCGTATTGGAGTTGATCCAGATAAGCGATGCCCAGATTGTTCCAGCGCATCCAGTCGGGGTTATCCTGCTTGTCCGGAGGCGTGGCGGGATTGTCGCCGATGTTCAAAATACGGGTGCGGGAGGCGAGTTCCACCACCGGATACGCGGGATGGTCGGTTCCGAAGATGTTATTCAAATAACTTTGGCGCAAATGGCGATAGTTTACGCGCGCGGTGACTGTTAGTGGACCTTGAGCGCCGGCGGGAATCTGAAACTCATAGCGCACCAACGCGGAGCGGCCGGACTGGATGGTGTTGTCATAGGCGACCGAGTGGATGGTCCAGACCTTGTGATTATCCACAAATTCGCCGTCCATATTCACGGGCCTATTGGTAAAGCTGTGGGCCCGCTCATCGAGCGAGCCGTCGGGCTTCAAGAAACCGCTGTGGTAAATCTCCTTTCCAGCCGCATCCTGGACCACGAACTCCACCCATGGCTCGTATAGGTCGCGCACTTCGGGAACCAGGGAGTGGCCAATGTTCTTGTTCTGGATCACCACCATCATTTGCACGATTTCATTCGGGGCCAAGCGGAAAGGCGCGGATCCGAGCGGCGCCGTCATGCCTTCCTCGCCAGCCTGCTTCAGCGCGAACAGATCCACGTTCAAATACATTCCCGATTTTAAGAACTCCACGGTCTTCTGCAATTGCTCGTCGAAGCCGTAGTAGAACGGAACGGCGGTGTTGCCGGCAGGCCAGCGATGCGAAGCCAGCGTGCCGTGCTTCGCGCCATAGTCTTCCAGCTTCACGGGCGCACGCGGCATGTGACAATCCTGGCAGGTGGTGAATCCCGTGGAGTAGAAAGTCAAGGGATTGCGCTGCGAGAATTTCGAATTCTGCCACTCATCGTATACCGTGAAAGCGCGGATGAATTTGTAATCGTTTAGCGGATCCGGCAGATTGGCTTTGTGGCACGCCGCGCAAAATTCCGGCGTCCGGTAGAACTCTTTCATGACCGCTCTG
>Ga0209274_10002037_pt1 | contig 10117 bp, 6 predicted proteins | sample HubBroMetageREF1_FD_188343 | JGI IMG/M metagenome (GOLD analysis project Ga0209274, IMG submission 188343) | Reference soil microbial communities from the Hubbard Brook experimental Forest, New Hampshire, USA - Hubbard Brook CCASE Soil... | ecosystem: Environmental > Terrestrial > Soil >...
GACGTGATGATCTTCACACCTGCGTTCTGGCATTAACATAAAGAGAACCAGTTCACATACCTTAACGCCCCTGTGGGGCATGAGCAGAAAGTCCTCGTGAGTCTGTCTTCTTCAATGCGGACGCTGGTGCGGGCGCCGCTGCAACTGCTGTACGCAGTCTGGACGCTGTGCGCGTTCCTGGGCATGGGGACGCTCGCCCTGCTGATGCTGCTGGTGCTGCCGCGGCTGTCGTGGCGGCGCGTGGCCGCCCGGGCGCTGGCGCGCGCCTTTCTGCATCTTGCCGGCATGCCGCTGGCGGTAAGGTTTCCGGAGCGCATCCCGCAAGCCCAATGCGTGGTGGTCTGCAACCACGCCAGTTACCTCGACGGCATCGTGCTCACCGCTGCCCTGCCGCCGCGCTTTGGTTTCGTGATCAAGCGCGAGATGGCCTCGGTGCCGGTGATCGGCGCGCTCTTAGGCAGGCTGGGGAGCGAATTCGTGGAGCGCTTCAACCGCAAGCGCAGCGCCAGCGATGCGCGACGCCTCATGCGCCAGGCGATCGACGGGCACTCGTTGGTGTTCTTTCCGGAAGGCACGTTCACGCGCACGCCGGGCCTCATGAAGTTCCACACCGGCGCGTTCGTGAGCGCCGTGCGCGCCGGCTGCCCGGTGGTGCCGGCGATCGTACGTAACACGCGGCGCGCGTTGCCGCCGAGCGGCGGCCTGCCGCTTCCCGGACGGCTGGAGCTGGAGATACTGCCGGCGCTGGCGCCCGGGTTGCCGCCGGCAGCTGATGAGGTGACGGACCTGTGCACTCAGGCGCGCGCGGCAATCCTCGCGGGCCTGGGCGAGCCGGACCTCACATGTTGCGCCGATACTGCCCGCCCACCTGATACAGCGCCCGCGAAATCTGCCCGAGCGAGCAGACCTTGACGCTCTGCATGAGCGCGGCGAACACGTTGCCGCCGCTGGCGGCCGCAGCCTGCAGCGCGCTCAAGGCCGCCGGCGCGCGCGGCGCATTACGCGCCTGGAAGGCACGCACCGCCGCGACCTGATCCTGCTTCTCCTCGTCGCTCGAGCGGATGAGCTGCGCCCCCTTGTGCTCCTCGGAACCATCGGTTCCGGAGAGGAAGGTATTGACGCCGACGATCGGCAGCGAGCCGTCGTGCTTTTTCGTTTCGTAATAGAGCGACTCTTCCTGGATCTTGCCGCGCTGGTACATGGTCTCCATGGCGCCGAGCACGCCGCCGCGCTCCGCCAGCGACTCGAACTCCTTGTAGACCGCCTCTTCCACCAGCTCTGTCAGGTAGTCGATCGCGAACGAACCCTGCCAGGGATTCTGGATCTTGTTCAGGCCGAGCTCGCGATTGATGATGAGCTGGATCGCCACCGCGCGGCGCACGCTTTCCTCGGTTGGCGTGGTGAGCGCCTCGTCGTAGGCGTTGGTGTGCAGGCTGTTGCAGTTGTCGAACAGCGCATACATGGCCTGCAGCGTCGTGCGGATATCATTGAAGGAGATCTCGCGCGCATGCAGGCTCCTGCCGGAGGTCTGCACGTGATACTTCAGCATCTGGCTGCGCGCACCCGCCCGGTAGCGCTCGCGCATGGCACGCGCCCAGATGCGACGCGCCACGCGCCCGATCACCACGTACTCCGCGTCCATGCCGTTGGAAAAGAAGAACGACAGGTTGGGCGCAAAATCATCGATCTTCATGCCGCGTGCGAGGTAGTACTCCACGATGGTGAAGCCATTGGCGAGCGTGAAGGCGAGCTGCGAGATCGGGTTGGCCCCGGCTTCCGCAATGTGATAGCCGGAAATCGACACGGAGTAGAAGTTGCGCACGCGCTCATCGATGAAATACTGCTGCACGTCGCCCATCATGCGCAGCGCGAATTCGGTGGAAAAAATGCAGGTGTTCTGCGCCTGGTCCTCCTTGAGGATGTCCGCCTGCACCGTACCGCGCACCGCCAGCAGTGCCGCGGCCCGGATGCGCTCGTAGACCTCGGGTGGCACGAGCTCGTCCCCGGTGACCCCCAGCAGCGCCAGCCCCGAGCCGTCGTGGTAGGGCGGCAGTCCGCCCTTGTAGGCCGGCGCCGGCGCGCCAGCGGCGGTGCGTTCCGCCAGCAGGGCGGCGATCTTTTTCTCGGCCGCCGGCCAGCGGCCATCACTCTTCAGATAGCGCTCGACCTGCTGGTCGATCGCGGTGTTCATGAACATCGCCAGGATGATCGGCGCCGGACCGTTGATGGTCATGGACACCGAGGTCGCCGCATCGCACAGGTCAAAGCCCGAATAGAGCTTCTTCATGTCATCGAGCGTCGCGATCGAGACGCCGGAATTTCCCGTGCGCCCGTAGACATCCGGTCGCGTATCCGGATCCTCGCCATAGAGTGTGGTGGAATCAAACGCGGTCGAGAGGCGCGGCCCGTGGCCGTGCCCGAGGTAATGGAAGCGGCGGTTGGTGCGCTCAGGTCCCCCCTCGCCGGCGAACATGCGCGTCGGATCCTCCGCTTCGCGCCGGTAGGGATAGACACCACCGGTGTACGGATAGGAGCCGGGCAGGTTCTCGGTGAGGATGAAATGCAGCACTTCACCCCAGTCCTTCAGGCGTGGCACCGCCAGCTTCGGTATGGCTAAGCGCGACAGGCTCAGCGTGTAGTTCTCACCCTGCACGTCGCGCTCGCGGACTTTGAATGAGTAGCTCTCCTCGCTCGCCCCCCGCGAGCGCGCCGGCCAGGCCTTGAGCTCGCCGACTCCCGCGGCGCCAATCGCATCGAGTGCGTGGTTGTAGGCCGCGCGCAGTTCGCGGCGCGTGGCATCCGCGCCGTGCTCCTCGAGCGAGTCTGGCGCGAAGCGCTCCAGCGGACCGGGCAGGTGCGCGTCGTGCAGCGCCTTCAGCGACCCGTACAGCCCGAACGCGCGCCGCGCGGCCTCGACCTGGGCTTCCACGCGGGCGCGGGTTTCACGGCCGCCCTGGGCGATTTCGGCCAGGTAGCGGGTGCGCGCGCCGGGAATCAGCGGCGTGCGCGCCGTCAGTGCGGTCGGTCCCGGGTCTGTGACCTTCCAGGAGAAGCTGCCGACCTGTCTGGCGCTAAGCTGCGCGCACACCGCGGCGAACAGGGCGTTGACGCCAGGGTCGTTGAAACGGCTGGCGATGGTCGGGAACACCGGCAACTCGGCGTCCGGCAGTTGCGCGCGATCGGGGTGATTACGCCGCCATTGCTTCTTCACATCGCGCAGGCTGTCCTCGGCGCCGCGCTTCTCGGCCTTGTTGAGCACGATGAAGTCGGCGAAGTCCAGCATGTCGATCTTTTCCAGCTGGCTGGCCGCGCCGTACTCGCTGGTCATCACGTACAGCGACAGGTCCACGAGATCCACGATCTCGGTGTCCGACTGGCCGATACCCGCGGTCTCGACGATCACGAGGTCAAAACCCGCCGCCTTGTAGAGCTCGATCACGTCCTTGAGCACCGCCGCGGTCGCCAGATGCGCACGCCGCGTGGCGAGCGAGCGCATGAAGATGTTTTCCGCCGACAGGCTGTTCATGCGGATGCGATCCCCGAGCAGCGCCCCGCCGCTGCGGCGCCGCGTGGGGTCCATCGCCACCACGGCGATCTGCGCCTGTGGGAAGTGCCGCACCATGCGCCCCAGCAGCTCATCCGTGAGGCTCGACTTGCCCGCGCCGCCGGTGCCAGTGATGCCGATCACCGGCACCTTGTTGCGCGAGCGCCCGAGGGCACGGCGGATCTGCTCCACCTGCGCGCCGCTGCCCTCGCCGTAGTCGGCGCCCTCCAGGACTGAAATGGTGCGGGCGATCAGGCCGTGATCGCGCGCATTCAGAGGGCGAAATTCATAGGCCGGCTTGCGCGCGGTGCCGAGGCGCTTAAAGACATCGTCGATCATGCCCGCGAGCCCCATGCGGCGACCGTCCTCGGGCGTGTAAATCTTTTCGACGCCGTGCCGTTCCAGCGCCTCGATCTCGTGCGGGGCAATGGTGCCGCCACCACCCACTATGACGCGGATGTGCGCATAGCCGCGCTCGCGCAGCATGTCCACCATGTAGGCGAAGTATTCGTTGTGGCCGCCCTGATAGGAACTCACCGCGACGGCGTCAGCGTCCTCGTCAATGGCGGCGCGCACGATGTCGGCAACGCTGCGGTTGTGCCCGAGATGCACGACCTCGGCGCCGCGCGCCTGCAACAGGCGCCGGATCATGTTGATGGCGGCGTCGTGGCCATCGAACAGCGACGCCGCGGACACGAAGCGCAGCGGCGCGCGCTCGGCGGCCGGTTCACTGCCCGCGGCAGCCGCGCTACCCTTGAGATCGGCGTTCATATGCTCAGGTCTTTCTTGCCGTGCACAGCCCTCAGGGCGGATGGACTTGCTACTTTACTCGCGGGTAGGATACCTACCGATGAGTATGATCTCACAGTCCGGCGGCCGGTCAACGTGCGGCGCGGCCCACCCTAAGGCGCGCCGCCCGGCGCCGCGCCGGCAGCGCCCGCACCGCTATAATACTCCGTAAGCCATGAATCGCCGCCGTTCCACACCCGCGCCTGCGGGCAAGCAGCCCGCCGGCAGAGCCAGCCCCTGGGCCTCGAGCCGCGAACGGCTGCGCGGCCGCGAGCTCAAGCGCGACGCCGTGGTGCGCGCCGCGGCGCGTGAGTTCAACCGCAAGGGCTACCACAACACCTCGCTCGATGACATCGCCGCCCGGCTCGAGGTCACCAAACCGACGGTGTATTACTACGTCACGAGCAAGGAGCAGCTGCTGTTCCAGTGCTTCCTGGCGGGGGTCGAGCAGATCCGCGCAGCGTTTCGCGACACGCGGGCTCTGGAGGTGCCGGCGCGGGAGCGCCTGTGGGCGGTGCTGCGCCGCTACGGCGAAGCGATGGCGTCGGAGTTCGGCTGGTGCATGGCGCGCACCGAGGACCAGGACCTGTCGCCGGCCATGAGTCGCCACATCAAGGCGCTGAAGTCGGAGATCGATCACGGCATCCGGCGCCTCATCCGCGAGGGAGTGCAGGACGGATCCATCCATCCCTGCGATCCGAAGATGACCGCGTTCGCCCTCGCGGGCGCCCTCAACTGGATCGCTTACTGGTACCGCGAGGACCAGTCCCTCACCGGGGTGCAGATCGCCGCCGCCTTCCTCGCCATTTTCGAAAGCGGCCTGCGCCCGCGCGGCAACGGCGCGGAGGCCGCCTCCCGCCCGCGCGCACGCCGCGCCGCCTCCGCTACCGTGCGGGTCAGCGCACGGCGCACCGCTCCCCTCACCCGCTGACTTGCTGCTAACCGAGGCCCACATGTCCACCCAAGATGTCCTCATCATTTCCGCCAAGCGCACCCCGATCGGCGCGTTTCAGGGCGCGCTGCTGCCGCTCACCGCGGTGCAGCTCGGCGCCGCGGCGGGCAAGGCGGCCATCCAGGCCGCAGCTATCAACGCCGCCGACCTCGACGAGGTGATCTTCGGGTGCGTGTTGCCGGCGGGACTCGGGCAGGCGCCGGCGCGCCAGGCGGCGCTCGCCGCCGGCGTGCCGGTAAGCGTGCCCTGTACCACCATCAACAAGATGTGTGGTTCGGGACTCAAGGCCGTGATGCTGGCCGCCGACCAGATCCGTGCGGCTTCCGCGCAGGTGGTGCTCGCGGGTGGCTTCGAGTCCATGTCCAATGCGCCGTACCTGCTGCCCAAGGCACGCGGCGGCTACCGCATGGGCCACGGCGAGGTGCTTGATCACATGTTCTATGACGGCCTGCAGAGTCCCTGGGATGGAAAGCTCATGGGCACCTTCGGCGATGCGGTAGCCGCCAAATACAACTTCACGCGCGCGCAGCAGGATGCGTTCGCCATCGAGTCGGTGAAGCGCGCGGTGCGCGCGGTGGATGGCGGCGATTTCGATGCCGAGGTCACGCCGCTGACCGTCAAGGGCCGCCAGAAGGAAACGCTGGTGGTGCGCGACGAAACCCCGGGCACCTGCGACATCAGCCGCATTCCAGGGCTCAAGCCCGCCTTCAACAAGGATGGCACCGTGACCGCCGCCAGCTCCTCATCGATTTCCGACGGCGGCGCGGCGCTGGTGCTGATGAGCGGCACGGCGGCGCAGGCGCGGGGAGCCAAGCCCCTGGCGCGCGTGCTGGCATACGCCAGCCATGCGCAGGAGCCGGAGTGGTTCACCACCGCGCCCAGCGGCGCCATCAAGAAGGTGCTGGCGCAGCTGGGCTGGAGACCAAATGATGCCGATCTGTACGAAATCAACGAAGCTTTCGCCGTGGTCACCATGGCGGCAATGCACGATCTGGATATCGAACACGCGCGTGTCAACGTTAACGGCGGCGCCTGCGCGCTCGGGCACCCCATCGGCGCCACCGGCGCCCGCATCCTGACGACCCTCGTACACGCGCTGCTGGCCCGGGGCGGGAAGCGCGGCATCGCCGCGCTGTGCATCGGGGGCGGCGAAGCGGTCGCGGTGGCGGTGGAAATCATATGAAAATTCAGGATGCACGCGCGGTCGTCACCGGCGGCGCTTCCGGTCTGGGCAATGCGGTCGCGCGCCACATCACTACGCACGGCGGCAGGGTCGTGATCCTCGATGTGCAGGAAGGCCCGGGACGTGCGGCGGCGACTGCGCTGGGCGCGAACGCCGGCTTCACGCGCTGCGACGTCACCTCGGAGGCGGAAGTCAACGCCGCCATGCAGGCCGCTCACGGCCACATGGGCGGGCTCAACCTGCTGGTGAACTGCGCGGGTGTGGTTGGCGCCGGGCGGGTACTCGGTAAGAACGGGCCGATGGCCGGTGAGTTCTTCACCAAGGTCATTCACATCAACCTCATCGGCACCTTCCTGTGTGACAAGGCGGCCGCGGCCATCATGCAGAACAACCCGCCGGGCGCCGACGGCGAACGGGGTCTGCTCATCCATACCTCCTCGGTGGCAGCCTTCGAAGGCCAGATTGGCCAGGCGGCTTACTCCGCCACCAAGGCGGCCGTGGCCGGCATGGTGCTGCCGATCGCCCGTGAGCTGGCGCGCTTTGGCATCCGCTGTGTCGCCATCGCGCCGGGAATCTTTCACACACCGATGATGGATGGCATGCCCCAGGACGTGCAGGACTCGCTCGCGGCACAGGTGCCCTTTCCGGCGCGCCTCGGTCGCCCGGAGGAGTTCGCGCGGCTGGTCGCGAGCGTGCTCGAGATCACCATGCTCAACGGTGAGACCATCCGGCTGGATGGCGCGATACGCATGCAACCGAAATAAGCGCTGCCGGGCGAACGCTCATGACCGACGCAAGCACGGCCACCGACAGCATCCAGCGCGACGTCATGCAATACGACGTCGTCATCGTGGGCGCAGGACCCGCGGGCCTCGCCTGCGCGATCCGGCTGAAGCAACTCAAGCCCGCGGTGAATGTGTGTGTGCTGGAGAAAGCCGCCGCGGTCGGCGCCCATTCCCTGTCGGGCGCGGTGCTTGAACCGGGACCGCTCATGGAACTGTTGCCGGAATGGCCGGCCGAATATCCCGGCATGAAGGTGCCGGCGGGCGAGGATGACTTCCGCGTGCTCACCCGCAACGGCTCATTCCGGCCGGTGCCCCAGTTCCTGGTGAAGCTGCTGCCGGCGGCGATGACCTACAGCACGCCGTTCAACAACCACGGTAACTTCATCATCTCGCTCGGGCAGCTCACGGCGTGGCTGGCGCAAAAAGCTGAAAGCCTGGGTGTCGAAGTCTTTGCTGGTTTCGCCGCCGCGGCAGCGCTCTTTGACGAGGCCGGGCGGGTGCGGGGCGTGCGCATCGGTGACATGGGCCTGAATCGCGACGGCACTCCCGGTCCGAATTTCACTCCCGGGGCGGAAATTCACGCGCCGATCACGGTGCTGGCCGAGGGTTGCCGGGGCTCGGTCTCCAAACAACTGATCGCGAAGTTCGCGCTCGACCGCGGACATTGCCCGCAGACTTTCGCCCTCGGGTACAAGGAGTTGTGGCAGCTGCCGCCCGGGCGCGTGCACCCGGGACGCATCGAGCACGCGCTCGGCTGGCCCGCGGACTCACACACCTACGCGGGCAGTTTCCTCTATCACCTCGACAACGACCGCGTGTATGTCGGTTACATCGTCGGTCTGGATTACCAGGACCCGCGCCTGCAACCCTTTGAGGCGTTCCAGCAATACAAGAACCACCCGAGCGTCAAGCCATTGCTTGAAGGCGGGGAGATCGTCTCGGCCGGGGCGCGCGCCATCGCCGCCGGCGGCTGGCAATCGACGCCGACGCTGGAGATGCCGGGCGCGATGCTCGTCGGGGACGCGGGCGGGACGCTGAATTTCGCCAAGATCAAGGGCGTGCACCAGGCGATCCGCTGCGGAACGCTGGCCGGCGAGCAGCTCGCGCAAAGCGGTGACAGCCGTGGGTTCGATGCGCGCTGGCGCGCTTCCCCCGGTGGCCAGGAACTCAAGCGCGCGCGCAACTTCAAGCCGGCGTTCAAGCGCGGCCTGTGGCTGGGGCTCATCAACTCGGCGTGGGAGATGCTGACCCGCGGCAAGTCGCCCTGGACGTTGAAAAACACCGCCGACTGGTCGCGGCTGGCGAAGCTCGATGAGTACCGCTCACCGGAGCGCCATTGGGCAGAGCGCACCCTGCCGCCGCGCGATCGGGTGTCTTTCGTATTCTTCGCCGGCAACTCGCACGATGAGAACCAGCCGGTGCACCTGAAGGTGGCCGACACCAGCATCTGCGCCGAGCGCTGCGCGCGTGAGTTCGGCAATCCGTGCGAGCGCTTCTGCCCGGCGGGGGTTTACGAAATGGTGGACGACGGGCACGGCGGACGCCGCCTGCAGATCAACGCCGCGAACTGCGTGCACTGCAAGGCCTGCGACATCAAGGATCCCTACGGGATCATCACCTGGACCACCCCTGAAGGCGGCTCGGGACCGAACTACCAGTCGCTTTGAGCATGGGCGACGTACCCCCGAGTGCCGCCAGCGCGCCGCCCCACACGCCGGCCGCGGCAGCTGACCTGCGGCAGCTGTACGAGGAGCAGGTGCGGAAGCGCGGCTTCGTTGCCGACCCCGCGCAGCTTAGCGCCGTGGCGCAGCTGGAAGACCTGCGCCGCCGCCTGGTGAGCGCGGCGAGCAGCCCCGGAGCACGCCTGTCGCGCTGGCTCGGCGCCGTGACCGGCCGCGCGCCACGCACGCCGACACGCGGCCTGTACCTGTGGGGCGGCGTCGGTCGCGGCAAGACCTGGCTGATGGATCTGTTCTTCGACTCAGTGCCCATCCCACAGCGGCGCCGCCGGCATTTCCACCGCTTCATGCACGACGTGCACGCGGACCTTACGCGCCTGCGGCAGCAGCGCTCGCCACTGGACGCGGTCGCGGCGGGCATCGCGCGCGAGGTCCGCCTGCTGTGCCTCGATGAGCTGTACGTGGCGGACATCGGCGACGCCATGATTCTCGCCGGCCTGTTCGAGGGCCTGTTCCGCCGCGGCGTCACGCTCGTGACCACATCCAACACGCCACCGGACGAGTTGTACCGTGACGGGCTGCAGCGCCAGCGCTTTGTGCCCGCGATCCAGCTGCTCGAGAGCAACCTGCAGGTATTCAGGCTGGACGGCGCTACAGACCATCGGCTGCGGCATCTCACCCAGGCCGGAACCTGGCTGGCGGCGGGCGCCCCTGACACCGCCGCGCGACTGACGACGCTGTTTGCGGGACTCGCCGATCACGGCGTGCACGCGGGCGGCGTGATCCAGATCAACGGCCGCAGCATCCCGGTGGTCAGGAGCGCCGGCGGTGCGGTGTGGTTTGAGTTTGCCGCGCTGTGCTCAGGACCGCGCAGCCAGGAGGACTACATCGAGATCGCGCGCGACTACCAGTCGGTGATTGTGGCGGGCGTGCCGGTGATGGGCCCCACGCGCGAGGACGAGGCGCGGCGCTTCATCGCACTCATCGATGAGTTCTACGACCACAACGTCAACCTCATCGTGTCGGCGCAGGCGCCGGCCACGGGGCTCTACCAGGGCGAGCGGCTGGGCGCGGGGTTCGCGCGCACCACGAGCCGGCTCATCGAAATGCAGAGCACCGAGTATCTCGCGCGCGAGCACCGTGCATAGGAGCGTATCGCCGGAACGCTACAGCACTCCGCGCCGG
>Ga0209274_10002038_pt1 | contig 10114 bp, 7 predicted proteins | sample HubBroMetageREF1_FD_188343 | JGI IMG/M metagenome (GOLD analysis project Ga0209274, IMG submission 188343) | Reference soil microbial communities from the Hubbard Brook experimental Forest, New Hampshire, USA - Hubbard Brook CCASE Soil... | ecosystem: Environmental > Terrestrial > Soil >...
GGCGCCGGCGAAGCGGTTCAACCCGTAGAAGATCATCAAGCCGAAGAGCCCGGGCGCAAGCGCGCCGGCAACCCCGAAAATGGACACGAGCACCATGGAAAGCAGAAACCCGTGACGGCCACCCAAGCGATCGACCACGGGGCCACTGAGGAGCTTGCCCATCGCGTAGGCGAAGGTGCCCATGCTCGCGATCTTGCCGACCTGCGCTTTGTTGGTGTGAAAGCTTGCCTGCAGAAGCGGCACGGCGACGCCGAGGTTTTTTCGGCATAGGTAGATCCCGACATACCCCACCGCGAGCGCGCCGATCACGGTCCAGGCCTGCCGGGCCGTCCCCTCGCGGCTGGACGCGTCGAGCGGCAAGAGCACCTTGGCCGCATCAGCGTTCACGGTGCCCATTGTCGCTCACGGCCGCGCGCAAAGCCTATCAGCTCACGTCCAGCTTTTGCCCGCTCTCGTGCCCCGGCGCGGCAGGCCTCCGGCGGCCGACGAGGTAGAGCCCGACGGTGATGCCCGCGAACGGCAAAAGCGAGAGCAGGTCGGCATAGGCCCCGACGTACAAGGGGTCGTGGCGCGCAGCCCACTCGTCGATTTGCGCTTGGATTGTACCGAGCACGCCGGCCACGAAGGCGATGACGATGCCCGCGATGGCTCCGCCTGCGATGTATCCCGACGCGAGTAGGACGCCCGGGCTCTTGTCTCCTTCCGCCACGAGCTCCTGCTCGGTCGCGCCGTCCGCGTGCCGTGCTCGGAGCGACGAGTCCACCAGCCGCCGCACCATCCCGCCGATGAATATGGGGGTCGACGACGAAAGTGGAAGGTAGACCCCGACCGCAAAGGCCAAAGACGGGATGCCGCTCATCTCGAGGACCACGGCGATCATGACACCGAAGAGCACGAGGCCCCAGGGGAGCTGCCCGTTGAGGATCCCCTTGATGATGTACGACATGAGCGTCGCCTTCGGAGCGTCGAACTTCGTGACTCGAGTGCCGTCGGGACGCATCGCGTGCGTGCCATTGATGCCGGGGTCGACGAGATAGACGGCGCGGCCCGAGTCGTCGACGAGGTAGCGACCCGCAGGGCCGCGAGGGTCGGCCTCTTTGTGCCAAACGAAATACGCTTTCGAATCCTGAAGCGCTTGCGGACCCGAAAGGCCTGCCCTTTCGGCGAGCTCGCGCACGTCGGTCTTCAAGTCGACGGCGAAGTTCTCCGTGGACTTGAGGCGCCCCTCGACGGTCTCGGTCGTGACTTGGGGAACATACACCGTCGCGGACTCATTCAAGCGGAGCAGGACCGGCCCGAGGGCGAGAGCGCTGACGAGCGCGCCGACGAGGATCGCGACTTGTTGCAAGCGGGGTGTAGCCCCAAGGAGAAATCCCGTCTTCAGGTCTTGCGACGTCGTGCCGGCGTTCGAGGCCGCGATGCACACGACGGCGCCGACCGAGAGGGCCGTGACGTAATAGTGCGGGCCGGTCCATCCGAAGAGGACGAAGATCGCGCACGTGAGCAGAAGCGTGGCTACGGTCATGCCCGAGATGGGGTTCGACGACGAACCGATCTCGCCGGTGAGCCGCGACGACACGGTGACGAACAGAAATCCGAAAAGGACGATCAGAACGGCGCCCGCGAGGTTCATGTGCAGCGGCGGAGCCAAGGCAATCGCCACGACGAGCCCAAGGACTCCGTAGGCGACGAGCTTCGGAGGGAGGTCCCGATCGGTGCGAACGACGGACGACCCGGAGCCCGGCCCTCGTGCCGCACGTAGATCCGAAAGACCGCGCCGCAGGCCCCGCGCAAGAGTCGGAAGCGAACGAAAGAGGCTGATGATGCCGCCCGCGGCCACGGCGCCCGCACCGATGTAGAGCACGTAACTGCTTCGCACTTGCGCGGGCGACATGTCGTGAATCGGAATCGCCCCGGGAGCGAGCGGACCGGTGAGACCGGCCCCGAAAAACTTGATCGCCGGAATGAGAACCAGGTACGCGAGCACGCCTCCCGCACACATGACCGAGGCGACGCGAGGGCCGATGATGTACCCGACGCCGAGAAGCTCCGGAGAAATCTCCGCCGACACCGTGGCCCCAGCGAGCGGTGCCCCGAACACGCGTTCGGGTACGTCCTTCCAGGCCTTGAACGCCACCATCGCGGCCTTGTAGACGACGCCGATGGCGAAGCCCCCGAAGATGGTCTTGCCCTCCGAATGCGGGTGATTGTTGCGAGTCGCTTGGTCGGCGGCCGTGTCGGGCGCCTCGTCGGCCGCCGCTTTCAGCACCTCCGCACAAGCCGTCCCCTCGGGGTACTTCAAAGTGTCGTGTTGCTCGACAATGAGCGCGCGGCGCAGGGGGATCATCATCAGAATGCCGAGCAGCCCCCCGAGCACCGCGACGAGCATCACGCGCGTGATCTCGAGGTCGAAGCCCAGAATCATGATGGCCGGCATGGTGACCCCGACCCCGAACGCGATCGATTCCCCCGCGGAGCCTGCCGTCTGCACGATGTTGTTCTCGAGAATCGTGACGCGCCGAAATCCGAGCTTTCCGAGCAGCCGAAACAGCGTGACCGACAAGACCGCGACGGGAATGGAAGCGCTGACGGTGAGCCCCACCTTGAGAACCAGATACAGGGAGGAGGCGCCGAACACGACGCCCAGCACCACTCCGACGAGCAGCGGCGCCCACGTCAGCTCCGCCACGTGAGCCTCCGCGGGAACGTAGGGACGAAACTCGCTCTTTGGCATCGCGGTGGGAGGTCGCGCGTTTCTCGACGTTTTCATGGAGCGTCGCCCGCGTCTCGCGCTTCTCCGGGCGGTGCTGCCTTGACCGCATCCTTGGCGCAGCGCAGGCCCAACATGGGGATGCGATATCGGCCTGGATGGTGGACGCGGTTCGTCGCGCGGAGCCCGAACGCGTCGTAGTTGTAGGCGCCGCCACGAATGGAATGCTCACATTCGGTCGGAATCGGGTTGGAGCCGGTGAACCCACGTCGACCGGTGCGCCGAAGGTCGTCGAGGGTCGATCGTATCTCGTCGCACGTGCCCGGGGAGCCCTCGGCCGCGCCCCTCCGCCGATACGCCCACGGATCGTACTCGTCCTCCATCCATTCCCACACGTTGCCGGCGAGGTCATCGTGCCCGTAGGGCCCTCGCCCCGCCGGATGCGTCCCGACGGCCTCGGGATGGCTTTGCGCAAAGACGGTCCTCGCGCGGGTCGGGCGGTCTCCGCCCCACGGGTAGGTGCGCTCGTCCGTGCTCCGCACCGCTTTTTCGAATTCGGCTTCTCGCGGCAGGCGCTTGGACCGCCACGTACAATAGGTCCGCGCGTCGTCCCAGGAAACGCCGCTCACGGGAAGGTCGGGCCCGTTGAACTCCGGGCGGGCCCGCACGGCGGCCGACTTCGGCCGGCACACGTTCGCCGAGACGCACTCATCCCACTTCGCATTCGTGACCTCCGTGACGTCGAGCCAGAATGCGCCGAGCGTGACGGTGTGGGCGGGGTGCTCGTCCTCCTGTCCGCCCGTGTCGGCGCCCATGGTGAAGGCTCCTTCGGGCACGAGGAGCATGTCGAGCGGCGGCGAGGCGGCATCGGGGATCGTCGGCGCCACCGCCGAAGGTGCCGACGCCGCGCGCGGGGCAACACCGGGCACGACCTCCCCGCTCGCCGTGGAGGCCGTTCCCCTCGCGACCGGCGGTTCGGCCGTGTGTGGGCCGGGATCGCGCCGACTGCACGCGGCGAGGAGGATGGCCGGCCACGCAATCGAACGAGCGCTCCACACGGTCGTCAGAGACTAGTACAACCTGCCGTGTGATTCGGGTGTCCAACCTCACGAAACGCTACGGCGCTCGCGTCGCCGTAGACGACGTCTCCTTCGAGGTCGGACGCGGCGAGGTCGTCGGCTTTCTCGGGCCCAACGGCGCAGGAAAGACAACGACGCTGCGAATCCTCGCCGGGGTGCTCGGTCCCACGAGCGGCTCGGTGACCGTGGCGGGGCACGATTTGGTCCACGCGTCGCTCGAGGCCCGCCGACACATCGGATACATGCCGGAGGCCGTACCTCTCTATCCCGAAATGCGCGTCGTCGAGTACTTGCGCTTTCGCGCCGACCTCAAACAGGTGGGGCGAAGCCAGCGCGCACGCTTCGTGGACGAAGCGATGGACAGAGCGGGCGTGCTCGAGGTCGCTCACCGCACCATCGACCACTTATCCAAGGGCTACCGCCAGCGGGTGGGCATCGCCGATGCGATCGTCGCAAAGCCCGCGGTGCTCGTTCTCGACGAACCGACCGCGGGCTTGGATCCCAACCAGATTCGTCACGCGCGCGCCCTCGTTCGCGAGCTCGGGCGCGAGCATACCGTCGTCGTCTCTACGCACATCCTCAGCGAAGTGGAGGCTTGCGCGACGCGCGTTCTGCTCATTCACCACGGCCGGCTCGTCGCCCAAGGCTCCACGAGCGAAATTCGAGCGATGCGCCAGGCCGTCGCCGTGGACGTCACCGTGCGCGGAAACGTCGCTGCCGCGGACGCCGCTCTTCGCAGCACTCCGGGCGTCGCAAGCGTCGAACGCGTCGAGACGGTCGAGCCGTTCGCGCGCTTTCGAGCCACGTTCGACGGGGCCCTCTCCCCCGAAGATCGGCCGGGAGCCACGGAGCGAATCGTGGGGGTGATGGTTGGCGCGGGGCTTGGTGTCTCCGAAGTGCGCGCCTGCGGCGGGTCGCTCGAAGACGTCTTCGCTGCGCTCACGCAAGACCCCGGGAGCCCGCTCGGATGAGATCCTTTTGGCCCATCTACAAGCGCGAGCTGTTCGCGTTCTTCGTCACTCCGCTCGCGTGGGTGCTCATCGTGGCTTTTCTCGTCGTCCAGGGCATGCATTTTTTCATCGTGATCGACCACTTGGCTCGTCAGGTCGACATCGCCAGCGACGAAACGCCCGTCAGGGCGTTTTTCGGGAACACCGTCCTCCTCTATCTCGTTCTATTCATGCTCGTGCCTCCGATGACCATGCGCTCATTCGCCGAGGAACGCAGGAGCGGCACGATCGAAACGCTCATGAGCGGCCCAGTCTCGACCGCCGCGGTGGTGCTCGCGAAGTACGCAGCCGTGTTGACGACGTACGTCGTGATGTGGTTGCCCACGGTCCTCTACCTCCTCATTCTCGCGCGGACGGGGGCGCTCGACGGTCCGGCCGCGGCCGGCGCCTATCTTGGCGTTCTTCTGGTCGGGGCCGGATACCTGGCCATTGGCACGTGTGCGAGCGCCCTCGCGCGTTCTCAGTTCGTCGCCATGATCTGGACCGCGTTCGCTCTCCTGGTCCTTTTCCTTATCGGAATGGGCGAGTTCGTGACCCGTGAGGGGACGACCTTCCACGACGTCGCCGTGCACGTCTCCGTCTGGGGGCACATGAACGACTTCGCGAGCGGCATCGTCGACTCTCGACACCTCGTGTTCTACGGGACGCTGATTGTGCTTCCCCTCTTCATCGCCACACGCGCGGTCGACGCTTGGAGGTGGGGGTGAAGGTCCGCCACTTGCGATTCGACTCCCACCCGATGACGGAGCTTGCAGGGGTCGTCGCCGCGGTAGTTCTGGCGGTGACGGCGAACGTGCTCGCCGCGCGACATTTCACCCGGTGGGACTGGACGGCAAACAAGCGCTGGACCTTGAGCCCCGCGACGCTCGAAACGCTCCACACGCTCGAGCAGACCGTCGACATTTGGGCCTTCGCGGGCCCCGGAGATCCCCTCGAGCCGAGCTTGCGCGAGCTCCTCGCCAGCTACACATCGGCCTCGTCCCGTACCGAGGTCCACTGGATCGACCCCGATCGCGACGCCGTTCAGCTCGTCGACCTCCAGCGTCGGTTCGGTCTGGAGGCAGGGCAAGCCGAAGATGGTCGGGTAGCCACCGACGCCATCGTGATCGTCGCGAGCCGAAACAAGCACTGGTTTCTAACCCCCTCGGACATGTACGAACAGTCCGACGACGTTCACGTCAAGCCGCGCGAGGAGCGCGCCCTCACACAAGCCATTCGCAGCGTGCTCGGCGGCGAAAAGGTCAAGCTGTGCTTCACCGTGGGACACGGCGAGCTCACGTTGGAGCCTGGCAAAGACGAGCGCGAGTGGCTGGGGCACCTTCGAGATCTGCTCCAAAAAAGCAACTATGAGCTGGCGACCATCGACACGACGGCACCGAACGACCATGAGCCTTTTGCCGGCTGCAGCGTCGCCGTCGTCCCCGGTCCTGTCGCGCCATTCTCGCCGGACGAAGAGAATCGGCTTCGCACCTGGCTTCTCCAAGGCGGAAGCCTGTTCGCGGCTGTCGGTCCCGTCGATTCGAGCGCACGGACGGGGCCGGTCGGCACGGGCTTGGAGGAGGCCCTCTCTCCTTTCGGAATCGCGATCGACGACGACGTCGTTCAGGAGATCGACCCGGCCGCCGCCATCCCGGAGACGCACGCCGAGGGCTTCATCGCTTCGGTTCGAACTCATCCCGTGACCGCCAGTCTGGTCATCGGCGGCACGGATGCTCACCCGCCTCGCGTTGCCATATTTTTCGCCAGGTCTCTGCGTCACGTGGCCGCGCCGGGCGCCGCTTGGGCCGCCGACCTGCTCGGCACGACGGGCAACGCCTACGCCAAGACGAGCGTGGCTGGAGCGGCGACGTGGACCGACGCCCCGCCGCGAGAAGCAAGCGATCCGGCAGGGCCGTTCGTGGTTGCGATGGCTTCCGAGCGGCCGCGCATCGGGACGCCAGCCCCACACGGTCCGCGCGTAGTCGTCGTTGGAAGCCGCTTCATCCTCGCGGAAGACAACTGGAGGCAGCCGCGGGCCATGCATGGGGCAGCCTTCCTCGTCGATAGCGCGATCTCCTGGCTCGCCGCGAAGACCGCAGTCGTCGACGTGCCGGACCGCGGGGAGGTGTCGGCCGGGGTGCTGGTTTCCGAACGGGGTCGAGAAGAAGTGCGGCGATACGTGCTGATGCTCATGCCCCTGGCGGCCCTCCTCCTCGGTGGTGCAGTTTGGGGCTGGCGCAAGTCGACGGAGGACAAGCCGTACGCACGCGGCGGCAAGTGAGCGGAGGATGTTCAGCCCAAAACGCGCAGCGACTCCCTTGGCCCTGGTGGTGTTGGCTCTTGCGGCCATCGCGTACGAATACCTCGTCGACCCCGGCACGGTTTCCGACGCGGACCGACAAGCCCGATTGCCCGAAGTCTTCCCGACGTTCCAGATCGACCTCGTTCACCGCATCGAGCTGTCGCACGGTCCAGAAACGCTCGTCCTCGAAAGGGCGGGGGCCACGTGGGCGCTGACATCACCGCGCCGCGAGGCCGCGGACCCGAGCGCGGTCGACTCGCTGCTGCGAGACCTGGAGCTAGCGAGACGCGCGCGCTTCGTCTCCAACGGTACGCAGATCGGTGAAGTCCGCGCGCGCGGGCGGGTGACCGTGGGCCCCGTGCAGTACGTCTTTGCGCTGGGCGGCGACGCACCCTATCCGCGAGGCGGGGCGTACATGAGCCTTCTGGGTGAGCCGCCATTCGTCGTCGAGGCCGCGCTCAAGGTTCAGCTGCTGAAGACCGCGGACTCGTACCGAGTCCGGTCGCTCGTTCGCTATGGCCAGAGCGAGATCCAGCGTATCGAGCGCACGACCGACGCCGCGAAGCTCACCCTCGAGCGAGTGGGGGACACATTCCGCGTGGGTGGCACGTCAGGACCCCGAGCTTCACGCGCCGCTCTCGACCGCATCTTTGGTGCGCTGGCCGATACCCGAGTTGAGACCTTTCTGGAGGACCGTGAAGCAGACCGGGCGACCTCTCACGTGCTCCGAACCGTGGTGATCGCGCCTCGAGACGAGACCCAGCCGCACGTCACGCTCACGTTCGGGGACCCGTGCCCGACACCGCCGGGCGAAGTCGTCGTGGCGGTCGCCGGCCCGACGCGGACATCGGCGTGCGTCGCGCGGGGCTCTTTGGCGGCCCTCGACACGACGCCCGACGACCTCGTCGACAAGACCTTGCTCTCTGCACGCGCGGACGAAATCGAAGAGATCGACCTCCGCTCGGGCTCCCCGGGGGGACCTCGCCTGAATCTCGCCCGGCGCGGGACGGGGTGGCATCTTCGGGCGCCGCAGGACCGCGATCTGAGTGCCGAAGAAACGGACTCGGCGAATACTTTCGTGGCGACGATGGCTGTGGCGCAAGCCATGACCGTCGCGGGCTCCGCCTCCGCACCGCGGGAGGCCGTGCACACGCGCGCAACCTTCGTTCGTACGGGGCCGGGCTCGAGCGAGACCCTGGAGATCTTCGCTCCCGATGGCTCGGGAGTCGCGTCGGCGCGCCGCTTGGACGACGGCGCCATCCTTCGACTGTCTCGCGCAGTCGCTCGGCGATTCGATCCGCGTCTCGTCGTGCTCCGGGGGCGAGCCGCCTGGACACCCCCGTTCGACCCGGCCAGCGTCGTTCGTGTGGACGACACATGCACGCCCGAGGCCCAACGAATCGATCTCGTGGATGGGCTCTGGAAGATGCGCCTGCCGGCCGGTCAGGCCGTGGACGTGGCCTACACGGTGGATTTGGTCGAGACGCTGGTCCACGCCAAAGCCGACGGATGGATCGCCGAGAGCGATGACGGCACCTTCGGTTTGGACGCATCGGCATGCCGCGTGACGCTCACCCTCGCATCTCGAGATCCCGACGGCGGATCGGCTTCTCGCTCGCTGCTGTTCGGCGCGAGCGCGGACGGCGATACCTACGCTCGTACTCTTGACGGTCCCGAGGTGTTCTTGGCACCGCCGGCGCTGCGGTGGCTCGCCGAGCACCCGGCCATCGATCGCAGTGGCTTTCGAATCGACGCCTCGGCGGGCGCTCGAGCCCTACTGACGCACGACCACTCCAAGATCCTGCTGGCCTCGTCAGGGGGAGCCTTCTCTCGAGTCGGGCGCGCGGAGGCGAGCGACGATCCGGTCGGAGCGGCGCTGGTCGCCACTTATGCCCGCGACGCCATCCACGCCGGACCCCCCGCGCCGAGCGAAGGATTCGACCTCCCAACCCTGGAGATCCAGGTGGCCGGCCGAAGCGCCGCCTCGTTCACTCGGCGAATCGTCATCGGAGCGCCGATCGGAAGCTCGGACGACGGGTACTTTGCACGGGTCTCTGGCGTCAACGCCACGTTCGCGGTCGGGGGTCGCACGGTCGACGCCCTCCTCGCCGGCTGGTGATGACGGCGCCCGGCGCGGTACGATGCCTCCCGCGTGCGGCCCACCCTCCTCCCCTGACATGCCCTCGCAAGGGCATGGCTCCATCCCGTCGTCCGCCGAAGACGCCCTCCGTCGGCGCGTGAAAGCCGAGTTGCGCAAGCGCATGCGCGGGCTTCGCAAGGCGCTGCCCGCCCAGGCGTGTCGCGAGCGATCAAGCCGGATCTCGGAACGTCTTGTCGCCTTGGATCCAGTCGCCCGTGCTCACGCGATAGCCCTCTTCTGGCCTATCGAAGAGCGCCATGAGGTGGACCTGCAGGCGCTCGGCGCGAGCTTGCGCGAACGCGGAGCGCGCGTGGCCTTTCCGCGCGTCGAACCGGAGACCGGCGCCATGGCCTTCCATTTCGTGGAGGACACCGGCCGCATGGTCGACGGCTCGTCCGGGCTTCGCGAGCCCGCCCCGCAGGAACCTCTCGCCTCGCACGGCTCGCTCGACGTCATCGTGGTGCCGACCCTTGCCGTGGACCCACGCGGCCACCGGATCGGCTACGGGGCCGGGTATTACGATCGCACCCTGCCGCAGTTCGCTCCGCCGGCCTCGACCATCGCGGTCGCGTTCGATTTCCAGCTCGTGGCGGAGGTCCCCAATACGGAAGGCGACGTGGCCGTGGGGTGGATCGTCACCGACGCGCGCACGCTCGCGGCCGATGCGGAGCTGCCGCGCTAGGTCAGGCTGTCGGCTCGACGTCGTGAAAGCGCGCAAAGTCGATCGTGCGAGTCCCGTCGGGCCCCGCTCCCACGATGTCGACGAAGCGGGCGTCGTAGACGATGTCGATTGGCGCAAGTTGGGCGAGCGATTGAACCAGCAGCGTGGTGCTCCAGGACGCGGCGACCAGTCCCGCGGCGCCGCCGAGGATCGCCAGCAGCAAGCCCTCCGTG
>Ga0209274_10002044_pt1 | contig 10099 bp, 10 predicted proteins | sample HubBroMetageREF1_FD_188343 | JGI IMG/M metagenome (GOLD analysis project Ga0209274, IMG submission 188343) | Reference soil microbial communities from the Hubbard Brook experimental Forest, New Hampshire, USA - Hubbard Brook CCASE Soil... | ecosystem: Environmental > Terrestrial > Soil >...
AGACGTGGAGGTGAGCGCAGCGAAAGCAAAATGTAAAATGTTTTTTGAAAAAAACACGCGCGAGAAATAAATTGAATGGAGAAACCGAAAGCGGACAGTGTTCGTGCGAAAGCGGACAGTGTGCGCCGGGTGCGAGTGAGCGGAAAAATCCCCGCATCCGAATATTGGTACGCAGATGCGTGTCAAAATGTTTCAGCATGCATCAGGTGGGGCAAGACAATTTGGCTGCTGCCGCGTTGACACACCTGCGCCCCTAATCAATAATCGCTGGACATGATTGGATCGCTCCGCGGCAAGCTGATTGATAAGCGCCCCAACCTGGTGCTGCTGGATGTCGGCGGAGTGGGGTATCAAGTGATCATTCCGCTTTCCACGTTCACCAGCCTGGGTGCGATGCACACGGAAACCACGCTGCTGATTCACACGCACGTGCGGGAAGACCAGCTGGCGCTGTATGGATTTTTCACGGCGCGCGAAAAGCAGTGTTTCGAGCTGCTGATTTCGGCTTCCGGCGTGGGGCCGTCGCTCGCGTTGAAAATACTTTCGGGAATGAGCCTGGACGAGCTGGTTCCGGCGATTCGCAAAGGCGATCTGGCGCAACTGGTGCGCATTCCCGGCGTGGGGCGCAAGACGGCCGAACGCATGGTGGTGGAATTGCGCGATAAACTTGCGGCGGTGGACGTGCCGGAGGCAGGGAAACCGGCGACGCGTTCGCAGCTGGAATCGGATGTGGCGTCGGCCCTGGAGAATCTCGGGTACGATGAGAGAGCGGTGGAGAAGGCGATTGCGCAATCGCGGGCGACGGTGGGAAATGATTTCCAGACTTTGCTGCGCGCTTCGTTGCAGGTGTTGGGCGGCGCGGTGATGAAAAAATCGCAGCGCGCGGGGCAGGGTGAATGATGAAGAGTGAGCGCGACGGTGCCGCTGCGGCGGCTGCTGCTCGGGAACGCGCGGCGACGACGGCGTCGGCGGCGGAAAGCGAAAAAAATCAGGTGGCAGGAAAGATGACCGACGGCCGGGAAAGGATTATTTCGGGGAAAGCGTTCGATGAGGACGCACGCGTGGAAGCGAGCATTCGCCCGAAACAACTCTCGGATTACATCGGGCAGAATCGCGTGAAAGAAAATCTGCAGATTGCGGTGGAAGCGGCGCGCACGCGGGGAGAGGCGCTGGATCACGTTTTATTGTACGGGCCGCCGGGACTGGGCAAGACGACGCTGGCGCAAATTCTGGCGAATGAAATGGGATCGGCGATCAAGGTCAGTTCGGGGCCGCTGCTAGAAAAGAAAGGCGACTTGACTGCCGTGCTTACATCTTTGGAGACGCAGGACTTTTTCTTTTTGGATGAAATTCACCGCTTGCAGCCATCGCTGGAGGAAATTCTGTATCCGGCGATGGAGGATTTTCGCGTGGATTTGATTATCGGGCAGGGGCCTGGTGCGCGCGTGCATCCCTATCAATTGAATAAGTTCACGTTGATTGGCGCCACCACGCGCGCTGGGCTGATCATGGCTCCGCTGCGATCGCGGTTTGGAATCGTGCACCGGCTGGAATTTTATTCGCCGGAGGATTTGCTGCTGATCGTGCAGCGGTCAGCGAGGATTTTGGGAATTACGATGGACGAGGCCGGCGCGGCGGAAATTGCGCGGCGGAGCCGGGGGACGCCGCGCGTGGCGAACCGTTTGCTGCGGCGCGTGCGAGATTTTGCCGAAGTTCGCGCGAAAGGACACATTAATATTGGCGTCGCGCGTGATGCTCTGGCGATGCTGGGCGTGGATGATCATGGCCTCGACGAGGTGGACCGCAACCTGCTGCTCACGATTATTCAGAAATATTCAGGCGGCCCCGTGGGTCTCAGCACGATCGCCGCCTCGCTGAGCGAAGAAGAAGACGCGATCGAGGAAATCTACGAGCCTTATCTGATGCAGTTGGGCCTGCTGGATCGCACGCAACGCGGTCGCGTGGCCACGGCGCTGGCTTACAAACATTTTGGATTGGATGAACCGCGCAGGCAGCCTGCGCTTTTCTAGTGGAAGAACAATCCGACTCCATAAGCTTCATTTCCGCGCAGAAAGTGGATTCCTTTGCGAACTCTGCGTCTCTGCGGTGAAACTTCTCTGCTTCAAGCTAGAATGCCTTCGCGTCGATGACGGGAATCTACTTATCGCTGGGATCGAATATTGGGGAGCGCGCGCAGAATATCGCGCGGGCGATTGCGTTGCTGCCGGCGCATGGCGTGCGCGTGGTGAGGAAATCTTCGTCGTATGAGACCGAGCCGGTGGAGTTCTTGGCGCAGGGATGGTTTTTGAATTGTGTGGTGGAGGTGGAGACGGATTTGGCGCCCGGGGAATTGATGCGGGCGCTGCTCACGATTGAGCGGGCGATGGGGCGGGAGCGGGTTGCGCCCAAGGGGCCGCGGATTATTGATATGGATATTTTGTTGTTTGGGCCGCTTGTAGTGCGCGAGAAGGATTTGGAAATTCCTCATCCTCGGATGACGGAGCGGAGATTTGTGCTGGTGCCGTTGGCGGAGATTGCGCCTGATGTGGTGCATCCGGTAGTGAAGAAGAGCGTTGCGGAAATGCTTGTGGAGACGGGTGATCGCAGTGAGGTGCGGTTGTTTTCTTAGGGTGCGAGCGCGTGCGTGCTCGGAGCGATTGCGGTGTGAAGACGGCCGCTAGAACGGCAGCCAACATTGCAGGCGGTACGGCGCAATTCTCAGTGCTGTGAAGTCGAAGAGCGATCCTTCTCCCGCGCCTGCGGGATCAGGATGACGGCGCGAAAAAACGAGACGTGCGCCACACGGTGCGAACGGGGCGGCTTGTGAACCGCCCCACCGTGGTTAACTGGTGCGCAGAACTTTCAGCCAGTGCAGCGTCAGCGGCTTCGGTTCCAGTGCTTCGAGCTGAATTTCTGTTTCGCGGCCTTGGCTGCGTTCTAGCCAGCGATAAACGCCGGGCTCGGTTTCTTCGCGGACGTGGCCGGTGGCGGGACGCAGGAAGTCGCGCGCGTCTTCGAGCGCCGCTTTTTCGCGGGCTCCCGGACGGGTTAGCGCTTCGACTGCGTAACTGCGCAGCAGCTTCGACCAGTACGCGTCGAAAAGTTGAGAGGATGCGAAGATGTCGCTCCAGGCGACTTCGCCGCCGAACGCGACGATCACGCCGACGACATGCTCACCTTTCAAGCCGGACGTGGCGCGATTGAAACGTCTTTCTACCTCCCGCGCGAAATTTTCTACCGAAGGTCCGACTGCCGCCGATTGATAGATGCTGCGGTAGCCTTCGGTGGGCGCGGCGGAAGCCATCACGCGCGAAAGTTGTTGCGACGAAATCTGCGGCGCAGCTACTGCGAGGCTCTCGGACATGCTCGCCTGCGCCCGGGCTGCTGCAGTATCGCCGCGAACCGCGGCCCAGACTTTGCTCTGGTCTTGGGAGACCGCTGCTTCGGCGCGAACCGTTGGATGAACCATGGTTTTCCCCGCGGCGAATGTGTCACCGCCGTTGGTCCAACGGCTATGCTCGACGCAAAATACGTCGAGAGGCAGCGGCTGGGCGCCGACGGGAATGATGCGGTCCTTGCCGATGATGCGGTCTTGCTTGCCGCCGGAAACCACTTCGCCGGCCAGCAGCAGCAGCGGTTTTTTGCCGCGATTTACAAGCACGAGCTGGTTCACCTGCGGGCCGCTGGAAATTGCCGGGCTGGATTCGCCGCCATTTCGCGAACGACGCATGTAATCGCCTTGCTCGGCAACGATCGCGTCCCCGGACGCGAGCGCGGCATCGAGGGTTTCGAAGTCGGCGGTGTATGCCTCTTGCGATGACAGCACGGGAAAGACGGTGAGCGTTTCGTAGCTGACCGGTTCACCGATCCGCCAACCGGCCGACGAATCGGGGCCGGATGCGAGATCAGGTTCGGCATAGACGCGTGGCGAGGTGCTAAAAGCCCAGACGAGCACGGCGGCCAGGGCTGCGAGAATTACCAAACTGGGAATCCAGATGAGTTTGTGGCTGGGATGCATGGCGTTCTCCTTCGGTGATTGCGCGCCTGACATTTCGCGCGCGCGCCTTCACAGTGAGAACGGGCGTGGGGTGATTCCTTGCAGGATTTCTGAGAGGCGAGGCGCCGGATTCGGCGGCGGTGATACGTTTTCTTACCGATGCCTGCGCTGACTTCGCGTAGATCGCGAAAACTAAAGATGTTCGCGGTCTTTGAGTTCTTTTTCGCGCTTCTTGCGGTCTTCTTCTTCGGTGCGTTCCCACTCTAGCAGCTCTTCTTCGGACATCTGGTAATCGTCGCGGGAGGCGAACATGGAACTGCGCTTGCCGCGTTGCGCAGAGCGGAGGCCGCGGCGTTTTCTGTTGTTGGGGGAGAAATCGCCCATGCTGCGAATCGGGTCGGCTAGAGCGCCTGCTTCTACCAGGAGCTCGCCCACTTTTTCAAGGAAGTCATGCAGATGGTATGGCTTGAGCAGATAGGGCAGCCCTTCCTTCTCGAGGATCGGCTGGGCTGCGGGTGCGGCCAGCAGCGGCACGAGGAAGAGCACACGAATGCGTTTTGGGCGGGCGGCGTCCACTTCGGCGCCTTCGGGCGCGTCGGCGTCGCCTTGCGCGAGGTCTTTCAGGATGTTGAAGAGCGGGCCGCGGACGTCAGTCATCGCGACGTTGACGATCACCAGGCTCCACTGACCGCTGGCGAGTTCCAGCATTGCCGCCGAGGCGAGCGGGACGATACGCACGCGCCAACCCTCTGAATCGAGGACGTTTTTCAGCGCGCGCTGGCTGACGATATCGTCGTCAATGATCAGGATGCCGACTTCTGCCAACGCAGTTCCTACCAGGAGTTATGGGTGACTTCACGAGTATATCGGCAGGCGATGGTGGGGGCATCTGGCCGGAAGCAGGGTTTCCAGGGCGAAGGCTGCCCCGGAGTACAGGCGAAAACAAAGCGAAGAATAATGCTTGACATAGCGAACAAAAGGCGAATATATTGTCTGCCGTGCGGCGAGGCAATCAATGGCCACTTTTCCCATTCTTCGTGCGACACCAGCGACGCTCCAACGTCCTCGGAAGCGCGCGAAGCAGACCAGTCTCACCCTATTTCCCACAGCCGCTCGCCACGGCACATGTGAGTCACCGTGCGAGGCTTCCGCGCCCCCTCTGGCACCTAGCCAGAGAACGAAGCCCGCTACGGAACTGGTCGGCATTGCACGCCTCGCCGCTTCTTCCCCCTGCGCAGATACCAAGCGCGGGACGGAGTATTTCCTGCTGCCCGTCCGCTCGATACTGAATCGCTGCGATTCGGAGCGGGTACCCTTTCGCTGGACGGTTAATCCCTATCGCGGTTGTGAATTTGGATGCCACTACTGCTATGCGCGTTATACCCATGAATATATGGAACTGGACGGGAACGACTTCGAATCGAAGATCTACGTGAAGCAGGATGCGGGGCCGTTGGCCGGGCGCGATTTGGCGAACGAGAAAATCTGGGGCGAGCATATTGCTATCGGAACTGCTACAGATCCTTATCAGCCGGCGGAACGCGAGTTCAGGGCGACGCGGGCGATTCTGGAGCAGATGGCGGAGCGCGACGGGTTGAACGTTTCGCTAACCACGAAGTCGCACCAGGTACTGCGGGATATTGATTTGCTGAGGCGGATTGCGCAGCGTTCGACGCTTTCTGTGAACTTGAGCATTACGACGTTGCGCACGCGCCTGGCACGATTGCTGGAACCGCGGGCGCCGCGGCCGGATTTGCGGTTGGAAGCGGTTCGCGCGTTGCGCGAGGCTGGAATTTCGGCGGGCGTGCTGGCTATGCCGATTTTGCCGGGAATTACGGATCGCGCTGAGGATCTGGACGCTTTGGCGCGGGGGGCACGGGATGCTCAGGCGCAGTGGTTCGCGGGAAATGTGTTGTTTCTGATGCCTGCTTCGTTGAAACATTTTTTGCCTTTCCTCGATGCGAAATTCCCGAAACTTTCGCGGCAGTATCGCGCTTGGTATGGGAAGCATGGGAACGCGCCGGATGGCTATCGCAAGGAAATGACCGCGCGCGTGGAGAATCTGCGGCAGAAATATGGATTGGGCTCGCGTCCGGACCGCGGAGCGAATCGTTCGTGGAAATCGCCGCAGCTGCAGCTGGGACTGAATCAGGGAGGAGCAACATGCCCCGCATGAGATCCACGTCAAGGCCCGCGACTCGTCGCCGCAAGAAGTCCGCGTCGGCTGCGACGGAGTCTAGTGTTGGGAACATCGCACCGGTGGAAGCCAAGCCGGTGCGTGGCGTGAAGTTGAAGCACGTTTCCACGATCACGATGGCTTTGGCTTTCGTATGCTTGTTTGCATATTTGGCCGGACGGGTGGACGTGTCGGCCGCGACATCGGTGCCTGGAAACATGCAGGGCGCCGCGAAGGAGCACGCAATGTTCTTGGGATTGCGCACGGCGAAATACGAAGTGCAGGACATGGCGAAGGCCAAGGAGTGGTACAGCAAAGCACTGGGCATGCAGCCGTATTTTGATCAGCCCGCGTTTTACGTGGGATACAACGTCGGGGGATATGACCTTGGGTTGGTGCCGGCGCCGAAAGCAGAAACGAAACGAGCTGCCGCGGGCGTCGCGTACTGGGGAGTCGAAGACGCTCATGCGGCTTATAAGCGGTTGATTGAGCTGGGCGCGACGCCGGTGGAAGATGTTCAGGACGTGGGCGGTGGAATGCTGGTAGGTAAAGTGCGCGAACCGTTCGGGAACGTTTTGGGCATTATCTACAATCCGCTATTCAAGCCCAGCGAAACGAAGTAGGACTATTTGGCGGAGAGGAAGCGAAGAATTTCGCGCATCACACGGTCTGCTTGGTCCGTTTGGAACAAATATTGTGCGTGCGCGGAGCCATCCAGAATGATGAGCTGTTTTGGTTCGGGAGCTTTTTCGTACTGCTGTTGAATCCTGGGAAGCCGTGGCCCGTCGCCGCTCGAATCGTCGCGCGCCACAATGAACAGAGTGGCGGACTTAAGTTTATCGGCTGGACCATCGGGCGCGCCGCCAAGTAATACCAGGCGATCGATTTCGCCTGGCTGCGAAGCGATCGACGCATCGCCGGCGGCGCCTGCTCCCATGCTGCCGCCGACTACCGATACGCTCCTCGCGCCCGTTTCGTGCAAGAAGCGGACGGCCGCGAGCACATCCAATTGGAGTGGCGCGCTCAATGGATCGGAATCGCCCGGGCCTCGGGACTTGCCGTAGCCGCGGAAGTCGAGGGCCAGTACGCGAAATCCTGCCGACGAAAGCGTGCGAGCCTGTTCGCTCCAACTTTCTTTGTTGAAACGGCCGCCGTGGGCTAGCACGACCGCTCTGTCACCTTTTCCGTAATCGTCGGCGTGGATTACTCCGCCGTCCTGGGTGGCGAAAGAGACGGTTTTTTGCGCGGCTGAGGCTCCCGCCAGCGACAACGCAAAGATGACGCTAATGAGCGCACGCATGCTGCAAATCTATCATTGCTGAGGCGAAGTACGCGATTCTTGCAAGTGGACCAGATCTCCCAACGCTCAAAGATCGATTTGTCGCCAGAAACTCGCCTCGCGGGAGGCTAGCAAGGAGTCTTTGCGCTCGTTCCAGCGGAGGAAATGAGGAGTCTGATAGTGGGCCTGGTGATGCTGGCGACTGGCCCAGACTTCGTGGAGCAGGAAGAGGTTTGGATCATCGAGCGAACGATGAAGATCGTACTGCAGGCAGCCTTCCTCTTTTCGTGTAGGCGAAATCAGCGCGCGAAGTTCTGACTCGAGCATAAGATGCTGGCCTTGCTTCGCGCGCAACTGAACAAGCAGAGTGACTGCTTCGTTTGGAAGCGTGGCCAGTTTACGGCGTGTGGACTTTCGATTGGCGGCTTCGCGTTGTGCGGGCTTTTTCGCTTTTCGTTTGACCATATCGGCGAGGATCGTATCGCAGATTGCGTGCAAAGCAAAAAAGGACTGTCTGCGACGAGGCGGCGATTTCAGATTGCAGGTCAGTGCAAGTTAGCGACAGCGGAAGGAGCGGCAGATACTGTTGCGGCTGCGCAGACAGAGGCGGTCAGCGGGGCAGGCCGACACGACGCAACAGGTCCTGGAAACGCGGGTTGTCGCGCAGGCTGTCCATGCTCGGGTCTATATGAAGATAGATGAGCCAGTGGCAATGCTCTTCGTAGGATTTCTCCAAGTATTCAATTGCCCAGTCTTTTTCCTGCAAGCCGATGTGGATTCCGGCGAAGAAATGAGGCGCGACGTATTTGTGCTGTGCGAGTTTTGTGAGGTCATCAAGGATTTGCCGCGCATCTTTCGGCCTTCCCGCCTCTGCGTAAGATTGCGCCAGCGCTGCGCGCATCAGCGGACTACCGCCCGACAGATTCACGCCCTTTTCACCGGCGCTGATCGCCAAATCGTAGCGAGCGGTTTTCCGATAGACTAGCCCGAGAAGCCAGTAAGTCATGGGGTAGTTCGGATCCAATTCCACCGTGCGCAGCAGTTGTGCGACGGCCTCGTCGTACTGACGTGCATGGTAATAGGCCCATCCGATCGCGTCATTAATAATGAGCGACAAAGGATCCAACTCCAGGCTTTTTTTCATCCTGGTGAGAGCTTCTGCGTTGCGGCCCATGGTCATCAGGCACTCGGCGTAATAATGATTCGCGGTTGGATAGCAGGGATTTAATTCCAGGCTGCGTTGAAATTCTTTCTGAGCTTCCGGCCACTGCCAGTCGTGCAGCCACAACACCGCCGCCAAATCCGTGTGGGCTTCGCCGAGATCGGGCGCGATCTGAAGGGCGCTCATCGCGGCGGCTTTGCCTTTCGGAAACGCATCTTTCGCAGGAAGATAGCTGTTCCACCCCAGCAGCACATAGGAATCGGCGACGCCAGCGTACGCTAGAGCGTAGCTGGGATCTTTTTCAACGGCTTGCTGGAAGTAGCCGATCGCTTTGTAGAATCCTTCTTCCGTCCATCGGTTCCAATGATGGTGGCCTTGCAGGTAGAGTCTGTAAGCCTCGGGATCTTCGGTGTGGCGCCTGATGAGCCGCTTTTTTTCGGCGCGCGTCAGCTGTAAACGCAGTTTTCCGGATATTTCGTTGGAGATTTCGTCCTGGATCGTGAAGATGTCGCCCGGCTTGCGATCGAATTGCGCGCCCCATATTTGGGAGCCTGTCGCGACGTCAACTAATTCGGTGCCAATGCGCAGAAAGCCGCCGCTTTGCATCATTCTTCCTATGAGCACGGCGCGCACGTTGAGTTCGCGACCGATGGCTTGCGCGTCAATTTCGCGGCCCTTGTAGCGAAAGACCGTGCTCCGCGCCATCACACGCAGTTTAGGAACCGTGGCGAGGTTGTTGATCAGGCTGCCGGTGATGCCGTCACTGAGATAATCGTTTTCAGGATCGCGGCTAACATTTTCGAAAGGCAATACGGCAAGCGAGCTGATAATTTTGGAGACTCGCGGTGCGCGGAAGGAGCCGGACTGTTGCCTCCCAGCGCGTGACCCCGAGTTGCCGGCCGAGGACAAGTGATTTGTGGTTGAGGCCGCGACGGATTGCGTGACTGGTTCGCGAACCAGGTTGCCGGAATCGGTATCTCGCTTCAGCCGTTGCAAATCAGAAAGAATTTCCGCGGCGTGCTGGTAACGCTGGCCGCGATCCTTGTGCAGCGCCTTTTCGATGATTGCTTCAAGGCGTGGCGGGACATTGGGATTGATGCTGCGAACCGAAGCGGGCGGGCGCGTCAGAACAGCTTCGATTATTGCGCCGCCAGTGCCGCCACGAAATGCCTGGGTGCCGGTGGCCATTTCATAGAGGACCAGACCGAGCGAGAAGATATCCGTGCGCGCGTCCAGATCGTCTCCGCGCACCTGCTCGGGCGACATGTAAGAAGGAGTGCCGCTGATGATTCCCACGACCGAAGTGGAATCGGACGGTGCGGCGGCGGAATCAGCATCGGCGTTCGCGATTCCTTTCGGAAGCAGCTTGGCCAGACCGAAATCCAGCACTTTCGTGCGCCCGCGCTTCGTGACGAAAATATTCGCGGGTTTGATGTCGCGATGAATGATTCCTTCGGCGTGCGCCGCATCCAGAGCTTCCGCGAT
>Ga0209274_10002046_pt1 | contig 10092 bp, 8 predicted proteins | sample HubBroMetageREF1_FD_188343 | JGI IMG/M metagenome (GOLD analysis project Ga0209274, IMG submission 188343) | Reference soil microbial communities from the Hubbard Brook experimental Forest, New Hampshire, USA - Hubbard Brook CCASE Soil... | ecosystem: Environmental > Terrestrial > Soil >...
CCACCCAGCAACGGGCGAAGCGAAGATATTCACGAAGTGCAGAATGGCTTCGGCGAACAGGTACCCCAGAGCGACAGCACCAACGTAGCTCTCCACCAGAGCCTGCCTCAACCTTTCAAACATGGTTACTGCTCACGAGTTTGGTGCGGTATATGGTCAAGCTGCGCAGTGGCCCCAGACCATAAACCCAGCGGGACAAGAGCCCGGCGGCGGTTAGATAGACGAGAGCATTGAAAAGATATGCAAATGTAATGATGAATGTGAAGCGGTCGGCGATAGTGAGTGTGCGAGAAAAGTAGGGAATATCAAGGATGGCCACGGCTGTGAACAAAAAGCTGACAGCACGGAAAAGCGGGCCCAATAGCGCCCTGAATGCGGAATCAAGCGACCAAAAGAGAAGCACCGCGACAGCTACGGCAGAGACGTGGGAGTCAGCCAAGATTTTGCGAAGCGAAGATTTCACATTTTCACCGCTGATTTGCATTTTCGCAGGTTAGCACGAATCAGCCAATTGAAAGTCTGGTGCGAGTTCCAGACCGTCAGTGGATGCAGCTGTAGCGGAGTACGCCGCGAATCCGTTGTTTCCAGGGCACAAGAGGCGTACGATGCGCGAACCACCGGCCCCAATCGGCGGTCCTGTTGCTCTGTGCGTTCATCGCGCAATTCTGGAGGCCCTATGCGCCGCTTCCTTGTACTCCCTATTTTGCTTACGGCAAGCTGGCTGTCGTTTCGGCAGGCTATTTCGCAGATTCCTCTCGATGCGAAAGCCGCCATGCAAGACCTTCAGAAGGAGCCATTTCGCGCCCACATGGCATTCCTGGCTGATGACCTGCTGGAAGGGCGTGGCACGGGCGAGCGCGGTCATGAAATTGCCGCGCGGTACGTCGCTGCGCAGTTTCAGTCCATGCGGCTGAAACCTGCCGGAACTGACGGCACATTTTTCCAGCGGGTTCCCTTGCGAGAAATTGCCGTTGAACCGGACAAATGCGCCGTCACCATCACCGAGAACGGTTCCGCATCACAACTCAAATGGGGCGACGACTTCGTCATGCACGGAAGTGCGGTAAGCCCCGACGTCTCGATTGAAGCCCCCGTCGTGTTTGTCGGCTACGGCGTGCGGACGCCCGATGGCAAATATGACGACTACGCAGGACTGGATGTGAAAGGCAAGATCGTTGCCGCGCTATTCGGGGCGCCGCCCTCACTTCCCTCGGAGCTACGAGCGCACTTGAGCGCCACTCGCGAGAAGTTGCGCACCGCCCAGGAGCAAGGCGTAGTCGGCGTGTTAGTGCTCGGGACGGCGAGAGACGAAAAGAGCCTGCCTTGGCCGCGCGTAGTCATCGGCGCTGGCTTCCCGTCCATGCGCTGGCTGGGACCTGATGGCATTCCGAGCGATTCTTTCCCGCAGATCAAGGTAGCCGCCGTCCTTTCTGAGCCGGCCTCGGGAAGACTTTTTCAACATGCATCCAAATCATGGGAGGAAGTTCAGCAGGACGCGGACGCATCAAAGCCGCAGGGGTTTCCGTTGCCGGTCACCGCGAGCATGCGGGTAGTCAGCCACCACGAGGCGATCACGAGCCCGAACGTGATTGCTGTGCTTCCCGGCTCGGACCCGAAACTGAGCCAGGAATACGTTGTCTATACTGCGCACGTTGATCATTTGGGAATTGGGAAGCCCATTAATGGAGATTCCATTTACAACGGAGCTGCCGACGACGCTTCCGGTGTTGCGGCAATGCTGGTAATCGCCAAAGCATACAAGTCCATCCCGCACCCAGCCGCGCGGTCCATTCTGTTCCTCGCCGTCACCGGAGAAGAAAAAGGATTGCTTGGCTCGGACTACTTCGCGCATTTTCCGACGGTACCGATCCATAGCATAGTGGCGGATATAAATATGGATGGAGCGAGCGTGTTCTATACCTTTAAGGATATTGTCGCGCTCGGTGCGCCGGACAGCAGTCTCGACGCCGTAGTACATCGCGACGCGGCGCTTCTTGATTTAAAGGTGAGTCCTGATCCCGAGCCCGCGCAGAACTATTTTGTTCGCGCGGACCAATATTCGTTTGTGCGCCAGGGCGTGCCTTCGGTTTTCATCACCGAAGGAGAGGAAGCCAGAGATCCCACCTTCAATGCCAAGAAATTCAATGATGATTGGATCGCCACACGTTACCATTCTCCTTCTGACGATATGAACCAACCGCTCGATTTCGACGCCGCCGTCGAGTTCATGCAGGTTGATTTTCTGGTTGGCTATGATATCGCGCAGGATCCGCAGCGGCCGACCTGGAAATCCGGGGATTTCTTCGGCGAGACTTTCGGGCGTAAGCAGTAAGTCCTGGTAACGCGCTAACCGGAGATCTCTCCGAGTAGAAGAGAGGCTGGGAGGATGCCCCACCTTTAGTTGAAACCTGAGAAAAGAAAGCAGCGGCTCTCGCCCGAACTCGGACGTCCGAAAAAAAGGCGGCTCGCGAAGAGCCGCCTTTTCTGAAGTGGGGACGGCCTGGTCAGAAGATGAACTTGCCCGTGATTTGGGCAATTCTCTGATCCGTTGCAGCGGCCGCAAACGCTCCGTAAGGCGACGTCGGCGTGAACTGCATGAAGGCTACCTGGCCAAAGAAAGGCGCGTTAGTGTTCGGAAAGGGCGCCCCATAATTTGCATGATTGAACCAGTTGTAGGCACTCAAACCAATCTGGAACGTCATACGTTCGGTGACTGCAAAATTCTTCTTTACGCTCAAGTCGCCTCCCAGGAAGCCTGGACCACGAAACGCGTTACGGCCGACATCACCCATAAAGTCCGTGCTGGTGGCAAAGTCCGCGGACGAGAAGCACGCAGTCAGCACACAGGCTCGCCCGTTGCTGAAGTTCCTCTGAGTGAAGGTCGGAAGCGGCTGCGCAAGTATAGTTGCACCAAATGAACTTGTACCTCCCAGGTTGTTGCCCACCAGGCTGGCAGTCGCTCCGCCATCGATGATGCTGAAGGGGAATCCGCTCCGGTAGAACATTGTGCCGGAAATCGTCCAGCCACCGATGGCTGCATTCAACAAGTGCTGCTCGCTCTTGAACGGCAGTTGGTAAACGTAGCTGCCCGATACCAGGTGCCGAGCATCATTATCTCCTGAGGCATATTGCGAGTGCAGATTGAAAGGATTGACCTGCGTAAGGATGCTGGTAATGACGCTGAAGGGCTCTTCTGGCACGTTCGAGAGCTCGTCAAGCGCATGAGAGTACGTATAGTTGACGCGGCCGGACAATCCATGCCACTGGTTTTCCTGGATGGAGAACGTAACGCCGTTATAGTTCGATACTGCCCCGCTATACAGATCGTCCACGCGGCCGACACGCGGGTCTGGAGCGGTTGCCGGAAGGCTGCCAAAACCAAAACCGTTCAAGGTGGGATTCAAAACTATCTCGTCATACCCATGGTTGCCAACGTAATTGGCCGAGACGACGGTGCGTGCTCCGAAGGTATGCTGAATTTCAAGATTCCACTCAACGTACTTCGGATTCTGGAAGTTGCGGCTGACGTCATTCAGGTTTGGAACGGAAAGGGCGCCCTGCGCATTGAGGCAACCTCCAAACGGTTGCGCTGCGCCAGCGTAGCCACCGCCGCTAGAACCGCCAGTGGTCAAACTTCCGCCGCTATTGTAATTCGACAAAAAGGCGCCATTGCACTGCGTCACCAGATTCACGCCGCTGCCCGGAAATGCAGTGGATGCCGGCGGTGCCAAGTCGAACGCCACGCTTCCCGTCGGCACGTTGAACAAGTTTACCTGCGGGAAATTCGTATCAAATAGGCTCAAGAGTTGTCCGGGGTAAAGGTCGGTGAAGAGGCCCACGCCCGCGCGAATGACGGTATTCTGACCGATTGGGCTCCAGGCGAGGCCGAACCTTGGCTCGAAGACGACCTTTTCGATACCCGGAACGATCGTCTTGTTGCCGGTTATGAACGATTCATCGTATGGAATCGTCGCTCCGTGCGGCAAGTCGTTAAACGGCGTAACGGGCAGGCTCGCGCAACTGGACTGGCACGTGCCACCTGAGTTGCGGTCGGCCCTCAGCGTCATCGTCAACATTAGCTTGGAGTTGACACGATACTGGTCCTGGAAGTAGAAGCCGACGCTATAGTAGGCGATGGGTTGTTTGATCTGGGAGGCAAAGTTGTAAAGTACGCTGCCGCAGCCAGCCTGACTATTAGTTGGTGGGTTGGAGTTACAGCCTGCAGGAGCGACTTGATCATTCGCAAAACCAAACAAGGTGACGTCAACCTCAGGATACAGAGTGTTTTCGCCCGCGGTAAAGTCCGTGACGTCGTCTCTCCGGAAGTTCACACCCATCTTGAAATTGTGATTTCCGCGCGTCACCGACAAGTCGTCGACCAACTGCCACTGCTCCACATGGCGGCCTTGCGGAAATTGGAGACCTGCGGCGAATCCGTTGGGATTGCCAGATCCGGTGCCAAGTGGAGTCAACGCACCATCCACCAGGAATTCAAGGTTACCCGGAAATAGGCCCAGCGCCGACGACGGGCTCAAATTGCCGAAAACCGCCGTGTAGTATATATCGGAGAAGATGAAGTTGTTCACCACTGTCGGTGAGAAGATGTGCGTGTAATTCAACTGGCCTTCGTCCTGAGGCTGAATGCTCGAATTGTTAAACGCAGGGTTAATCGGGTCGGTGTAGGTTGGCTGCACTCCCCGATCAAATCTGACCCGCCCGAAAATCTTGTCGTTTTGGCCTAAATTGTAGTCCACGCGTCCGCTAAGCAACCATTCCTTGTTTCCGCTGGATACGGACTCCGTAAAGCTCTCAGTGCAGGCGCCGCCTGTGGTCCCTGGCGCAGTTACGAATCCCGGGCAGCTGTTTGCATTTGGTTTCGCGTTGCCGACCCCGGGGGCGCCGTTGTATAGCTTGAAGACATTCGCATAAAACGCCTGCGTGGCCGGATCCCCAGGAACATTACCCTGCACGAAGTTTTCAAACGCCGGCGTGGGCACGCTGACGTTCTGGATTGAACCAAAGATGTACCGAATTCCTTCCGTATTCACGAAGAAGTACGCTTTGTCTTTCTTTATAGGACCTCCGATGGATGCCGCCCACTGGTTATTGTTTTCGAATGGTCTCGAATTAGGCAAGCCTTCGTTAAGTTCGGTGGCTTTGTTAAGCGGATCGTTGGCAGTGAGCGCCCGGCCTGTCCAGTTGTAAACTGCGTCGCCGTGAAAAGCGCTGCTGCCAGATTTCGTGCTGTAATCGATTTGAGCGCCCGCCTGACGGCCATATTGTCCGGTGTAACCGTTGCTCACCACCGCAACTTCCTGAAGTTCATTGCCGCCCAGCAGCAAATTGCTCGAACCTGAGTTGTTCAAGTTCAAGAACGCATCGTTGTAGTCATTGCCATTGACCGTAAAGAGGTTTGAGGTGCCTGGCAGACCAAACGCACTGAAGTTGCCATAGCCGCCGCCCGTCGAGCTGTTCATGGCGATGCCCGGCGCGGTCTGGGCGACGTACGTAATGTCGCCGCCAGGGTTCGGGATATTCTGAATCTGGTTCGTATCGAAATTCGAGGTGATGTTCGCGTCCTCGGTTTGCAGCAACGCGCCTTGCTCCGTGACCGTAATGGTTTCCGAAGTAGCGCCAACGTCCAGCTTGACGTTGGCCAGCGCAGTTTGCCCGAGAAGAACTTCGACTGTCTCAGACACCTGCCTAAAGCCATTTTGCGACACCGAAATGACGTATATACCCGGCTTAAGTAGTGTGAATTGAAAGGCACCGGTCGACCCTGTGGTCGCAGACTGGATCTCACTTGTCGACTGGTTTTTCAAGTTCACCACAGCACCCGCAATTACCGAACCTGAAGGATCGGCGACAATCCCAGTGAGTCCGCCTGTTATCACGCTCTGCGCCGGCACCAGAGTCGGCAACAAGAGCAGCAAGGCCATAAACGAAACGGAAACTCGGAAGTACCTGTCAAATCGCAGTCGCATCTTTCAGCTCCAGTCTTCTGTCAAATTTTCGGAGAGCGCTCGTCGGTGAGCTAGCCTCACACGCCAACGCGTACAGCACCTTGGTCTCCGTTCTTTGCGCCGAATAAGTTGTGTGTTAAGGGTCAGTTACAAAAATGCGGAAGGATAAGATATGTTTAGCTCTCTAAGAGATGATGGGCACATCCAATTATTTGGAACGATGCTCGAGTGAAATAGCCGCGCTGCGTGCTTTCAAGGCCGGAGTGCTCGATTATTGTTGATGAATTACGATGCTATCGGGTCAGTACTCGCTCCAAAGCGTGGACAAAAACGATCAGTGTTTTGCGATCAGTATACGGTTCAGTGCTGCTATCTGATGCATACCCCTAAACCGAATTGATTGAAGCTCATGATGGCATCTCATCTGTGGTTTAAATTACCTTCTTGCCTTGGCGTGGATCGAAGCTTCTGACGAAACGTAAATCCTGATGAACGTATTAACGGTACAAGTGAAATCGGTCCGATCTTCAATGTCCGGCAACGCAACTTATCGGGCGAGTGGAATTACTTCCAGGTTGCCCGTCAACCGGGAGCAACCGGGATCACTTCCCATACGCCGACATCGGCGGAGTTACCCCTGCGCAGTGGGACGAATAATTATTTCGTTCACATCAACATCGGCTGGTTGCTCGATCGCGAATGCAATGGCGCGCGCAATCGCATCCGGCGGAATCGCCATCTTGTCCCGAGAGGCAGTCAGCTGTGCTTTCGCCTCCGCATTTGCAACGGTTTCCACAAAGGGAGTGTTGACGAAGCCAGGCGAGATGATCGTTACGCGCAGCTTATCGCCGGCCTCCTGGCGCAAACCCTCGGAGATGGCGCGTACGGCGAACTTTGTGCCGGAATAGACCGCCTGGTTCGGTACAGTCTTATGTCCTGCTGTGGAAGCGGTGTTGACGAAATGCCCGAAGCCCTGCTTGCGGAAGACCGGCAGAGCTGCCGCGATGCCGTACAGAACACCTTTAATGTTAATGTCGATCATGTCCTCCCACTCTGCGACGCGCAGGTCGTCTAGTGGTGAGATCGGCCCAATGCCGGCATTATTGACGAGCACGTCGAGTCTGCCATACCGCTCACATGCTAACTTGACCAGATTGGATGGGCCTCCGCGCCGTTTTACGTCTGTGCGTGCATAGGCCACTTCACCGCCCGCTTGGGAGATGCGGGCCGCCAAGGCTTCAAGGCGATCCGATCCGCGCGCTCCAAGCACGACCTTCGCACCACGCTCAGCAAGCAGGAGCGCGGTCGCCTCGCCAATTCCGCTGCTTGCGCCCGTGATGGCAACGACTTTGTCTTCGATTCCTGATGAATTCTGCATAGTTGTTTCTCTCCTTCTTGTCTTTTTTTCACAATCATTTGCCAAGGCTATGCGGCGAAGTCGGTGCGGTCAAGCTGAAGAGTCCATTCCATGGCTTGAAAGAAAAGCGGCGCGATCGGTTGGGAAATTCGCGCCGAGAAACGCGCTTGTGGCGCGTATTCAACCCGGATTGTCGGCAACTCGGAACTAATCGCCTACGTCCTGGTAAACGCCGAAACCAGACAAGTGGAATCGGGCCAACAGCAGATGTTCGGTAACGCGACTACCAGGCGTTGGGCCATCCTCACGGAGCATCCGGCCCGCACCTGAATGAGTTTTATTGAGTTGTAACCGGATCCATATTCCGAAGTCTGAATATTGCAAACACAACGATACCCAATGAGGCTAAGAACGCGAAAAACGCGATGAAGAAAGGGCGGTCCAGGCCAGTCTCGCTGATTGTTCGCGCGGAATACGTCCCGGCGATACCCGTCCACCAGTAGGCAAATAGGCCGATGTCCATCACGATGTGACCGATTATGGCGGGAAGCAACGAGTCCGCGGACCACGCGAGCAAGCCCAGCAAAAGCCCGGCGCCAAACACAATCGGGATCATTCCTAACGTCGCCCAAGCCTTGGTAAGGTGCACAGCCATGAAGAAAAGTGACGAAATGAGAACCGCAGGTAAGACACCACTCCGCTGCTCAATGGGCTGCTGCATGTAGCCGCGAAAACCGATCTCCTCGCAAATCCCAGCGGAAACAGCGGACATCAGAATCGCAGTCCACTTGAGAAACTGAGAATGGACGAAAGAAAGATCGTAACCGTTGCGAAAGGTTGCGACTGGAAAAGGCACGAAGCGAAACAACAGAGCAATTGATGCGTGAACGGTAACAGCGAAAAACAACGCGGCGCAGAGACCCCACACCCATCGCATGACGGACAGTTTGCCGCTCCGAAATGACGCGGCGCGGCCGGATTTTGTCGAATGTGGTGGACCCCCTCCGCCGGCCCACCATAGGAAGTAGAGTAAAAAGGCTGCTTCGGCAAAAGCAGCGAGCGGCATTGGAAGAATTGCGAGTAGCACGGGCCAGACATTGAGAGAAATAACTGCCAAAAAAAGACCGGAGACGATGGCGCGCAGCGAAATCGGCAGCTTCGCCCAACGGCTTGGCGCGGAGCCCGTTGCTTGTCCGTTTTGCGCGCGTGCAAACACAGGTTGTTCCCAGGCTGAACGAAGTGCTCGTTTAAGCGTCGGATCCCATACGTATACGCGCGGGCTCTTTCGATAGTTTCAAAGTGGATTTGAAGGCGTTAAAGTATGCGTCTAAGTCCTGGTAAACGCTTGACTCGGACAAATGAAGTGCCACTTCACATCTCCGGTAACGCAACTCACCAGCGGGTAGCCGGATGGCCTCATCCAACGGTTGCGTCCAAGTTGTCAAGCGGTTTTCGAGCAATCGGAGCACACTTGCACTTCAATGCCAGAATGACGGTCCGGCTCGACATCTTTCATCGTTGTGTAACGGCTTCTCTTAGGAACAGTCGTTGTGCAGTACGCTGGGCGCCGGAGGACCCTCCACGCACGGCACCGCGCTCAAGTATTCGTAGATGGCCCGAAGCTGATGTTCGGTCATGTTCTGGTAGACGGGCCACGGCATGATTTGGAGGAGATTACCATCGCCGTCCATAGCAGGAAGACAGGTTCCGTCCGGCGCACCCGTGCACGGCGGATGCACGAGATCGAAATCTTTTCCAGTCCTCATGATCGTAAGGAACTGCGAAAACGGACGGCCACCCTCGGGCCGCCCAGTTTTGTCGGGCGTTAGGTTGCGGGAAATGATGTCCGGTGATCCGGGTCCGATCGGACCGAAGTCCATATTACCGCTCAAGTACACGGCCGCATTAACGACCTTCTTTTGTCCGTAATAGGGGTTGTTGCCCGGAAGATATTCTTCTGGCCCCATAGCGCCCGCTGGACTGTGACAATCGTTGCAAACCGCCACCGCGTTAACAAGGAAGCTTCCCAAACCTACGAGGTCATGGTCTTTGTTTTCAAGATTGAGATGAACGGGGGCAATTTTGAAGCCGATCTCAACCAGCCTGCCTTCGTCGTCCTTGTCCTGATCCCATGCGGAGACGGCAACCGAGATTGCACCCATCAGAAGAATCACACCGAAAAAACCGAAAACGGTCCTGACGATTCTGGCCATGAACATTTGCGCTCCTCCTTGTGACGGAATTGGATTGGAAAACGGCAACGACTAGCGGCCGTTTCTCTCGTTCAAAGGGATTTCTGGTTCGGAGTTAGACGTTTCAAGGGCTCAGCCAGAGCTTTTGCCCGATGCTGCGAAGGATGCTGCCAAATTTCGGCAAACTGGCGATGGGCGCCAGTCGCTCCCGAGGAGCGATATCGCAGCTATTACACCCGTGCACGATGGAAAGTCAACTCGAATGCGAATGCGAATGCGATCAGAAACAGTGGAGCCGCCCCACACGTTTCGCCTCCGAGGCCGCCAGGTCCCGATTAACGTTAGCGCGAATCGTCCGTGCAAATTTCCGATTATCCGGCTAACCAGGACTGTGCCATGACCGCCAACCCAGAGGATTTGGTGGCACCGAAATTCGCCTCCCAGATGAGTCTTTTTCTCAATGCCAGCCGTATACTGCACAGCACTGGTTTGCGTCGTCGTGGCATTGCAGCGACGATTCGGGCTTAGCACCAGCGTCGCCCATATGGGAGTTGAAATGGAAAATAGAGGCGGGTCGGCG